>OBLS010000115.1_pt1 | contig 22394 bp, 24 predicted proteins | sample 1519901 | NCBI WGS metagenome assembly OBLS01 (sample SAMEA3113585, study PRJEB22503) | soil metagenome | reverse complement strand
CGCCGCCCTCGATGTACGAGGCGACCTTGTCGCGGTGCTCGCGCGTGACGAGCGGCCCCATCTCGACGTCCGGCTCCATCCCGTCGCCGACCTTGATCTTGGGCAGGCGCTCCTTGATCGCCGCGACGAGCGCGTCTCCGGCCTCGCCAACTGCGACGACGTGCGAGATTGCCATGCAGCGTTCGCCCGCGGATCCGTAGGCCGCGCTGACCGCCGCGTCGGCGGCCATGTCGATGTCCGCGTCCGGCAGGACGATCATGTGATTCTTCGCGCCGCCGAGCGCCTGCACGCGCTTGCCGTGCTTCGTTCCGGTCTCGTAGATGTAGCGCGCGATCGGCGTCGAGCCGACGAAGCTGACCGCGGCGATGTCCGCGTGCCCGAGGATCGCATCGACGGCGACCTTGTCGCCGTGGATCACGTTGAAGACGCCGTCCGGTAGACCGGCCTCCTGCAGCAGCTGCCCGACGTAGTTCGCCGCGGACGGATCCTTCTCGGACGGCTTGAGCACGAACGTGTTGCCGGAGGCAATCGCAGGCGCCCACATCCACATGGGCACCATCGCGGGGAAGTTGAACGGTGTGATTCCGGCGACGACGCCCAGCGGCTGCCGGATGGAATAGACGTCGATTCCCGTCGATGCCTGCTCCGAGAAGCCGCCCTTGAGAAGCGTCGGGATGCCGCAGGCGTACTCGATCACCTCGAGTCCGCGCTGGACCTCGCCCTTCGCGTCCGAGAAGACCTTGCCGTGCTCCTCGGTGAGGATCGCGGCGATCTCGTCCCTGCGCTGGTGCACGAGCTCGCGAATCCCGAAGAACAGGTCCTGGCGCTTGGAGAGCGAGACCTTGCGCCAAGTCGTGAACGCCTCTCTGGCCGTCCTGACGGCGCGGTCGACCTCCTCCACCGAAGCGAAGTCGACTTCCTTCGTCTGAATGCCCTTCGCAGGGTTGTAGACGGGCCCGCTCCGGCCCGACTCCCCGGCGACGATCTGGCCGCCGATCCAGTGGCTGACGCGGCCCAGTTCTGTGCTTTGTGCGCTCTTCTGTTCCAGCAGCTCAGTCATGCGGCCAGCCTAGCGCGATAGCGTCGCGGTCGTGGACGAGCTGAAGGGGGACCGGGTGGTCCTTCGGCCCCTGGGGGCGGACGATGTGCCGGTCCTGGTCGAGATTCAGTCCCAGCCGAGCGTTGCACGCTCGTGGGGTCGGCCCGACGAGGCGGCCCTTCGTCGGCAGGCAGCAGGAGAGAGCGAGGAAACGAGCTTCGCGATCACGGTCGACGGCGCCGTCGCAGGCCTGATCCAGTACGTCGAGGAGAACGACCCGATGTATCGACACGCCGGTATCGACATTTTCCTCTCAGAGGCGTTTCAGGGACTCGGACTCGGCGCCGACGCAGTGCGCACGCTGGCGCGCCACCTCGTCCACGAGCGCGGGCACCACCGGCTGACGATCGACCCCGCCGCCGACAACGCGCCGGCGATCCGCGCGTACGAGAAGGTCGGCTTCCGGCGGGTCGGCGTGATGCGTCAGTACGAGCGCCTACCCGGCGGGGACTGGCACGACGGCCTGCTCATGGACCTGCTCGCGGACGAAATCCGGTAGGCCCCGGTACGCTAGAAACGTGGCGACGGTCGAGGCCAATTCCGAGCTCGGACAGCAGATCGTCGAGGACGCAAAGCGCTACGTCCTCTACTCCTGGTCGGTTCAGGACGCGATCGCGCCGATCGCGGTCGCCGGCGGCGAAGGGCGCTACTTCTGGGACTACGACGGCAAGCGCTACCTCGACTTCGCCTCGCAGCTCGTCAACCTCTCGCTCGGGCACCAGCACCCGCGGATCGTCGCTGCGATCAAGGAGCAGGCCGAGCAGCTGTGCACGATCGGCCCGCCGATGGCGAGCGAGTCGCGGTCGAAGCTCGGCCGGCTGCTCGCCGAGGTCACGCCGGGTGACCTGGCGCTGTCGTTCTTCACGAACGGCGGCGCGGAAGCGAACGAGAACGCGATCAAGCTCGCCCGCTGGTACACGGGCCGACACAAGGTGATTGCGCGCTACCGCTCGTACCACGGCGCGACGGCGGGCGCGATCACGCTGACCGGCGACCCGCGCCGCTGGCACGCCGAGCCCGGGATCCCGGACGTCGTCCGGATGCTCGATCCGTACACCTACCGCTGCCCCGCCGGCCATCCCGATCCGTGCCCGGTCTGCACGGGCGGGCCGCACCTCGAGGAACTGCTGATGTACGAAGGCCCGGACAAGGTCGCCGCCGTCATCCTCGAGACCGTCGTCGGGACGAACGGGATCATCGTGCCCCCCGACGGCTATCTCCAGTCGCTCCGCGAGGTCTGCGACCGCTACGGCGTCCTGTTGATCTTCGACGAGGTCATGGCCGGCTTCGGCCGAACGGGCAAATGGTTCGCCTGCGAGAACTGGGACGTCGTGCCGGACATCCTCACGGTCGCCAAGGGCATCAACTCCGGCTACGTCCCGCTCGGCGCGATGATCCTCACCCAGAAGATCGCGGACTGGGTGCGCGACAAGTACTTCGCGGGGGGGCTCACATACAGCGGGCACCCGCTGGCCTCCGCCGCCGCCGTGGCATCCATCGAGGCCTTCCAGGAGGAAGGGATCGTCGACCACGCCGCGGAGCTGGGCCCGGAGTTCGAGCGCCGACTCCGTGGACTGCAGGAACGCCATCCGTCGATCGGCGACGTCCGCGGCCTGGGCTGCTTCTGGGGCCTGGAGCTCGTCAAGAACCGCGAGACGCGGGAGCCGCTCGTCCCGTTCAACGCGACGGGCGAAGCGTTCGCGCCGGTGGCGCAGATGGCAAAGGCGGCCCTCGATCGCGGGGTCTATCTAATGACCCACTGGAACGTGGTCATGATCTGCCCGCCTTTGAACATCACGACTGAGGAGCTCGACGAGGGGATCTCGATCCTCGACGAAGCGCTCTCGGTTGCCGACGAGTTTGTCTAAGAGCCTCTAACTGAATGACGCTTCGTCGTCGGGGTGCGATGGGTGGTGCGAGGCAAGGACGCAGCGTCTCGTTCGTATCCGGAGGATACGGGCGAGACCGAGGACGCCGCCTCGCGCCGCCCAGCGCGGCCCGGCGGCACAAGGCTTCGTTCTGTTAGAGGCTCTAAGGCGGCGACTCGTCGACGCCGACCATAGAGGCCATACCGGCTCCGCCGGCGTGGCCGTCGTAGCTAGTCGACCTTGCTGGGCAGCGGCGCGTGCGCCGCGATCTGCTGCTTGAGCAGCTCTTCGATGTTCTCTGACTGGCCGACGCTCAGCGCGCCGATGACCTCTTCGTTCTCGTCACCGTAGAGCGCGTACATCTCCCGGTCGTTGAGCGAACCTTGGACGACGACGGTGGCGTCGCGCCGGGCGTCGCCGAACACCTTGATCGTGATGCCGAACACCTCGGTGAAGAACGTTGAGACAGTGTCGAAGCCGCCGTCGGCGCCCGCGAGCACCTTGCCGACCTCCGTCCCCTGGTAGTTCGCGTTCGACCAGTGCTCGATCCGACGCCGCCTCTGAAAGAGGGGGTCGAAGAAATTCGCGATGTCGCCGACAGCGAACACGTCGGGGATGTTCGTCTCGAAGCGCTCGTTGACGATGACGCCGTTCTCGAGCTCGATCCCGCTGCCGTCGAGGAAGTCGGTGACAGGGTCGACACCGATACCGACGACGGCGAGGTCGGCCTCGACCCGCCGTCCGTTCTTCGTTGTCACCGCCTCGAGCCGACCGTTCCCGTGGAAAGCCTCGACCTCATTGCCGAGGACGAGCTGGACTCCATTCGACTCGTAGAGCGCGGCGAGCTCGTCGCTCAGCTGCTCGACGCCCAGCCGGTCGAAGAGCCAGCGCCCGAGATGGATTTGGGAGACTGCCTTGCCGATCTGTCGCAGCGAGGCCGCCACCTCCATGCCGATGAAGCCGGCACCCACGATGACTGCCCGCTCCGTGTTCGCGGCCGCCTCGCGGATCGCCTTCGAATTGGCGACCGTCCTGAGCGTGAACACGTTCTCGAGATCGGCGCCCGGTACCGCGAGCCGGCGTGGCCAGGCGCCGGTCGCCAGGAGCAGCTTGCGGTACTCGACGCGGTCGGAGTCCAGCTGTACGGCGCGGTCACGCACGTCCACCGAAGACACCTCCGTCTCGAGCATGACCTCGACGCCGTTGTCGGCATAGAACGTCTGGTCCTCCACGAGCGGCTCGTCGTCCGTCTCGCCGCGCAGGAACTTCTTCGAGAGCGGCGGGCGGTGGTAGGGGAGCGTCGAGTCCTTCGAGATCAGCCCGATCGAGCCCTCGCCGCCCGACTCCCGGAACGATTTGATCGCCCGTGCCGAGGCAAGGCCTCCGCCGACGATCACGAGGTCGAAGCGGGGCACGCGCCTAGCTTGCCTGAGTTCGCTCACAAAGCGCGGAGCGCTCGAATCGGGCTGCTAGCTTCGATGGATGCCCGATACGCAGCCGATCCAGGACGTGATCTGCCTCCACTGTGGGAAGCCGTTCCGCGCCGAGATGCTTTCGCCGGAGACCGGGCAGGCCGGCTTCAAGTGTCCGCACTGCAAGCTCTTCATGCCGTCGCGTCGAACGACTCAGCCCAGACGCTAAGAGCAGTCTTTGAGGCCCTGGGCCTCGGGCAGCGTCTCGAGGCGCTTCAGGGTGTTGTTCTCGATCTGACGGATACGTTCGCGTGTCACGCCGAACGCGCGGCCGACCTCCTCGAGCGTGAACGGCTGATGGCCGAGCAGCCCGAAGCGCAGCTCGATCACCCGTCGCTCGCGGTCGGGCAGCGAGTCGAGCGCCCGCTGGACGTCCTCGCGGCGCAGGGTCAGTGAGGCTGTGTCGAACGGCGACTCGGCAGCGTCGTCTTCGACGAAATCCACGAGCTCGGAATCCTCCTCCTCGCCGATCGGCTTCTCGAGCGAGACCGGCAGCTGCGACATGCGCAGGATCTCCCGCACCTCGTCGGTCGTCATCTCGAGCTCCGTCGCGATCTCCTCGGGCTCGGGTTCCCGTCCGAGCCGCTGGACGAGCTGGCGCTCGATGTGCACGACCTTGTTCAGCTTCTCGACCATGTGCACCGGAATCCTGATCGTGCGCGCCTTGTCGGCGATCGCACGCGTGACCGCTTGGCGGATCCACCAAGTCGCGTACGTCGAGAACTTGAAGCCCTTGCGGTAGTCGAACTTCTCCACCGCTCGGATCAGACCGAGCGAACCCTCCTGGATCAGGTCGAGAAAGGACAGCCCGCGCCCGAGGTAGCCTTTCGCGATCGAGACGACGAGGCGGAGGTTCGCCTCGATCATCTGGGTCTTCGCGATCATGTCCCCGCGCTCGATCCGCTTCGCGAGGTAGACCTCCTGGTCGGCGGTGAGCAGTGGCACTTTGCCGATCTCACGGAGGTAGAGACGCAGGGAGTCGAGCGACGGCTCGACGGTCAGGTCGAGCTTGGGCGCCTTCGCGTTCGCATCCTCCTCGGCGAGCGCCGGCTGTTCATGCGGCGGGTGCTTGTGCTGCTCGCCCTCCATCAGCTCGATTGAGTGGTCGATCAGGTACGTGTAGAAGTCTTCGACCTGCTCCTTGGTCAGCTCGACTTCCTCGAGCGTCGACACGATCTCGTCGTAGGTGAGAAACCCCCTTTCCTGACCCTCCTGGACGAGCTTGTGGAGCTCTTCGACGTCGGGGAGCGAGATATCGACCGTGAGCAAGTGGGGCCTCGCTTTCTCGTGCTGGGACGGGGAGGCTTCGACCTCTGCACGAAGAGAGCCGTCTGTCGGCCCGGCTCCCCTCCGGCGGCTCGATACTACAAGGCCGTCCACAGGCCGCAACAATTTTTCCACACGTTCCTTTTCGTGGGGGAACCCCTGGTTCCACCCCCTCCTTGCCAACGGAGTCTCGAGTTCGGTCGTGCAGGGAGCCGGCTTCTCACTTGGTTCGTCCGCCGTTTTCTTGTTTGTGAGCCTCCCGCGGGGCAAAGCCCCGCTCCGGCGGCGGATCGTCTCGAATCCCCCTGCGTCTTACTCCGCGCGAATCTCCCCCACCACCTCGGCCCGGCTGTTCTCGACCGGCGCGCGCTCGAGCTTTTCCACCGGGTAGCCCAGCAGGGCGAGGAAGGCGGCAATCGCCGGGCCGACCGCTCTCCCGTTTCCGTCCTCGATCTTCAGCGCGACACCGAGGCCGCGCGGGCCGGCGGCGCACATCACTCCTTCGGCACCGCCCTTTGCGATCCAACCCTCGTGTGCGCGCATCAGCGTGGTGTCGGGGGCCTGCGGCCCGCGGATCAGCCCCGGGTGCGCGCGCATCGCCGCCGCGACGCGGTCGCCGCCGTCGAGGCGCTCGAGGCGCGCGAAGGCGAGGGCCATCCGCTCGAGCGGTAGTGCGAACGTGACGACGCCGCAACCGTCGACGGCTGTGTCGAGCTCGGCTTCGTCGAGGTCGGCGGCGCGCGCGACCTCTGCAAGCATCGCGCGCTGGCAGGGGTGATCAGCGAGGCGGTAGCCCCGCGAGTCCCAGCCGTGCGCCCGGCAGAGCGCGAGCATGCCCGCGTGCTTGCCGGAGCAATTGTGGTTGATCGCCTTGGGCGGATCGCCGGCCGGTCCGCACTCGAGCTCGTCCTCGCCGGCAGGACCCCGGGCGAGCAGCGAGCGGACCGCGGCGAGCTGCTCAGGGCCGGCGAGGTGAGACGCACACGCAATCGCGAGCTCCTCTTCGGCGAGCTCGGGAAGTGCGCGGGTCAGCGGGAGCGCCTGGATCGGCTTGACCGCGGAGCGCATGAACGTGACGAGGCCGCCCTCGCCGGCCTCCGCGACCACTGTCCCATCCTGGACGGCGACGGCATGGACGCGGTGCCGGGACTCCACCGTCGTGCCGCGGCGGACGGCTACCGTGATCGGCTCGGCCATGGCAGCGGGAGCCTAGTCAGGTAATGCCGGAGTTTCCGGAAATGGAAGCGTGGCGGCGGCAGCTGGACGATCCGGTCGGCGCGTTTCCGATCGCCAAGGCCGGCCCCGCGCACATCGCGACGCTGAAGACCTACGATCCCCCGCTCACAGCGCTCGAGGGTCGCCGCTTCGAGGGAGTCGAACGCCGCGGGAAGCGCCTGCTCTTCCCCACCGAGGACGGGGAGCTCGTCCTGCTCGTCCACCTGATGACGGCCGGGCGGCTCAAGTACCTCCGCGCCGGCGAGACCGGCCCGAAGACACCGGCGTTCCGGCTCGAGTTTCAGGGCGGGGCGCAGCTGGTGCTCACCGAGGCCGGGGCGAAGAAGCGGGCCGGCGTCTGGCTGCTCTCCCCCGAGCAGGCAGAGGCCGAGCTGGAGCATCTCGGGCCGGAGGCATACGGCATCGGCGCCCAGCGGCTCGCTGAGATCTGCTCAGGCGAGTCACGTCGCCTTCACTCGCTGCTCCGCGACCAGCGGGCGCTGGCCGGGATCGGGCGCGCGTGGGCGAACGAGATCCTCCACCAGGCGCGGCTCTCGCCGTATGCGCTGACGAAGGAGCTCACGCGGGAGGAGATCGAGCGCCTCGCGGCGGCCATCGATGGAGAGCTCGAGCGAGGCTTGGAGCTTCGCGAGCAGGGCGCAAACGACAAGCGCGCGTATCGCGTCCACAGGAAGCTGGCCGAGCCTTGTCACGTCTGCGGCACGCCGATCGCGCAGGTCGACTTCGAGGAGCACACGATCTTCTACTGTCCCAATTGCCAGACGGGAGGGCGTGTGCTCAAGGATCGCCGGCTCTCGCGCCTACTGCGATGAATGAGCACACGCTTGGCGTCGAAAGCATCGACCGGTCGTTTCAGACGGACGCGCGGGCGGATCCTCAAGGACCGGCGGCTGTCGCGGCTCCTGAGGTAGTGGTCTTCATGCCGGAGGCCGCGGCGCGCTCGTCCTCACCGCGGCTCAGGTACCGCTCGAGGTTGTCGAGGAAGAAGCCCCAGCCCTGCTCGTGCAGCTGCCGCGCCTCCTCGGCGTCCTCAGTCCAGCCCGAGTGGTGGAGCACAACTTCGGTGCCGGAGTCGTTCGGCCTCAGCTCGAACTCGACCGTGGTCTTGCCGAACCCGCCGTTCCACGGATAGCGAACGCGCTCGTTCGGCGTGACGTCCTGATATCGCCCTGCGTACGTGTGATTTTTCGACTCGTCGTCGAACTCGAACCGGAGGACGTAGTCGCCGCCGGTCCGAGGGTCGGACTCGGCAGACGACGAAAACCATTGCATGAGTTCTCTGGCGTCGGTTAGCGCGCGGAAGACGCGCTCTCGAGTGGCGTCGATCTGCTTCCGCAGCTCGATGTTCATCGGCTCTCCTCTCTCGCTGCTTCGACCAGACGCGGCAGGAAATGCGCCCAGCCTCCGATCACTGCTTCGCGCGCCTCGGCCGGCGCTCGCTCGAAGCCGGAATGGACGACACTGACCCGCGAGCGGCCGTCGCCGAGGTCGTCGACGGTGAAGGCGACGTGGAGCTCGACCTCGGGTCGATCCGAGGCGATCCAGCTGAAGCCGAGCGTGCTGGGCGGCTCCCATCGGGTCACCTCGCCGGTGACGTCTCCCGGGCCGAACTTCAGGACGACCCGGCCTCCGAGGCGCGGTTCCAGCTCAGCCGCGTCCGGCCACCAGCGCGGCAATTCGGCAGGATCCGTGAGCAGCCCCCATACACGCTCAGGCGCCGCGTCGACCTCGACGGCTTGCGTCACGTCAGTCGTCATCGCTCCTCCTCGGCAACTCGTTTGAGGGCTTCGAGCCGCCCGCTCCAGTAGCCGTCGAGCCAGTCGCGCAGCTCACGGAGGGGCGCGGGGTCCGCTCGATACAGGCGCAGGCGGCCCTGCCTGCGCTCTTGAACGAGCCCGGCTTCGCGAAGAACCCGCAGGTGTCTCGACACCGCGGGGCGGCTCACCTTGAACTCGGCGGCGAGCTCCCCGGCAGGGAGCTCGCGGTCGCGGACGAGCTCGAGCACGCGCCGCCGGATCGGATCGGAGATCGCTGCCGCTGCTTTCACAATGCGTAACATAGCTGTTACGCATCTCCTTGTGGGCGTCAGCCCCCTGGGAAAGTGATCCGCAGCGCCTCGTCGTCGACCTGAAGGCTCACGCCGCTCGTCTGAAGGACTCGAACCCCGACCGCGGCAGCGAAGTCGCGGAGGTCGTCGCCGATCGCGATGGCTCCGGCGTTGTCCACGATCGGCGCGATCGAGATCGTCGGGCCGGCGACGGTGAGAGTGATCCGCTCGAGGCCTCCGTGCCGGCGGGCAGCCTCTGCGAGAGCGCTCACCGAGACAGCGGCCGAGTCGGGATCCGCGCGGACCTCTGCTCCCTCGCCTCCGACCGATGCACGCTGCTCGTCGAGGCGGGCGGCCGCTGCCTCGGCGAGCGCACTCGTGTTCGCCGGCCGCAACTGCGGCTCGAAGCGGCCCGATTCGATGCGGGCGGCGGCGCCGAGCAGGTCGAGCAGGCCCGCGAGTTGATCCGTAGCCGCGCCGATCATCTCGACGTACCGCTTGGCCGGGTGGCCGATCTCGTCCAGCCGCTCGAGCGTGCGCGCAAACCCCGACGCCGTCGCGAGCGGCGTTCGCAGGTCATGGCACGCGAGCGAGACGAGCTGGGCGAACGACTGGGAGGCCACGTGTGCCCTGCTAGGTTGGCATGGATGACCGATCTACGCCATTTTCTCGAGGATTTACAGGCTTCGGAACCCGAGGTTCGCGTCGGTCTGTCGCGTGCGGGCGTCCGGGGCGTCTCGAAGGCGATCCGGATCCGGTACGCCGAGACCGAGAAGCTGATCGCAGCCGAGATCGACTGCACGGTCGATCTCGACAGTGCCCAAAAGGGCGTGCACATGTCGCGCTTCCCGGAGGTCTTCGAAGAGGCGATCGAGCGGGTCGTGCTCGAGGAGGCGTTCCTGATCGAAGAGCTGGCCGCGCACATCGCCGAGCACGTCGTCGAGCGGCAGGGAGCAGGACGCGCCGAGACCCAGATCGTCGCCCGCTACCCGCTCGAGCGCCGCACGCCCGTCACCGATCTGCCGACGCAGGAGATGGTCGCCCTGGTCGGGATCGCCGCGGCGAGCGAGCGCGGAGTGCGGCGGGTCGTCGGGGTCGAGGCGAGCGGGGTCAACGCCTGCCCCTGCGCCCAGGGGCTCGTGCGCGGCGCGGCAAGGTCTCGGCTGCTGGAAGCCGGGTTCGAAGAAGGCGACGTCGAACGGATCTTCGAGCTCGTGCCGCTCGCGACCCACAACCAGCGGGGGCGCGGGACGCTCTTCGTCGGCAGTGAGGAACGCGTCAATGCCGAGCACCTGGTCTCGATCGTCGAATCCTCCATGAGCTCACCCGTCTACGAGGTGCTCAAGCGGCCCGACGAGCTCTTCGTGGTCGAGCACGCGCACCTGCAGCCGCGCTTCGTCGAGGACTCTGTGCGCCTGGCGCTGCAGGGCACACTCGAGGCGTATCCAGCGCTCGGCGACGCGGACTTCCTCTTCTCGAGGCAGGTGAACATGGAGACCATCCACACGCACGACGTCGTCGCCGAGCGGTACGGAACGGTCGGTGAGCTGCGCGGCGAGCTCGAGAGCGGCGAGCCACCGGTGGACCACACCGATCTCCGCCACTGGCTCGCCGCGGAACCGGCTTAGCCGGTTCCGCCGCTCCGGCCACCCTAGAGAAGGAGGTGTCGCTTAACTTCTGGGCCGCGCGCCCGAAGGGCGCCCGGCTTCATACGGTCGATGAAAGTCGTGAGACTTTCATCGAAGAGGAATCGCGTACCCGTTGACCCAGTCGTTGACGGTCGACCAGTCGAGGTTCGCGAAGAACGCGTCGATGTAGGACGCGCGATCAGTCTGGTAGTCGAGGAAGTACGCGTGCTCGTAGACGTCCAGCGCAATCAGCGGCGTCGCGTTCCAGATCGGATAGGTGTGCTGCGTGTCGCCGATGTAGTTGAAGAGCCGGCCCTCGTCCCAGTCGTAAGCGGTCCAGGCCCACCCGCGGCCGCCCATTCCGGTCGCCGTCAGATCGGCTCGCCAGTTCGAGATCGAGCTGAAGTCGCGCTCGATCAGATCGCCGATCGCACCGTCCGGATCGCCGCCGTCACCGCCCAGGTGCTCGAAGTAGATCTCGTGGTTTTTGATCCCTCCGACCGCAAAGGTGAGGTCGACCTTAAGCGCGCGTAGTTCGGAGTAGACCTGGTTCGCGGAGGAGAGGTCGACCTCGGCGAGCTTGCCGAGGATCTCGTTCCGCTTGGCGACGTAGCCCTCGTAGAGCTTGTAGTGCGCCTCGATCGACTCCCGTGAGATGCCGTCGAGCTCGTAGAGGCGCGGCTTGAGCGCGCGCGCAGCGATCTCTTCGTGGTTAAACGCAAGCGTCGCCAAGGGGACTCTCCTTTGAGCGAAGACTTCGGGGCTGGCCGGAGCATAACCCTGCTCCGGCCAGCCCCATGAGCCTTATCGCCGTTTGGTGACGACGATCGTGCGGCTGTGACTCCAGAGGTATCCAGCGCCGGCCTGGTTGGTGGTCATGAACATCCGCAGGATGTGCCGGCCGCGCCGCAGATCGAGCTTGAAGCGCCGCGCGCCGGAGCTGCCGATTCGCACCTTCTTGATGTTCACCCACTGGTTCAGGGACGAGCGCCGCTGGACGTACACCCACCGCCCGGCCAGCGACGTGCTCGCGCGGGCCGAGGTCACGAACCAGGGCGCGCGCCGGATCAGCGTGATGCGCGGGCGGACGCCGACCGAGACGATCGCGCTCGCTCGGCTGCCCCAGCGTGCCTGGTAGTAGCTCAGGACCGTAGGCACCGTCGACCAGTCGTACCCTCCGGCTGTGATCGTCCGGAGGTCGGCGATCTTCGCCATTGACGCCTGGTTGTACGGCCGCGCCCAGATCTCGACGACCTGGTTGGCCGCACCAGACGAGATGACTCCGCTCAACCGGATTCCCGCGCCGTAGAACACAGTTCCGTGTGACAGGCCGATCGACACCGACGGCGGCGGACCCTTGACGATGATCGTCCCCCGCTCGGCCGGCTCGAACGAGTCTCGATACCGGAACGTGCCTGACGTGTTGAACGCCCGGGTATACGACTCCCTCGGTTTCAGAATCGGCGAGGCGAAGTGGCCGTTGTCGGCGACGACCTGGTGGCTGACCGTGTCGTCGTTCCGCCAACGGATGCTGTCACCCGTCGTAATCGTTCGTGTGGTCGGGACAAAGCCCGATGGCTTGATTGCGACGACCCTCGTGACGGCGGCTAGGGCAACGGCTCCCGCGACAAGCCCGAGAATCGAAGCGATAAGCAGTAGTGCTTTTCTCATGTGCCGAGAACCCCCCTTCGAGAGCGCTAGTGCCCGAAGCTTGCCGCTCTGAATCGTCGAAGGTGCCAATCCAAATCAACTTCATACAACTCCTTACAGTTCCTTCGTCATGAAGGTGCTCGTAACGGGAGGAACCGGGCGAGTCGGCTCGGCGATCGCCGAGCGGCTCGAACGCGAGGGTTGGACCGTGTTCGCAGCCGGGCGCGCCGATGGGGACCTCACGACGGCCGAGGGGGCACGAGCACTCGTACGGGCGGCGGCCGATCGCCTCGGCGGCCTCGACCTGCTCGTCAACGCCGCGGGCGAGGGCTTCGCGCCGCTGGCTCTCGCGGACATACAAGAGGCGGACTGGGACGCGGCCTTCGGTGCGACCGCCAAGGGCAGCTTCTTCGTCACCCAGGCAGCGGCGCCGCTGCTCCGCGATGGCGGCGGAGTCGTGGTCATGATCGAGGACGTGGCCGCGTATCAGCCGTGGCCGTCGTTCGCAGCGCACTGCGCAGCGAAGGCCGCCCAGGCGATGCTGACGCGCGTCTTCGCCCGAGCCCTGGCGCCCGAGGTCCGCGTCTGCGGGATCGCGCCGGGAACGGTGGCGGCGGAGCCGGATCAGATCGAGCGACGGGCCGCCGAGACGCTGCTTGGCCGTGTCGGGTCGCCCGGCGACATCGCCGAGGCGGTGCTCTTCCTCGCCGGGGCGGACTTCGTTACCGGCGCGACGCTCGTCGTCGACGGTGGCCGCCTGCTCCAATCCGGCCGCGCGAGGCTTCCGTAGACCCGACAGAGATGACCGCTTCCGCGGCGAGCTTGCCGCTTGCCTGTCCAGACGTAACCTTTCAGCACGTGGATCACGATGTCAGTGACGGCGAGCTGATCACCCGCGTCGGGTCGGGCGACCGGCGAGCCTTCGAAACGCTGTACCGGCGCTACGCCCGCCCGGTCTTCGGTCTCGCTCTCCGCCGCCTCGGGGATCGCGGGCGCGCCGAGGACGTGGTCCAGGAGACCTTCGCCTCGATCTGGCGGGCGGCGCGGAGCTACCGACCGGAACGCGGACCCGGCGCGCCGTGGCTCTACGCCGTAGCCCGCAACGCGATTGTCGACAACGGGCGGGTACGCCGCGAGCCACCGATCGAGACCGCAGACGAGCCCTCCGACGAGGAGACACCCGCCGACCGTACGGAGTCCGGCTGGGTGGCCTGGCGTGTGCACCGATGCCTGGCCGAGCTCCCGGACAACGAGCGGATCGTGATCGAGCTCGCGTACTGGGGCGGCCGGTCGCAATCGGAGATCGCCGACCTGTTGAGCGTCCCCCTCGGCACCGTCAAGACCCGAACCCGTACCGGGCTCGCTCGGCTGGCCGACATGCTGGAGGACGTGCTTTGAACAGGCCGCCGGACTTCGACGAGCTGCTGGACGGCATTGACGACCCCGACGAGCGTGCTCGGCTGAAGCGCGTGCATGAGCTGTTGGTCCAGGCCGGACCTCCGCCCGAGTTGACTGCAGACCTCGCAACGCCGCCGCCGGCAGGAGCAAGAGACTTGCCTTGGCAGCGACCGCGGCGGCTGCGCCCGCGAACCGTGCTCGTCGCAGCGGCGCTCGTCACGGCGTTCCTGGTCGGCTACCTGGCCGCCGCTCCGGAATCGGATCAGAGAGGGCCTGCGGCCGGCCTGAGGATTGCCCGGACGATTCAGCTCGAAGGTAAGGGCGACGCCACCGGCGCGGTCGGGATCGGCGTCCGAGACCAGAAGGGGAACTGGCCGATGGTTGTCAGCGTCTGGGGCCTCGACCATCTGTCGGGCGGCGATTACTACACCCTGGCGCTGACGAGGAAGGGCAAGCCGATCGTCACCTGCGGCACGTTCAACGTCTCCGGGAACCAGACGACGGTGCGCATGACCGCCGCCTACGACCTCAAGCGATTCGACGGCTGGGTCGTATTGCTGTGGGACGCACAGACGCACGACGAGACGACGGTGCTCTCGTCGAACGGCCGGATCTAGGGATTTACGGCGCCGTGCGCCCGGCGGCGACGAAGGCTTCGTACGTGACGGGCATCCGCTCGGCCAGGAACCGCTCACACGCTTCGGCATAGCGGCGGATCTCGCGCTGCGCGGTCTCGGAGTTGCGTAGCGAGAGGAAGTTCATGAGCGCCCGCGCGTTGACCGTCCAGTAGAACTCGGTGTACGCGCCGACCGGCAGCGCCGCGCGCGCGAGCTCTCGGGCAACGCCCAGCTCGACGAGCTTCTCGTACGCCGCGTAGGCGGCCCCGTAGACCTGCCGGAGCTCCTCGCGCGTCGTCTCGGCGAGATCGTCCGAGACCGGCTCGAACGAGTAGGCGCCCGGCTTGCCGACCTGGGAGCGGACGTCCTCGGGCGCCGGGACATAGAAGTCGTCCGTCGCCTTCGCGTATCGCATGCTGAACTCGTTGAACGAGCCGACACGGTGCCGGAACCACTCGCGGGCGACGAAGATCGGCGCCCGGATGTGAAAGCGGAAGGCGTTGTGCTCGAACGGTGTCCCGTGTCTTTCGCGCAGCAGGAAGCGGATCAGTCCGGCGTCGGAGTCGTCCATTTCCGTCTTGTGTCTGGCGAAGCTGACGCGGGCCCCGTTGACGACGGAGAGATCGTCGGCCATCGCTTCGTCGAGACGGACGAAGCCGTGGTCGAGGACGGGGATCGAGCCCTGGGCTATGACTTCGGGCGTGACGGCCATCTCTTCGAGTGTAACGGGGCTATATGTCGGCACTTCCGGCTGGTCCTATCCCTCGTGGAAGCCGGGGTTCTACCCACCCGCGGCGAAGCCGGCAGACTTCCTCCGCTACTACGCGGAGCGCCTGCCGACCGTGGAGCTGAACACAACGGGCTACAGGCTCCCGGCCGAGCAGCAGTTCGAGCGGTGGGCCGCAGCTACGCCGTCCGGCTTTCGCTTCGCTCCCAAGCTGAACGCCTACCGCCTGAGCGAGATCGGGACCTTCGAAGAGCGGGCCCAAAGGCTCGGAGACCGTCTCGGGCCGATCCGGGTCCTCGTCGGCTCAGCCCGCGACGAGGGTTTCCTGGAGCTGACGCTCGGCTCGTTCGACCCGGAGCTGCGGATCGCCTTCGACTTTCGCCACGACTCGTGGGCGGGCATCACGACCGCGCTGCCCGAAAACGCGGTCTGCGTGAACGACCTCGACGCCGCGGCGCCGTTCCGCTATCTCCGGCTCCGCGAGCCTCCCTACAGCGATGAGGACCTGCGCACTTGGGCCGCTCGGATCCGGCCGTTGGTGGACAATGGCGTCGAGGTGTTCTGCTATTTCCGTCACGAGGACGAACCCACCGCGCCGAAGTACGCGGAACGCCTGCGCGACCTCGCTTCCCTCGATTGAGGGATGCCAATGTTCTGCGGCTCCGCTCAACTGAGTAAGCAGTGAAGGTGGTCCTCTTCTGCGGCGGACAAGGCATGCGCCTGCGCGGAGCCGTGGGCTCGCTTCCGAAGCCCTTGGTCCCGATCGGCGGGCGGCCGCTCCTGTGGCACATCATGAAGTACTACGCCCACTTCGGGCATCGTGACTTCGTCGTCTGCGTCGGCCATCAGGCGGCCGCGATTCAGGACTACTTCGAGCGGACCCCGCACGACTGGCGGATCGAGTACATCGACACCGGGCTCGACTCGAGCATCGGCGAGCGCTTCTACGCCGTCCGCGACCAACTCGCCGGCGAGGAGATCTTCCTCGCCAACTACGGCGATACCGTCACCGACGTGGGCCTGCCGGTGCTGATCGACCACCACGCCCGGAACGGCAAGGTCGCGAGCCTGCTGTCGGTGCGGCCGAACTACACCTTCAACGTCGTCACTTCGGACGGAGCGCAGGTGACCGGGTTCCAAGACATCGCCCAGAGCGGAATCCGGATCAACGGCGGCTACTTCGTCTTCCGCAACGACGTCTTCGACTACATCGAGGTAGGCGAGGATCTGCCGGTGATGTTCCAGCGGCTGATCGACGCCGACCAGCTGGTCGCCTACGCTTACGAAGGCTTCTGGGCGCCCATGGACACACTCAAGGACAAGCAGCGCCTCGAATCGCTCGTGGAGAGCGGCGGCAGCATCTGGCAGGTCTGGGAGACAACCGACCCGGCCGCCGCGTCCGGCTGAGGGACCGGTGCTGAAGCTCGAGCTGGGCCGCGCGGCGCCATTAAAGGTGCTTGCGATCGGCGCGCATGCCGACGACATCGAAATCGGCTGCGGCGGGACGCTTCTGCGTCTCGCCCAAGCGGCCGAGCTCGACCTACAGTGGGTCGTGCTGAGTGCCGGCCGCGGGAGGGCCGAGGAAGCGAAGGCCAGCGCGGCTGCATTCGGCGCCGAGGTCGACGTCGAGAGCTTTCGCGACGCGTTCTTCCGCTACGGCGGCGAGGTCAAGGACTTCTTCGAGGAGCTGAAGAGCCGGATGCAGCCCGATCTGGTGCTCACCCACCACGACGCCGACCGGCACCAGGACCACCGGCTCGTCGCCGAGCTGACGTGGAACACGTTCCGCGACCAGCTGATTCTCGAGTACGAGATTCCGAAGTACGACGGCGACCTCGGTGCGCCGAACGTCTTCTTCCATCTGGACAAGGATGTCGCTCGGCGCAAGGTCGAGCTGCTCCTCGAGTCATTCCCCTCGCAACGCGAGAAGCGTTGGTTCACCGCGGATCTGTTCATGGGGCTGATGCGCCTTCGCGGCATGGAGTCGAACTCGCCCAGCGGCCTCGCCGAGGGTTTCTACGCCCGCAAGCTTTCGCTTTAGGAGGGTTTGGCGGAACGCCGCTCGTCGCCCTGCGGCACAGACTGTGTTTCGCCAAACCCTCCTAGTTTGGACAGCGCCGCGCTGGGTATTCAGCGCGCACACCAATCTCGAGAGAGGAGCGAATGATGGCCGAGCTGACGAATCTGGAGACGAAGGTCGCCGAGGTGATCGGGCTGGCTCAGGCGGCTCAGGGCGCAACGGAGAAGATCGAGAAGCTCGTCGAGGACCGCGCGCTCAAGCAGACGCTTGCGCGCATGCGCGACGAGGCGAAGGAGACCGAGGAGCGGACGGCGACCGTCGCGGAGGGCTTCGACGGGAAGAAGACGGCGATCCTCGAGAAGGCGCGCGAGACCAAGCAGGAGGCGACCGAGATGATGCAGACGTACCTCGGTCAGGACGCCGACGGGCTCGACGGCTTCGAGTTCCTGACGATGGCCGAGGCCGGCGAAGTCGGCCACTGGGAAGTGCTCGGGACGATGAACGAACGGGCCGGCAATGCGCAGCTCGACGAAGTCATCCAGTGGGCGACTCCCATCCAGCAGCGCCACTTCGAGGAGGCGAGAGAGGGATCGCTCCAGCTTGCGGCCGAGGAAGACCCTAACGAGCCGGCCGAGTAGCGAGCGCCGGCGCGGCCGCGTGCGCGATCTCGCCGATCTGAGTCGCGACGAGGTCGGTCACCTCTCGACCTTGCGGGCGCGGATGACTAGTCTCGTCTCGCGCGCGAGCTCAGCGCCGTCGTAGTCGCCGAAGCACTCGATCTCGCCGAAACCCATCCCCTCGAGCATCCGGGTGAGCTCGGTCGCCGTGTAGCACCGGATCCTGTAGGTGAAGCTGCGGCGAGATCCGCCCGCGACGAGGATGTGCTCGGTCTCGACCTCGCCGGCGACGTGGTCGAAGCTCCGCGCTTCAGCCACAAGGTTTTGGCCGTCGAGTGGCTCCCACGTATGCGGCTGGAAAATCGCCATCAGCCGGTCGCGGTGCATCGTCTCGATCAGGAGCGCGCGGCCCGGTCGCAGCACGCGCAGGAACTCCGTGAGCATCTGCCGGTCGCCCTCCTCGCCTCGGTATCCGATCGAGCTGAAGAGGTTGAGGACCGCGTCGAAGCTCTCGTCCTCGAACGGCAGCTCGCGAATGTCGGCCTGTACGAACCTAGGCCACTCCGCCTCGCCCGCCCGGCGCCGCGCCTCCTCCAGCTGAACCGGGGAGCGGTCGACGGAAGTGACCTGGTAGCCGGACTCGGCGAGCGGGATCGAATGGCGACCGAAGCCGCCTGGGGCATCGAGGATCTGAGCGGGAGGCTCGACTCCGGCCAGCCTGGCGGCGGCGAGAGCCTCCTCGGCGGACTCGACCTCGTCGAGACGCGGCGAGTACGTGCTCAGGTAGATCTCGTCGAAGAGCTCGTCCCAGTTATCGCGCTGCATCAAGAGATCTTCTTCAACACGCCGAGCGCCCGCTGGTTCCAGGCAACACGGTGCGTGACGCCGGCCGCGCCGGCCAATTCGTCTCGGTGGGCGCGATACCAGTCAAAGGTCTCGATCAGCGCCGCTGCATTCGAGAGCCGCGGCCTCCAGCCGAGGACGCGCTCGGCCCGGGAGACGTCTACGAACGAGTCTCTGTGGGCCGTCTTGTAGTGCCACTCGGCCAGCGGCGAGAGGCGCGCAAGCTCGAGCGCACGAAGCACTGTCTCCGCCGGCCCAACGGGGATCGGCGTGATCCGACTCGACGAACCGGCATGGTCGATCAGGGCCTGCAGGTCGGAGCGAACCGTGCCGAACTCCCGGGCGCCGACGTTCAGGGTCTGACCCTCGGCCGCCCGCTTCCGCGCCGCGAGCATGATCGCCTCGACAAGATCCTCGACCGCGAGCAGCTGATACCGGTTCGAGCCGTCGCCGAGGACGTAGATGCGGCGGCCGTCGCGGATCCAATCGAAGAGGATCTCGAAGACGCCGAGCCGCTCGGGCCCGATGAACGTCTTCGGCCGCAGGATGACGCAGTCGAGGCCACGGCGCCTGAACGCCCGGCAGATCTCTTCAGCCTCGATCTTCGACTCGCCGTAGTGCCCGACGCCGACCAGCGGATCGTCCTCCTCGATCGGATGCTTTTCCGGCACGCCATAGACCGCCGTCGAGGAGACATGGACGACGCGTTTGACACCGGCCTCGGCGGCCGCAGCGAGCAGCGTCAGCGTGCCGTCGACGTTTACCGACCGGATCGCGTCTCGCGAGCCGCGGATGGGCAGCGCGGCCGCGGCGTGGACCAGGATCCGGGCGCCTTCGACGAGCTCGCGGCATGCCGCCTCGTCCCGAACGTCACCCCTGAGCTCGTGGAGGGCCAGCCCCGGCTCGTCGAGCGGTACGAGGTCGAGCGAGCGCACTTCGTGGCCGTCGGCGAGGAGTCGCCGTGCGAGGTGCAGGCCGAGAAAGCCCGCGCCGCCGGAGATCGCCCACACCATCGGCCGAGGCTAGCCCTTCGAGACGCGTCCGGTGCCTGGCACCGGACGCGTCCCCTGTGGATCCGTGCCAAGCGCGTCCGAGAGCGACAGAGATCCGCCGCCGGAGCGGGGCTTTGTCCCGCGGGAGGCCCACAAACAGAGAAAGATGGATGGAGCAGGCGCTCCGCCGGCTCCGCTCCCGAAGGAAGCGAGGAGCCCGCCCGCAAGGAGGGGGTCCGTGGGGGAACCAGGGGTTCCCCCACGCCTTTATTCGTACTGGAGCGCTTGGAGCACGTTCAGCCGGGCTGCCCGCTGCGCGGGCATGATGGCCGCGACGAGTCCGACCAGAACCGCGACGAGCGCGAAGGCGATCAGCGGGAGGAGCGGGATCGCGTAGCGCACCTCGTACTGCTCGAGCGCCTTCGTGACCAGAGCGGCGAGGAACATCCCAAGCGGCAGGCCGATCGCGGCGCCGATCAGCGCTGTAATCACGCTCTCGGTTCCGATCATGACCCGCGCCTGCCAGCGCGTCATGCCGACGGCACGGAGCATCCCGAGCTCTCGCGTCCGCTCGAACACTGCGAGCGCGAGCGTGTTGATCATCCCGAAGATGCTGATGATCACCGAAAGCGCGAGCAGGACATAGAGCATGATCAGGAAGGAGTTGAACTCCTCGTCCTGCTCGGTGATCCAGGCCTCACGGGTCTGAACCTTCGCGTCCGGGAAGGTCGCGAGTGCCTGCTCGAGCGGCTGCTCGGCCGCCGGCGTCGGCTCTCCCGGCACGTTGATGAAGGTGAACTGGTTGCGGGGCCGGTCGTAGAGCTCGTCGAACGTGGACTTGAGGACGCTCACCGAGCCGAGCAGCTGGTAGAACGGCGGCGGGTTGTAGGTCGCGCTCACCTCGAGGGTGGTGGCGCGGCCCGATCCGGACAACAGCCGGAACCGGTCGCCGAGCTCGAGGTGGTGATCCTCGGCGAAGTCCTTGTCGACGATCGCGCCGTGCCCGCCGAGTCGACCGAGCACGTCATCGGAGCCCTGCTCCCAGTCGAAGTTGTAGACGCTGGCAATCTTGTCCGGCTCGATCCCGGTGATGTACTTGTCCGTCCCGGCGACCTTGCCGACCTCGGCGCGGACGCTCGTCGCCACCTCGATGCCCGGGGCCTTCGCGGCGGCATCACCGGCGGTCGCCACGAACGGCGTGAAGCCGTCCTGGGAAGTGACGACGAAGTCCGCCCTGATCTGCTCCTCGATCGCGCCGCGGTTCGATTCCTTCATCCCGTTCGACAGGACGGCAACGAATGTGACCAGCGCCAGCCCGATCATCAACGCCGCGGCAGTCGCCGCAGTTCGCCCGGGGTTCCGGAGCGTGTTCCGGCGAGCGAGGAACCCGGAGACGCGCGCGAGCTTTTCCCCCGGAACGCCGACGACCGCGGCGAGGGGGCGCACGAGCTTGGACGAGATCATCGCGACACCCACGAAGAGCAGCAGGACGCCGCCGGCAATCGTGAGCAGCCGCTGGCCGGTATCCAGCTCGTCCGTGAACATCGCACGGCCGAGTAGGAGGAGGGACAGCGCGATGACGATGAGCGCGATGTAGGGGGTGAGGCGCGAGAAGCGACCCCTCGGAAGCTCGGCCCCCTCGCGGACGGCGAGGATCGGCGGAATCCGAGTCGCACGGAGCGCCGGAACGAAGGCAGCGAGCACCGTCACGACGACGCCGACGACCAAGGCGACGATGAGCGTCCGGGTCGCGATGACCATGTCGGTCGTCGGCAGGCCGAATCCGAGCGCGTCGAAGAGACTCTGGAGGCCGACGGCGAGCAGGATCCCGAGCCCGAGCCCGATTAGTGACGCCGCTGCCCCGATCGCGAGCGCCTCGAGCAGGACGGCCCGCCTCAGTTGCGCACGTGAGGCCCCGATCGTCCGGAGCGTCGCCAGCTCGCGCGTGCGCTGCGCGACCGTGATCGACATCGTGTTGAAGATGACGAAGGCTCCGACGAAGAGCGCGACCGCGGCGAAGGCGAGCAGGAAGTACTGGAAGAAGCTCGTGAACTCCGCGACCTCGCTGGACTCCTCGTCGGCCTGCTCGATCCCGGACCGGACCTGCGCCGTGGGCGGGAGGATCGGCTCGATGTCGGCGACGACGTCCTCCGGCGTGAGCCCCTCCTTCGCCGCCGCCTGGATCATGTCGAACTGGTTCGGCCTGTCGAGCAGCTCCTGGGCGGCGGGGATCGTGAAGACGGCGAACGTCGCGGTGCCCAGCGACTCGACGTTCGAGTAACGCGCGATGCCGACGACCTTGAAGGGCCGGACCGGCTTCAGTGTCGCGATTCGGACCGTTTCGCCGACCCCGTAGCCCTGGTCGTCGGCGGTGCCGGCATCGATCACCACTTCGTCGGCCGCCTGTGCCCAAGTGCCCTCGACGAACCGGAGCGGGTTGAAGCGTTGGACAGAGGGGTCGATGCCCAGTCCGAACGAGGGCGCTCCGCCGGTGTTGATCGCCTTGCCGTCGGGCTTGAGGATCTTCGTCGCAGTCTCGTCCTGAACCAAGCCCGCCGCCTCCTCGACGCTCGGCAGAGCGCGCACCCGGTCGAGCAAGGAGGCGGGCACCGACGGCGTCTCGGCGGTGCTGCCCTCGAAGGAGATGTCCGGTGCCTTGCCGGTGATCGCCGCGTCGGTACCCGCGAACGACTCCGAGAAGATCGTGTCGAACGCCTTGTTGATCGTGTCCGTCAGGACGTAAGTGCCGCTGACCATCGCGACGCCGAGCACGATCGCGAAGGCCGTCAGCACGGTGCGGAGCTTCCGGCCGGTCAGGCCGCGAAGGGCGACGCGGATCACGTCAGCGTGACCTCGCGGACCGTCTCGAGGATCTGCTCCTCGTCGGCTCGGCCGAGGTCCTTCACGATCTCCC
>OBLS010000114.1_pt1 | contig 22530 bp, 23 predicted proteins | sample 1519901 | NCBI WGS metagenome assembly OBLS01 (sample SAMEA3113585, study PRJEB22503) | soil metagenome | reverse complement strand
AAAGAAATTGAAAAGAAGCTTTCACTAGGATAGATAAATTACCAAATTTTTTTATATGAGTTAGTTCTGGACTGGAGTTTGTTATCTAAAATGGTAACATATAAATACTTTAATTGCTGTTCTTTTCTATAAACTTTATTGTAATCGATTATAATTGCTATCCCGAAAGTCAAGAAATTATAAACATTAAAACAAATAGTGGCGAGATGATTCAAGGATTTTATATTGTTATATGTTTTAAATATAATGAGTCAAAATCTATCTCAACTTGAGAGCGCATTTTGAACTAAGTGGGGTTTGTATTTGTTAAATTACCATTCTTATTTAAATTACCATTCTTATTTAAATTACCAAGTCTAGTTTAGTTTATCGACTTTGTTGGGTTGATTATGTAAATTATCCGAGTTATATTTATGGAAGTAAAATTTAAACTAATCCTATATATCCATATGGGGTTATTAGAAAGTAGAAAGATAATCCAACTAAAGGAATTGAAATATGCAAACTGTTAAGGTGATAACAATGCATTAAAGGAACTAAGCTTATGTACTTGAATATTAAATAGAAATACTATTTACCTTTTAAAAAGGTTTCATATTCATGTAGAATTTCTTCTTGAACCTTGGATTGTATGGACCCAGGACGAAGCCTCCTTATTTTCTTTATGGCGTCTTGAGAAGATATGTTATCTTGTTTTAAAATGTATGCTGCTAAAATTGTCCCCGTTCTTCCTTTGCCAGCTGCACAATGAACCACTAATGGTTTCTTTTCTTTAGTAATTTTGATATTTATATAATCCACAATATTATCTAACACTTCTAGGGTGGGAACTCCATAATCTTTTACATAGACAAATTTGTAATCGTTAATAATAGTCTCTTTTTTGTTATCAACGAGCCATTTTTGGGGAAGAGGAAATTCTCTTACAGTCACAATAGACTTAATATTATTTTTTATCAGCCATCGATATTGTTCTGACGTCATAGGAGTTCCACTACCAGCAAGTTTATTGTCAATTACCCACGAAAAATTAGTAGGTTTATTACTAACTTTACCATGAATCCATCTAAAAAGATTTCCTATTAGTGTCATCACTTAACATGGAAAGTTAAATATTTATATTTTAAGCAGGGTCTTGATATACTGACAAATCATATTATAATGCTTTTATTTTGCTAACGTCGGTTTTGAAATAGTATTTGGAAGAGTCATTCCAATAGCAATTATGTTATAATATTTAAAATTTGTTTATGAATTCGAAAAGTTGCGGGAAGAATTCCTATGGGTTCACCATCGCTGGTTACTGTAACTTCTCTATCCAAAGAGCTCATTGCTATATTTTTTGCCTGCTCATATATTATATGTGTCTTGTCAGAATGGTCCTCCATTTTTATATCAATTAAACTTGTCAAAAATTTTAAACTACCTGAATCATTAACTATAACTAAATCTAGAAAACCATCATTTATTTTTGCATTATATGCAGGCTGAAATCCTCCCGCTATGTAACTTCCATTAGCAACTATAGCCATTGTCATATTGGTGGTAATCTTTTTTCTTCCATTATCTAAAACTATTTCACATTCATTACTTTGATAGGAGGGAACTGTAGAAATTATCCCAAGAGCAGTTGAAACGATCCTACTATTTATTTTTTCTCTAATGATTTTTGCTCTATCAATTATTTCTGCACCTATTCCAATCTCTGCTGCATTTAAGCAAATCCTAATTTTGAACCTCTTTTGAGAATTATGAGAAACAACCGAAATTATATCTATTTTTTTGGGTTTTAACATCTTTATATTATTGCAAACCACCATGGGATCGGTTGGAATGTTTAGAGATTTTGCTAAAATATTTCTTGTTCCTCCAGGGATTATGCAGAATACTACTTTTGAAGAAATTAAAATTAAATCATGAAGTTTCTCAGAAGTGGTAATATATTTAGGTGGAGGTTCAAAAAAACCATTAGCGACTTCATTAAGAGTCCCATCTCCCCCAATTGCAATAATTTTCTGATAATTCTTTTTAATATATTTTCTTGTAAATCGAGTAGCATCACCAGGTTTCTTAGTAATTTTGATCTTAATATTCTCACCTAGCTGCTTTCTTAAAGCATTACAAAATCCTTCTATATCATTTTCATATTTTCCGCTAGAGGCTTTGGGATTTATTATTATCAAAGTATCTGGATTTGTTTTTATCAAACTGTTCAATAAAATATTAAGTCCAAACCTCAATATTTAATATTCTCATCATTTTTTTAAACAAACATAGATAATCATTATATAGTAGAAATAAGTTATATTTTATTAAATTAACTTTAAATTATATCTTCAGGATCATTTACTGGGTAAACAATTGAAGGTTGCCATTGAAAACTTTTAAACTTTATATGGTATTACCGCATTTTTAACTATGACATTTAAAATGAGAATTTTTTATTTAAACATAGCTCTGTTTTTTATAAAATTGGTATAGAATGTCTAAAAGAACAATTTTAATAAGTGGAAACACATCTATTTATACTATGGAATTGGACCTTTTAGAAAAACTTTCCAAAAATTGGAAAAAGTCTAAAGATTCGCAAATTGAAAAAAAAATAATAAATTTAATTTGTAATAACACTGATAATAATCGTTTTGCATTTCCAATAGCAGAAAATTGCCTAATTAGTAATGGACGAGTAGGATTTACGTATAAAGACAACAAAACTTATCCTAATCTGTTTGAGTTCCTCGCGTATATTACCAATAGGGATATACCAATTGAAATAAAAAATTGTCATTTTGGACCAGGGGAAATTGTTGTACTTCGAGATAATAAAGAAGATGCAACAGGTGATTTAATTTTATCAACTAACGAAATTGTTAATGAAATAAAAACAAAATTTAATAACTAATTTTTTAGTTTGTGTACATCCATATAAATTACTAACTAATTAATAACTAAATATATACCATAATTTGAGTTTACTAAAAGTAGAATTATATTATATATATCACCTAAATGTGGACATGTAAAATAATTAAAAAAATGAGAAGAGACGTTTTTTGCTATAACGATTATATAATATGTTCAACAATGAAACATGATGAAAAGTTACTATATTTTACTACTATTGAGTACATTAATAATTCTCCCTTTCTATACTTTCAACACTGCGTTATCAGAAGATAATAAATATTTTACTCCGTTGACAGGAATGGAGGAGGTTCCGCCAGTTAATACCAATAGTACAGGCATAGCATTATTTGAATTACTAAACAATCAAATAGATTTTAAAGTAAATGTTACAAATTTGGATAATATTAATTCTGCTCATATCCATTTAGGTGAATTTGGACAAAATGGCGAAATTATAGTTTCACTATTGAAATCCATATCCCCTCTTGACCTGCCCAACGGGACTTTAGTGGAAGGTCAAGTCACTTCCTCAGATCTAGTCGGGCCACTTAAAGGAAAAACTATCAATGAACTGATCCAGTTGTTTAATAATACGAAGACGTATGTTAATATACACACTGAGCAATATCCAAATGGAGAAATAAGAGGACAGATAACAACTGTTAATGCAACGAATTGGTGAAAATAGTTAAGCCTTAGTATTCCTTAATTTCAAATTTATGATGATAAATGGTAAACTCAATTTACAAATATTTTTACATATAATGCTAATCTTTAATTGAATCCGTTGATATTATCAAAGTTTTATATGTTAATAGAGTGTCTTATACAGGTTAATACCTATTTCAGCATTAATTGTAACTATCAATCATAAAACTTACAGTTAGGATTGAGATTTAGGAGAATCCGGGAAGTATCTTAATAATAACTATTTATTATGATAAAACAATTTTAACAACTAACACTTATCAAAAATTGAAAACGTTTTTCGATTTGAGAAGGAGAACGTAAATATATAGAAATTGTTGTAATTTATCCAAAAACTATTTGCAGGAATTAGGCTTATTTGTTTTGTGGTTCAGGAGAAGGCCATGCCAAAGGTTGATGTTACAAGTAAAGTATTAGAAGAAGGATCTGAATCAACAACTTCAACACCGATAATCATCATTAAAAATTTAGCAACATATTTAATCTAACTTGAGATTTTGAACTTTTACTAGTTGACTATAATGATAGTTTTAGGATTTTCCAACCTTGAACAATATTCTAAATTTGTAGTATTGCTATGATAAAAATTTTTAAAAAAGGTCAATTTCTAATCTAGGGTAAACATTAAAAGAAATTTAATTAATTTAGATCAAGCTTCAATTATCTTGTCAAATAATTTAGTGTATAAATAATTAAAAGATTTATTTGTGAAGATGAAAATAATATTTATGTAGTTATATGTGATGGGAAAAAATAAAGATAATAAAAAAAATACAGACAAAAAAAAAGTTATGATAATAGAAGATGAAATTGATATCCTTCTTCTCTATAAAGACTATCTAAATAATAAAGGCTTTTCTGTGCAAGCCACATCTACTACTGCTAATGAAGCCTTAAATGATTATGAAAACTTTTTTCCTAATATGATTATACTAGACTATAATCTTCCAGGAAAACTCAGCGGATTAGAAGCCGCTAGGCAAATACTCAAAAAATATCCTAGTGCTCCGATAATAATAGTAACAGCATATGAAACGGTTAGAAGTGAATTATCCAATGATGAGTTCTTTACCAACAAGAATATCATCCTTTTACTTAAACCTATCAAGTTGCAGGTGCTAGAAAATACTATTAAAAGCCTTCTAAGCAAATAGCGCAATTACTAATACTATGGTCGTTATAAAAAAACAGACCTAACTGTTTTACAGGATTTTTAATATCAAGATACATCTCTATCATGAATTTTGATTTCCTTTATTGTCTTGATACTCCTTTAAAATTTTAATTTAATTTCTTGTTAATTTAATCTAGCATAATGATTTTTTATCTTCCTTTTAAAATTATAAATTAAATTATACCTCAAATTAATATTCTCACTATTAGTATTTACTTCATTTCACGTAGAATTGACTAGATCAAGTTTCGGCAAGTGAATACGCTTATTGTCTTTAGACTGATTTATTATTTTGTAAAAAATTTATTATCGCTAGCAAATTTTCACATTACTTGTTTCATTTGAAAGTACTTCTACCCGTGACATACAATTGATAAAAATTTTATTGAATATGGTGGATTATGGAAAAAAATATAGAATATGATAATCATGAATTGGGTGAAAATTTAGAAATATATATAGATTTTAAAAACGATCTCACACTTATTGCTCACTTGGTCAATGATTTGGTAATATATTCTATTCAGAATGAGGATGTTTTACATAGTAATGTGAAAAAAATCCCCTTTTTTAATGAACTAATCGAAAATGGGAATTGGAAAAGGTTTACAAATTTTTAAAATAATTAAATTTATACTAAGTTTTTAAGTGATAATATAACTTAGGAATATGAATACAAAAAATATTTATTTTAAAATTCTAATTATTTCGTGAAATATCAAATCCTTGTTTTTTATTTTAAGGAGTTATATCTTCAAGTACTAATAAATATTAAAATAATAAAATATTAATCATTATATAAAGCAACGATCTAAAATTCTTAAAGTTTAAAATTTGAGAACAAACATGGTTTAGTGTTATTTCTATTCTCTTATCTTATTGTAGCAATTTTTATTAGATCTATAACGAACTGTGTACATTTTCTCGATGAAATCACTTGCTATGTAAAATTAGATCTATTGAATGAATTAAATCCTATAAAAAGAGTAAGATCTCTTATCTTTTCTATAACTCTATTATATTATTATCTTTTACATGACTATTTTTGCTTTTACAGATGACTCTGTTAATTCTATAGTATTATCTAAACCAACAATATTGAAAATTGATTTTATATATCCATGGAAAAATATCGAACCTTTTTTTCCTAATCTATGCCTAATCACGATAATTTTCCATCCATCTTGGTTTATTTCATCATATGTACCTAACAATCCATATCTACAAATAATTTTTTCTAAATATTCAAAAACATTTTGTTGGGCTAACTCTTTTTTCCAGAATAATATTGTGTCTTTAGGAATTGTTTCTCCCAATTCCAGACCAATCTTAAAAATTTCTTGATCCTCCATAATTTCTAAAAATTTTGTTAATATCTCTCTATTTAGTATCACTAAGTCAATTTTTGATAAAAACCGACTGAACTCAGAGTAATGTTTGAGGATAATATTAACTAATGCATTTACTGAAATACCCATACGTTCTGCTTCTTCATCTAATATGTTAGAGACGTATTGTTCCACTCGAAATGAACGAGTTGAATTTGGCATTATATTTTGTAATCGTATGTTCTATAATTGTGTTCTGTTGTGTTCTTGTGTGTTTTTTTGTATTAAAAAAATTAAACAAGAGAAGTTGTAAACATACTGCTTATAAGACTTATACAATTCTCAAGGAACATGAGTACAACGCCAGAAGTATTACAAACAGACATTAACAAAAAACGTGAAGATGATTGTCCAAATTGTCACAATGAGCAGATTATATTTGATTCATCAAATGGTGAAATGATTTGTACTACATGTGGAATGATAGTAGAAGACCGATTAGATTCCTCAGGTATTGAGTCCGAACCTATGAAAAATATGGAAAATAACTTAAGTGTAGGGATGCCCCTCTCCTTAGCCCATTATGATAAAGGGCTTTCAACAACTATTTCTTCGTCGAATGTAGATGCGTTCGGAAGTCAATTAACAACGAGCCAATTGGCTAAGGTCAGAACTATTCGTCATTGGAATAAAATCTCTAGTAACAATCGGAGCTATCATAGAAACCTAAAAAATGCCTTTGGTGTATTATTAAGGATAAAGGATAAACTCTCATTAAGTGACACACTGATAGAAAAGTCTGCCTATTATTATCGTAAAGTGGTGGAGAAACGAATTACAAAAGGCCGTTCAATTAAAGAATTCGTAGTTGCTTGTGTTTATGTTGCCTGCAGGGAAATGAATATTCCGAGAACTTTGGATGAAATCGCCGAGATTGCTAATGCAGATAAAGTTTTTGCAGGTAAATGCTACAGATTACTATTACGAAATTTGAAAATTAGACTTCAACCGATAGATTCGACTACGTATCTCAGTAAGATTGCAAATAAGGGAGGTATAAGCAAAAAAACACTTCATAGAGCAATAGAAATGATGTCAGACATAAAGGAACATCCCTTTTCTTCTGGAAAGGATCCAACTGCGTTATCAATTGCTGTTCTATATGCTGCATGTCTGGAACAGGGAGAAAACATAAGTCAATCACAAGTTGCAATTGCTGGAGAAATGAGCGTGGTGACCTTAAGAAAAAGATTTTTAGATGTAAAAATGATTTTCCCGCACATCCCAAATAATACTATCGAACTGAGAAAACGAAAAACTTAACCCTAATTTTTCCTTCTGTTTTTCTTTTTAAAGAGAAGGCCACTAATATAATAAATCGATGAGATGTTTGACTTGACTCACGTAGGTGAGAATTTGAGAGGTTTATTCAACACGAGAATCTTATAATTGCCCTCGCTGTTATTTGCTAACTATCTCATCATAATACTCTTTATGAATTTTATTTTGATTATTGATAGGAGTGTAAATAGTTTGGTTCAGACAGAAGGCTCATTTTAATACCAATTTATTTGATTATAGATACAAAGGATAAGGAAAATGCTTATACAACTTGCTGGAACCTAATCTTAATTATCCAAGTAATGAAACAAAAATGACGATTTAAAAATTATTTATGGATTTCTCGTTCTAATGCTTCTTTAAGCTCATCAATATGTTTTAATCTATCTTGTTTAATTCTATTCCATAAGTCTACTAATTCATTCTTATTTGACTTTTTGGCATCATCAATATATTTATCAATCGTATCATAGAGAAAATCAGCGTCTTTTCCTAGAGCTGATAAAATATCATATGTTGTATTGTTTAAACCTGTTTGTTTTTCATTCATATGTTAGAAGGTACAATAAATTATATAATCATTATAGAACGCTATAAAATAATAAATACAACATACCTTTAAATGATTTGTTAAGCTGTGTTCATGTTGTTGGATCTATTGTTTGAAAAAGTAAAAGAGCAGTAAAATAGTATATTCAAATTCTACATTGTAGATTAACTATTCAAAAGCTCTAATAATAATTAGAAAGTTTATTCAATGTAAATTAGAATAATTTATAAGAATCATATAATTTAATTGAGCGAACATAATGGAACTAAATATATGTTCATTCATTACTTTGATGAATTATGTCCTAGAATTTATTAATATAGATAATTAAACGAAAGCTTGTATATTGAAGCTTTCAAAATTAAGATTGTTAGTTATAATAATTTCTTTTAGTTTAGTAAAGCCTTATATAGTGTTTAAATAGGCCCGTGATATAATTTTTGCTAATTTAATTGGTTCGGGAATAGAGCCCTGAAGTAAAAAAGAATTTAAAAGCTTTACTGCATCCTCCAATTTTATGCCCCATGTTCTTATTAAAAGAAATTTATCAGTCTTTAGTAATATTGTATTTCTTGTTCCAAGTTTTTTTATGAGTGATATTCTAGCTTCATAACTGTTAGGAAAATGGTTTTTAATAATATTATCGATTCCTTGAGAATTTCTAAACGTAATTATAATAACTGGAATCCCAGTGACATTGTGTATTTTTTCTCCATCAACTATATTAAACATGCTTATAATCATGCCGTCCAATAAAATAAATCCAATATCATTTCTTTCTAAATTATTATACATTCCTATTATATTTTGAGTTGCATCGTTGCCTCCAATTGTTGCTTTACCGAAGATTATGCCGTCAATCACCAAATCCTTTCTCATTACAACGCCTGTTAAAATTGAATTTGATTTTTGTTTTTTAAAGCTCTCAGCAATAGCTAAAACTCGAATACCTTTTTTATTAATATTCAAATAGATAATATAAGATATAAAATTATTTTAAGTTATATGCTATTAATTAGTTATTCAAACCTCGTATGTAGGGTGCGACTAAAATAATTTTGATAGTTTTAGAAAGACAATATCTTTTTACCGTTCTCACAAAATCTCGATTAATTCTTAACTTATCATTTTCTTTCTATTAGATGATAGAATTATCTATTATCTAATGATGGCTAGACTGATGAAAGTCGACTAGAAGCCAATTCTTTCATATTTTCTCTATCGGAATGATTATTCTTAGTCAAGAGTATTTTATCAAAATAATGAGGTAAACTTTTACAATAGATATATAGAAGTTAGTTAACAGCAAAATTTATTATCATCAGTTCTTTTGATTAATATTGAATAGTCAAAGTTTTAATAAGGATACATAATAAGTTATGTCATGGAAGGAATTCAAAAATTAAAATGCAGTTCATGTGGAACAACATTTATGTCTGAAACTGGTATGGCAAAATGTCCATCATGTTTAGAAAAAGAGAGTCAAGAAGCAGGAAATAGTGGAGGTTGTGGCTGCGGCCATCAACACTAATTTTTATTGTTAAATAATCAAGTTAGAACTCACATTTTTATTTTATTGTATTATTTTTACTACATATCAAATTTGTTTTCTACTTAGTCATAAACGAAGGTTGAAGGGTAAAGATTATAATGAGTAACATAATTAAAGACCATTTCTTTCTCTTTGCTATGATTGATAAAATGAATAGAATTATTTGTTACTCTAAAATGATATAATACTTAACATTGTATAAATATGTCTTAACAATCTATTATAATATATCTTCCTTTATTTTTAGAACTCTAAGACATTTTTGAAATTAAACAACTACATTATGATATAAATATTAGAAATATGATTTTGTAGTATAAAAAAATTATAATATTAAAACTTCTAACCAAATCTAATTGGGTAAATATAGATTAATTAAAAGATAATAGTACTATGCTATTATTATATCGTTGATTTAATTTATTTTGAAGTATAAACTTAGCCAATTATCGTTCAATTATGATCGGGATCGAGTAAATTCCCTTTCTCTCTTAGCACTTTAATTTTATCTAAATAACAGCCATTCTTATTTGCTTCCATTAATTTTTCCATTTCCTTAGTCTTCATTACCAATCCATAATATTCTTTAACATGTTCTATAGTAGTTTTGTAATGTCTAACATTTGATGAGGCAGTAGCATCAGAAATTAGAATAACATCATAACCTCGATTAAAACCATCCCTAAGCGAGGTTTCGACGCAAATAGAAGTATCTATCCCACAAAAGATTAGAGTATTTACCTTTAAACTGTTTAACCATACTTCTGTTTCAGTGTCTTGAAAAGCAGAATCTCTTCTTTTGATAACTACATGATCTTTATTAGTAGGTTTTATACCATCAACTATTTTTGCATCCCACGTTCCTCTTACACATATAGGTCGCTTTTTAATTCTCTCTTCTCTTGCTTTTGGGAGAATTCTGTGAGTTCTAGTAAGAAGGTCAATTCCAGATAACTCTCTAATCGCTTGTGTATAAAAAACAGGAACATTATGTTTTCTACATATAGATATTAATTCTTTTAATTTAGGGATAATTTGCTGATAGTTTGATATTTTCATACCTAAATGGTGGTAGGAACCACCATTACTCATGAATCCATTTTGTACATCTATTACTAATAGGGCAGGATGAAACGTGGTACTATTGGTTTTCATATTCACTTAGTCTGTCTGGAGGTAAGTTATATGAAATATTTAATTCTACTAAGAAATCATTTTGATTGTCTTACCTTTTTATTTCGCATGCAATTTGATTTAAGTTGGTCAGTCTATCTAGGTATAATTGAACCCAAGGAGCTGAATTCCAAGAGATTTTATTATCAAAGAGATAACCATATCTCTCTGAGCTTCCTAGTTTTTCTCTTTTTGAAATATTTTCTATATACTCTTTTGTAATCATTTTTTTATTAAATCCATTTTTTTCAGCAATCTTCGATAATATACCATGTATTCCTGCTCCATGCTGGGCAGCCTGTTTCTCTCTATAGGCAATATGTTTTGGTATTCCTACCTGAATAGCTAATTCCCTATGAACGCGTTTTCCAAAAATATCATTTTTACCAGCTAAATTGAGATTTAGATCTATACTGGTAGCAATTCGAACTATATCTGAATCTAAAAATGGTTCTCTCATCTCTATACTATTTGACATAGCTAACTTGTCTTCCCTTTCGAGGGTTTCTTTATATAGTAAAAGCAAATCTTGTATCATGTATTCTTTCAGTTTTTCAGTTCCATATTTTGCAAAAATTTGTACATACCATGGATATCCTGCAAATAATTCATCCGCGCCTTGTCCTGTAAAAACTACTCGAAGGCCGTCTTTTGCAGCTAATTTTAAGGCACCATAAATAGGAATAGAAACTTCTGCCTGTGTACTATTGGTAGTCTCAATTATGTTTAGGATGTTTGGCAACATGTTTTCGATATCTTTTATATTCAATTCATTTATTTTGAGATTCAAATCTAACTGGTCTGCAATAACCTTTGAAAATTTTATATCATCTGAACCCGCTATGCCACTAGTGTAACAAGTTACATTAGGAACAAGTTCTTTAGTAATTTTAGCGACTAAAACGCTATCTATTCCACCCGAAAATATGATCCCAATACGCGAAAGATCTTGTGACCTCTTTTTTATTGAATTGTATAAGGCTTTCTTATAAGCAGAAAGTGCATCATCAAGCTTAGTAATACTAGGTTTATTAGAGTAGTTAACAGGTGGTTCTGCTATTTTAATGGGTGAAGAAATATTATCCGAAAGAATTACACAGTGGCCAGGCAACAATGAGAATGTAGGCTCTCTAATACCTATTTGCCATAGACCTTTTCGCTCGGAAGCAAAACCTATGATATTATTATTCTGGCCATAATACAATGGTCTTATACCCAATCTGTCCCTAACCAGATAAATTTTATCTTCATCTTGAGCTTTTATAGCAATAGCATATATTCCATCGAGCTCAGCTATAGTTTTCTTTATTGCATCTAAAAGATTAGAAAATCCATTTTCTTTATAATAGTGTTCGAGTAAATGTATTACGACTTCACTATCTGTATTTGATATAAAAGTGTGATCATTTTGTAGTCTTTTTTTAAGCTTTTTATAATTGTAAATCTCCCCATTGTGTTCCATGACCAATTTACCATCGCAACTTTGAAATGGTTGAATGTGGGTTTTATCTCCCACTATAGCCAGGCGTATGTGACCTAAAGTCAGTTTAGTATTAGAGTTATTACAATTTATTTTTTCTGGTGATTCATACTGATAAAGTTTCTTATCAATGAATAATCCAGTCCCATCTGGACCCCTTTTGTTCATGGATATCATCATTGTTTTAGTAAGAGATAGAATCTCAGTAGAATCTTTACTGATTAGTCCGCCTATTCCGCACATAATATCATATTGTTCTCATTCTTAATAAATCTTTATTGGCAAAAATTATATGTAACCTATAATAGGGCATATAAATAAACTTAATCTCAATTTGCACTTTGAATTAGTTCTGAAATTATAATAAAAAATTTATGTTACATTTCTCTATAATAATACAATTTTCTTTAAGTAATATTAGTATTAATTACAAAAATCTGAAATTTCTACATTTTTAATGAAATTCTCAAATCACTCAAGATTACTAATAAAATAGTCTAATGAAAAAAAATAGGATTAGAATACAGCCTCAAACTAGTTTTATAGGGTCATTGATTGTTTGTTTAATTATAGTAAGTTATTAGAACTGCTATCGACATTACTATTAACTGCTGACTGGTCTTCAAATTTGCAATAGCTAGATAATGTATCTCCTTTTTGGGAGTCAAAATGGAGTATCTTATCGAAATCTCACAACAATGAAAGCATCAGATCCTTCTCCACCGTCGCGTTTATCCTTGTCCTCATTACTTTTGATCTCGTCATTTTCTTGTCTCCCTTTTACAAGGTCATTTCATTGTCCGCCATCTAGTTTATCATTTGCTTGGTGGTCTTCTATCCTATGATTTCCTTTATCTCTTCTAATGTTCTCTTCTCCTCTTCGAACTTTTATGTAGTCATCTCCTTTTGACTAGTCAATTTTGTCTTTTCTATCGCGCCCCTCTAGAATATCATAACTTACCTCACCATTGAACTTATCAGCTTCATTTCTCCTCATTTTATCATCATTTGGTGTTCCTAAGTAATTACATCTATCTTAGGATTACTGTACGAGAAGCCTCCCGAGAAGAGTGAAAATCATCACGCTCCTTATCTTGAGAAGATATTAACTGCCCTGAATAAATAATTGTAGAACTCAAAAAAATTATAATAATCAAACTTATGGGAATGATATATTAACAGATTAGAATAGGATTTCACATTACTAATTTTTTAAAAAGATTTCCTAAGAAAAAGTGATTTAAAATATTCGATTTATCTTATGTTTAACTCTACTTTATTCAAGTTGTCTATTTTGTATAAATTTTTATGCTTTACGAATCAATTGTCTAACGGAATGACAGAATAAATGTAAATGTTAATCAGAAAAAAATCATTATGTGTTTGTGTGCATGGTTCCGAACCAATTAAGAGAACCTAATTTCATTTTTCTTAGTTTTTATAAATTTATTTGTTGGGTTTAGATAATATTTAATTATATTTCTATATCTGTAAAAATTATTATTAAAGACCTGTCACATTAAAAAAATTCATGTCAGAACTTAGTTAATATGTAATGTTTTCATACATAATTAGACTTGCATGTTTAGTTATATTGAATATTGTTGATATTATTTTCTCAATTTTACTTGATATATTTAAAGTTAGAAAATTTTAGTAGAATGTATTATTAAATATAATCATATTGTAAATATATTGTAAAACAAAGATTGTGTTGTGTTTGATTACAAATTTTATGCAGTTTTTTTTTTATTGACGCTTCTAATAGGCTTAATTTTCTTATCTCATGAAATATCGAAAAAGGCTATTGTAATATATGGAGAAAAGATGGATAAAAAGAAATACAATAATGGCAATTTTAAAGTATATAATGATTATTTAATTCAAGATCCATCTGAATATGGAATAAGAGATACTTATAAGAAGCCTAATCAGTATGATATTCCAGTGGATTTGGGAAGATCTAGACTCAAAAATCCATTCAATTAAATGACAAGTTCACGATCTTTAACCCTACTTTGAAAGGGTAATTCATTAATCCAAAAAAATTTTATTATTTTATTATTGTAGAACAGTTTCCTGCCTTTAATTGGCATAGCATATTGAAGCAGGTCTGTAAATTATTATATTGTATCATGAACATTCAAAAATAAGACAAGTTACAATACCCTAAGATTGTTAACAATAGCATTTAGTAACTTATATGAGTACATCCTCCTACACAATCGTCTTTATCTTTACAGAACAAAAATAGCAGTAGAATTTAGGTTCCTATAAATGAATCTCTAGCCTTTTAACTAAATTACAAGTAAAAGCTTGTAGTTACGGAAAACTATAAGGTATCTTTCTTTAAAGTTACGCGAGTGGTGGAAATATTACTTTATTGCGCCTATGATTACAATAATGGTTTATTGTCTGATTTTCACAATAACATGAATTAAATATATTCGAGTAGAATTTAAATATGTTATATACTTTTTAGCTTTATAATGAGTAATAAAGAGTGTGTTTTGTGTGGAACAATAGTTGGAGAATCCACAGAAGTAAATTTATGCAAGGAATGCATAGGGTGTGCAGATTGTTGTATTGGATTAGAAAAGCTGTAATGCTTGTGTTAAGATGACTATCATTCCAACATTTTCAATATATCAGTTGTAGTTATTATCCCTGTTACATTTCCTTTTTCAGTAACTAAGATACATTTTGCAAACCTTATAAGCGGTACTAGAGCCTTTGCAGGGGTAACTGAGTCGACTACGGGAGGAGAAGGCTCCATAACATTAGCAATTGTTATATTTTTGATATTTTTTTCATCATTTTCTACCATTTTCTTTGCTAAATTATCTTCAGATACAATTCCTACAATTTTTTGACCCTCAAACACTGGTACTTGACTTACAAAATTAAGCCTCATTTTCTCAAGTACACTATAAAGTATATCATCTTTTTGGGCAAATATTATTTTTTTACTACAAATGTCTCCTGCTTTTTTTGCTGATTTACCCTCTAAAGTGCTTAATACTTCAAAGATTTTTTTTGCTGTATCATAACTGGGCTTGCATCTTCCAGTCTCGATTTGATTGATCATTGATGTACTAATTCCTGTTAATGATGCAAGTCTCCTTTGAGTAATTCCTAACTTTTGCCTTGTTTGTTTAATGTATTCTAAACTAGGAAGCATTAGTTAAATTATACCACATGAGATTTATAATTTATAAATTCTAAATTATAATAAAACAAAAGAAATTATATTTTTTAGAACAATAATCATCTAAAGTTATAATAATTTTTAGATATAATTTGATAATGTTATTTTAAGACTCATAATAACAATAAAATAGTCTGTGTGAGAAAAAAGATTTCTATTAATGTCTTTTTCCAATGATAAAGAAAGTAAATGGGATTCTGTTAAACGTTATAAATTAAATAAAATGATTAATAAACTAGGCAATATTACAGGCCATGGAACGGAGCTTGTTACTGTATATATTCCTCCACGACGACCAATTTATGATATTGTCTCCCAATTAAAAAATGAAGCAGGAACTGCTTCTAACATTAAATCAGATTTAACTAGAAATCACGTACAAGACGCACTAAGTAGAACTGTAGAACACCTTAAATTGTATAAAGAGCCTCCTGAGAATGGCCTTGTTATCTTTTGTGGAGCCATCCCTACCGGAAAAGGAATAGGAACTGAAAAAATTGAGATCTATTCCGTAGTACCTCCAAAAGCAGTTCAAATTAATCTTTATCGATGTGACGACCATTTTTGGATTGATCATTTAAAGGACATGATGAAGGATGACAAAGTAATAGGTATATTGTCATTAGATACTCAAGAAGCGGGTTTTGGTATCCTTACTGGAGACCGATGGGAAGTGGTTGAATCATTGACTTCTGGCGTAGCGGGAAAACACAGACAAGGAGGTCAATCAGCCCGTAGATTTGAAAGATTAAGAGATAACGAATTGAATGAATATTACCGCAGAGTTGCAGACTATGCGCAAAAAATCTTTATCGATGAATATGATGTCAGAGGAATAATTATTGGAGGACCAGGTCCAACCAAAGAAGGTTTTATTAGAGAAGAATATCTTGACTATAGATTGCAAAATAATGTTATTGCTGTTTTAGATTCCTCTTATTCTGGAAGTGAAGGAGTAAGGGAGCTCATAGACAAAGTCAATGATCAAGGAATCATGGCCGATTATAGATTGATGGAAGAAAAAAAAATTGTGAAACGGTTTATTAGCGAGGTGTATTCAGGAAAAGGCTTGGGTATATATGGAATTTATGATGTTATCAATTCATTAAAAAGTGGTTTTGCCGATTTGGTTATTGTAAATGATGATATCACTATTCTTAGAGTAGAAATTAAATGTAACAAGTGTCAAAACATCCAAGAAAGATTTATTGAAAGGAATGAATTAAATTCCTTAAAACAAGAATTGACAGCAAGTACTTGTCCATCCTGTGGAAGCCAAGATTTAGAATTATCAGATCAAGATATTATTGAGCATTTGGAAGAATTATCACTAATGAGTGGTTCCAGATTAGAAGTTATATCCGGAAAAACAGAGGAAGGTGCACAATTAGCAAGTTTGGGAAAAATAGGTGCAATTTTAAGATTCAAACAAAACAACCAATAAGAGTATCAAAAAATTAAAAACAATGATTATTTCGTATAGAGGTGAAGGTGGCAAAACAACATATTTAGAATCTTCTTAATATTTTTGGTTTGAGCATATCTGGATGTTTTTTTAATTGACTTATTAATTTTAAGATATTCACTTTATCCTGAGGAAGCGTTCCCTTTATTGCATAAACATTTGAAGCATGGTTAGCTCTGAATATTATAGGAGAAGATGGGTTTATGTGGGATATGAGTAATTCTAGTTCATTTAAGATCTGGATATCATCTAAAAATTCAAAAGGTTCTTTGAACTTAGTCATAAATTCATTATAAAGGCTGTCATCTAAGTGAAGGTTTAATGCTCCTAGGTAATCAGGAGAAACTTCACTAATAATCTTTGCTGTTTGTTCAATATGCTCATAAGTATATTTTTTACCACCTAAGCCTAAAATGATCATACATGAAAGAAAATAATTATTTTCTTTTGCTTTTTTACAGCTTTGTACAATAGTTTTATATGTTGCACCTTTTGTAATCTTTTTTAAGACTTTATCACTCCCACTTTCTACACCAACATACAACATTTTCAATCCAGCAGCCCTTAACGTAATTAAATCTGTGTTAGTTTTCTGTAGTAAATTTTTAGGCATAGCATAAGAAGATACCCTTTCTAATGATGGAAATTTTTTATATATATATTCTAATATTTGGACCAATCTTTCTGTTGAAAGATTTATTGCATCACCATCAGCGAGAAAAATCCTTTTAGTCGCAGGATACCATTTAGAAGTAAGATCTATTTCCCTTTGAATCTCTTCCCAAGACCTTTCTGAGTATTTTTTAGTTCTATACATGTCACAGTATGAGCATTGATTAAATGAACAGCCCAATGTGACCTGAAAAATTAAAGAATTTGCCTCAGAAGGAGGTCTATATAGAGGATAAGCATATTCTAATTCCATTTAATACTTAATATTTGTACTAATAGTATAAAATATTTTGTGAACATCAACCAAATAAAAGTGATTGTGGGTCAGTTCGTCGCGAGTTCCTCATCGTATTAAACTCAGACTGGAGCAGCATATTACTTCATTCCCATCTAAAATATATCTTATGCAAGTTAAAAATTTATGTATTTCAATATCTCACGACATATAAATTTCTTTAAGTTATTATTTCTACAGACTCATGAAAAAAGCACATCAATTATACCTAGATAAATCCTTAACTAAATCATCTTTGCGAATTTTAAATCCTTATTGTCCTTGCTTCAGGTTAGAAGAATGAGAATCATAGACCTATCAAACTTATTGATTTAGAGGAGGTTGAATCTCTCTTACACTAAAATTTTTAAAATCTACATCATCGGCATTATCCCATCGAAATGTAGCAATAGGTCCACCCCAAGAGATTATTTGATCTCTTTTCCCATCACATTTTTTGCCTGAATCTCCCCATTTCCCGTCATCTGTGTATTCATCGATCTTTACCCATTTTCTATCATTATTATGATCCAACCAACTTTCCATTTTTACGATAGTCTTAGATGGATCAGACGGTTTTTCAAGATTATAAACTATAAATTTATAACCAATCCATTTATCTTTAATAGGATTTAGATCTTTTTTAATTTCAGTAAAAAAATAACTCACATGCCATTGTTCCTTTGCAAATCTATTATCTCCTGAAAAAAATATATCGCCTTTATAAGCAACACCTTCACATGGTTCTCCTTCAGTATGATGTCCTCCTCGGTTATACCAAGTAAATCTTCCCTCATCTAGGGGGATATTATTATTATTTAATTTTATATAACCTGTTATCTCAACGTTTTTCCAATCTTTTTTGGATTGCATGTACCCCTGGTCTTCTAATTCTGAGTGATCTAGAGTTTTAATTAATTCAGGATTATATCCATCAGAGGTATATACATTCATTCTTACTTTGGCTAAATTATTTTTTGATTTAATTTTCCAAGATAAATCATCGTTTTTTGTAATTATCAAATTAGAATTAGAATATTTTGAATCTGATTCGCCAAAAGGATAGAATTGTTTATCCTCGTAAATATTATTCATATTCATAAACCATTCTTCTCCACCATTTTTTGTAGGATAAATTTTTTCTATTCCAAACTTATCGAATCTTGAATCGAATTTGGCAATTGGCATATTTTTTTTAGTGTCAGGGATGTTATCTGCTTCATCTTCATCATCGTTATCCTTTGAGTCTTCTTCATCTTCATCATCGTTATCCTTTGAGTCTTCTTCATCTTCATCATCGTTATCCTTTGAGTCTTCTTCATCTTCATCATCGTTATCCTTTGAGTCTTCTTCATCTTCATCATCGTTATCCTTTGAGTCTTCTTCATCTTCATCATCGTTATCCTTTGAGTCTTCTTCATAAGATAATTTCGCAAGAGCCTGCTGATCAATCAAAAAATTAGTAAACTGGATAAGACATATTAAAATCAATAACGATAGGAGAGAAATTTCACAAAATAAGGTTTTCAATTGAATTAGAGATATTAAATAAGGTTTTTATTTTAATATTTCCTATAAATGTTCTAATAAATTTATATGTCAATTTATTTCCTACCATTGTTTAAGAAATAAAGACCATTAATAGAAGAAAAAAATAACAAATTATGTAACTTGTATTACATATTATAATATTTATTTTATTGGTATGTTACATGAGAATGGATATATAAAGTTGTGTATGAAGTACTTGGGTAATATTTGTAACCCTATTCAAAATTCCTTTTTTGTTACTTAAACATATTAACATGTTTTTCAATTTCAATTGATGAGGTTAATTTTTTTATTGTACCGGAAATTTTGATTGTCGTTAATGGAGGATAAGATAAAGCTATTGCACATAAAACATTATCAATACTATATAATTTGCATTTTATAATAAGAAAATTTGGGGGACACAAATTATTTTCGAAAATAATATTGATACTCGCTTTTTCTAGTTCAATTGTCCCAAATAGTTCAGAGAAACGCTTTCTTAAAATTGTAATTGATTTACGTATATCTTTATTATCCGTATCTTGGAAATGTGTAACTATCTCATTAGATATTTCATCATTTACATATAATAATAAATAGCGATGTTTGTCTTTTCTACGTAGTACCATAATAGACTCGACTTTTAGTATCAATCCATTTTTCTAATTCATTCCAATACTTAATAGGCTCAATATCAAATATCCTAAGTAATGAGTCAAAGGTATTTCCAGAAATAGTTTCATAATTAGTTTCTGCTCCACTAGAAATTATTAATTGATTCTCTGTTAATTTACAAAACTTATTAATTTCTTTTATTGATTTTACCCACTTTCCAACTTCATAAGAGTTACAATTTCTGATTTCTCTTATTTTTATTTCTATTCCTATATTTTTTCTATTTAGTTTTTTTAATTGTTTTAGATTTATTTTATACGTATTCCAATTATTCATGCTAAATATATCAAAAAATGGTATTTGTGAATTTATTTTTGTTTCAGATTCATGAAGAACCACTAGATATTTAAACATAGGCAACTTTTTTGGTTTATTTTTAAATCGTAAGATAAAGGCATCATTAATGGCATGTGTTTGTCCAGTCTCTTTATAATACCCTATTGAATTATCAGTTCCTATTATATCTAAATGATGAAATTTTTTCCATTTAAAACAATCTTTTGGTGGAATATTAAAGCATAAATCTATTTTTCGAAAGAGAGAACTAACCTCCTATATAAAAAATAAATCTCATCGTCTACTTTTCCACTTTTTTTGTTTAGGATGATTGGATTTTTATTAATTTTGAATTTAATTTTAACTCCTTCAGTTTCTGAGAGAGAAATTTTGTTCTTACAGATCCTTTGTTTATCTAATCTCAGATGGAGATTTCCCTTTTCGTCAATATATTTTTCTAGATTATCAAGTAAATTTTCTTTATCAATAAAGGATAATGACATTAAAATTTTTTTGATTAAAGTTTGCGCATCCTTTTTCTTAATTTCAGCAGTCAATCTTAATATTTTATTCCCCCAGTGTCCTTCGTATTCAATCTCTTTAAATTTCTCTGGATGAGAAATTTCAAGTGTAGATAAAACAGAATTAGTTATTCTATTTTTATCCTCCGTAGCATGTACTACTATATCAATATAAGAACTCAAGAATTGAAGTATGCCAGTCTGATTATGGGGTTCCAATTTGTTTAACTATACTATATTTTTTACTGTGGTTTTCTTATTCTATTTTACGATAATATTACTAATAAGGATGTTAAAAGAGATTTGTTCATTTAAAACTAAGATCTTGGCCTTAGCAAATTTCTACACAGTTATGGGGGATGGAGCCTCAATCTGTTTGGCTTCAAATATTGATCGAGACTCGGGTGTTGATATCAATTTCGATTTTTTGATTCCTAAATGTCTAATAAATGTAATTCTCTTTGATTCAACTAATAATTCCTTACTAAGTCCTCCTAAGGTAACTTCCTGAATAAATTGATCTAGATTCAGCTTAATTATTTTTTCCTTTAACATTTTATCAATTAATAATCGAATTTCATGTTTTGCAGATGTATTTACTCTTCGTTGAGTAAATGTAACAATTGACAAACGAAAAGTATAACCGTCTAGTGTTGTATAATTTTTAATGAAATTTATCATTGAACTCCCTCGCCTTACAAGACTTCTCAAATATTCTTTAGCATATTCATGACCAACGAATATCGTGCTAGCAGTAGCAGTAGTAAGTTTATCTATTTGAAGGAATACCTTAATTTGATGTTGATTGGGATCCTGTTTATAAATATCATATAATGTATTCTCTATAATTCTTCCTTTTGAATTTTCTATATCAGTTATTGGAAGATAATTAATAGGATTTCCACCAAAAGCTAGTGGTGCATTAATTATAATCCATTTTTTATCTTTCCATTTATCACGCACACGACCCCTTTTTGCTCCTTTTGCCATTAGATTTCGACTTAAGACAATATCTTAATTAGTTATATAAGTTTATGGAACTAAATTGATCATTTTTTAAGATATTTTTCTTACTATTTCTAAGCTCATCTCCATAAATAAGAATAAAATTTTTTTACGGATCACAAAACAAAAATAGTAAAAAATATTTTATGAAAATAAATAATATCATTTGTACGAATCTGCTATACAATCAAAAATCTATTAGAAATACAACTGGCATAGATCTATTATAATGCTTCACACCTTAGATATATTATAGCTTTAAATTCTGGTTAATGCACAAGTCTGAAATAAAAGCGGTATTTCTAGCTGTTTTATTAATCGCTGGAACCATCACAATCGGGGCACAATTCAATGATGCACAGGCATCTGATGATAAAAAGGATCGAGATAAGAAAGATTCTAGAGACCACGATAAACGAGATAAGAAAGATTCTAGAGACGACGATAAACGAGATAAGAAAGATTCTAGAGACGACGATAAACGAGATAAGAAACATAAAAAGAAATTCAAAGACAATAATTATCAAGAGAAAGAATCAGATATGTATCTAAACGCTCCATACATGAAAGATCCATATGCTAAAGATCCATACATGAAAGATCCATATGCTAAAGATCCATACATGAAAGATACATATGCTAAAGATCCATACATGAAAGATCCATATGCTAAAGATCCATACATGAA
>OBLS010000113.1_pt1 | contig 22663 bp, 19 predicted proteins | sample 1519901 | NCBI WGS metagenome assembly OBLS01 (sample SAMEA3113585, study PRJEB22503) | soil metagenome | reverse complement strand
GCACTACGCCAGTCGCCGGTACGCGCGCGATCGCGCGTACGAGGTCTACGCGACGTACTACAACATTCACTATCCGAACGAGGAGCGCGTGGCGGGCCGACCGCTGAAGATGGCGCCCACGTACGGCCGTCTCGCCGCGCTCGGCGCCGAGTTCGGTGAAAAGGCCGGGTGGGAACGGCCGAACTGGTTCGCCTCGAACGAGGACGACCGCCACCAGGATCGCCGGCCGCGAGGCTGGGCCGGACACCACTGGTCGACGGCGATCGTGACCGAGCACCTCGCGACGCGTGACGGCGCCGGACTGTTCGACGAATCGAGCTTCGCCAAGCTCGAGGTCTCCGGCCCGGGCGCGTGCCACTTCCTCAAGCGGATCTGCGCGAACGACGTCGATCGACCGGTCGGCAAAGTGGTGTACACACAGTTGCTGAACCGACGCGGCGGCATCGAGTGCGACGTCACCGTCACGCGGCTGACCGAAGATCGCTTCCGCATCATCAGCGGAACGGCCTTCGGCAACCACGACGTGGAATGGATCCGCAAGCAGCTCGGGAACGAGGAAGGCGTCGACCTTCGCGACGTGACGGGCGCATACGGTTGTCTCGGCGTCTGGGGCCCGCGCGCGAGAGAGATCCTCACGTCGCTCACGTCGGCGGATCTGTCGAACGACGGCTTCCCGTACATGAGCGCGCGCGAGATCGTGGTAGCGGACGCGCCCTGTACGGCCGTTCGCGTCACGTACGTCGGCGAGCTCGGATGGGAGCTCTACGCGGGCAGCGAATTCGCCGCCTCCCTGTGGGACGCACTGCTCGAGGCCGGTCGCCCACACGGCCTCGTCCCGGCGGGGTACCGCGCGATCGACTCGCTCCGGCTCGAGAAGGGATACCGCGCGTGGGGAGCGGACGTGACGCCGGAGGATACGCCGCTCGAGGCCGGACTCGGCTTCGCCGTTGCCTGGGGCAAGGACTTCCTCGGGCGTGAGGCGCTCGAGCGCCAACGCAATGAGGGCGTCGAGCGTCGCCTGTGTTGTCTCACGCTCGCCGACCCACACGCGATGTGTCTCGGCAACGAACCCGTGTTCCGCGACGGCGGCGTGGTCGCACGTGTCACGTCCGGCGGCATCGGGTACTCGCTCGGCGCGAGCATCGCGTTTGCTTACCTGCCCGCGGACGCGGCCGAGGCCGGCACGGAGCTCTCGATCGAGGTCTTCGGCGAGCGCGTTGAAGGGACGGTCGCCGACGACCCGCTCTACGATCCGAAGGGCGAGCGCATCCGTTCCTGAGCGCTACGCCGGCTCGTCGCGCGCGAACGACCTCCCGTTCCAATAGGCCCGGATGCGTTTGCGCCGCCAGCCCTTCAGCGCGAGATGCAGCTCGTCGGGCGGACCACGATCGCCAGCGTCGAGAAGCACGTCGAAGCCTGCGCCCGCGAGCCGTGCGAACTGACGCTCGGGCCCCGGTGACTCCGTCGACGCCTCGAGCGCGAACACCGTCGCTCCACCGGTCGGGGCGTCCAACTCGAGCGCCCACACGAAGACACGGCCGCCTCGCTCGCGAACGAACGCCACGGCCTCCGGCGTCGCGACGACCCGCACAAGGCAAGAGTGACGCCGGCTCGGTGCCTCGGTCAATCGGCGGACGCTCGGATCCAGCGTGAGAAGTCCGGCGAGTCGAACGCCGCGCTCGCTCGTTCCCATCGCTCGACGGCCCACCCCCAGAAGTCGTAGTCGATGGCGGATATCTTTGCCTGGATCGCCGCCCAGAGCGTCCAGCCGACGTCGGCCATGACAGCCTGAAGGTTCATCCTGGCCAGCCGGTCCTCACGAGGCGATCCGAAGTACGCCTCGCACAGCTGCTCTCGGAGCGACTGGTCGAACTCGCACTCCTGCGCCGTGTCGCCGAGCTCGAAGCACGGATCGTTGTTGCCGCTGTACTCGAAGTCGACGATCCACAGCCGGTCTCCGTCGTCGATGTAGTTCTCCGCAAGCAGGTCGTTGTGACAGGGCACTGTCCGGATCGGGTTCGCGGCGAAGGCGTGCTCGATCTCGGCGACGCGCGCGAGGCCGGCACGGAAACCGTCCGGGATCGTCACGCGATGCTCGTCGCAGACGCGCACGTAGAACTCGGTCAGGCGAAACATGTCGAAGTCCTCGAGGAAACGAGGCCCGGCGTGGAGCCGCCGAAGCGACGCGGCGATCCTCGGTCCCTGGCCGGGCGCACGAAGCGCCGCTCCGGACATCGTCTCGCCCGGGATGAACTGGAGGATCATGACCTTCCACTCGTCGAGATACTCGAGGACGCGGGGCGACACGCCGGTCGTCGCGGCGGCCTCGGCGTTGTGCCGCTCGCTCTCGCGGTCGACGGCGAGAAGCTCGGTCGAGCGTCCGGGGATCCGAACCACGTACTTCGTGTCGTCCGCGGCGACGACGTAGTTGGTGTTCGTGAGCCCTCCCGAGAGCTCGGAGATCTCGACGGATCGGCCGCGGAACGTCTCGGCACGCTCGACGACACGCTCGATCGTCGGCTCGACGGTCAGCTTCGCACCCGCTTCCCCTCGGGATCCATCAGAACGTCGTCGGCCACCTCGGCGGGAACGCGCTCGCCGAAGACCTCCACGTCGACGCGGTCGCCGATGTGGACTTCCGACGGCAGGTACGCCAGGGCGACGTTCCGGCGAACGGAATAGCCGTACGCGCAGCTCCGGAGACGGCCGACGACGTCGCCACCGGCGAGGAGGGCTTCGCCCCCGTAGATCGTGACGTACTCCTCGTTCCCGACGAGCAAGGTGCGCAGCCGCCTGGTGGGATTTGCCTTGCGTGCGGCGACAAGCGCCTGGCGACCCACGAACTCCTTCGATAGGTCGACGCAGAACGACAGGCCGGCCTCATCCGGCGTGTCGTTCGCGGTCAGGTCCGCCCCGAAGTACCGGTATCCTCGCTCGAGGCGAAGGCCGTCGAGCACACGGTATCCGCATACCTCGACTTCGAACGCGCGTCCCGCGTCGGCGAGCCTGTCCCAGACCTGCACTGCCCACTCAGGCTCGACGTACACCTCCCAGCCGAGCTCCCCGACGTAGCTCACGCGTTGGGCGAAAACAGGTGCGCCTCCCACTGACATGTCCCGAGCGGTGAGGTACGGGAACGCCTCGTTCGACACGTCGTCGTCGGTCGCCGACGTCAGCACGTCACGAGCCGCGGGTCCCCACAGACCGATCACGGCGAGCTCCTCGCTCATCTCCCGCATCGTCACGTCGCCATCGTCGTCACGCAGGTGCATGCGCAGCCAGCCGAGATCGGCGTCCACCGTCGCAGCGCCTGTGACGACGCGGAACCGATCGGCCGCCAGTCGCGTCACCGTCACGTCCGCGACGATGCCGCCCCGCGCGTTCAGGAACTGCGTGTACACGACGGAGCCGATCGAACGGTCGATCCGGTTGTCGCAGACCCGCTCGAGCGCGGCGAGCGCGCCCGGGCCGGCGACCTCTATCTTGCCGAACGAGGTCAGGTCGATGATGCCGGCACGCTCCCGGAAGGAGAGGTGCTCCTCGCCGACCCGGCCGAACCACGGCGGCCTGTTCCACCCGTAGGTGGGCTGGTCCGCGCCGGCACGACGCGACGATGCTCCGGGTTCGAAGTACTCGGCGCGCTCCCAGCCGTTCTTCGCGCCGAAGACGCACCCGAGCTCCTGGAGGCGACCGTGCAGAGGCGTCACCCGCTTCGGCCGTCCCGACTCGTCCTGATCGAACGGATAGCGGAGCCGGTAGTAGTAGCGGTAGGTCTCTCGCGCCTGCTCAGCAGCGAATAGCGGGTCGCGGTGCACACGTCCGAATCTCCAGGCCCGGTAAGCCGTCACATCCAGCTCGGTTTCTCCCTCGGTGATCCACTCGGCGACGGCCTTCCCGATGCCTCCGGCGCCGCCGAACCCGTTCAACGACAGCCCGGCCGCAACGAAGAACCCCCGCACGCCGGGCACCGGCCCGAGGAGCGGGTTCGCGTCGGGAGTCATCGCGTCGGGATGACACACGAGCTTCACCATCTCGGCACCCTCGAGGAACGGGAACCGCCGGATCGCACCGCGCATCAGCGGTTCGAACCGCTCCTGATCAGGCGGGAGGGAACGACCGCCGTGGTCCCAGGGAGCCCCGTCGAGCCATCGGGCCACGGGGTCCCCCTCATAGCCGCCGAACAGGATTCCGCCCGCCTCGGACTTCCCGTACACCAGGTTGTCGGGATCGCGAAAGCACGGCATGTCGCGCGGGAGCTCATACCCCGGGACACTCCGAAGCGCCACGTGCTGGTGGTCGAGCGGCGTCGAGGGCGCGAACGCGCCCACCATGGCCGCGACGCGCGGTCCCCACAGGCCCGCGGCGTTCACGACGACCTCGCACTCGACTCGGCCGCGGTCGGTGATGACGGCCGTCACCTCGCGACGCGGGGAGAGCTCGATGCCTGTGACCCGAACGCCGGTCGAGATGCGTGCGCCCATCTCGCGAGCGGCCGCGGCGAGCGCGTGCGTTGCGGTGTGCGGGTCCAAAAAGCCGTCGCCGGGAACCCACACCGCGCCGTGGAGGGAGTCGCCGCCGGCCGCAGGCATGAGAGCGAGTGCTTCGTCCCGATCGACTAGGTCAACGTCCAGGCCGATGCCCCGGGCGCGCGAGACGCCTCGCTGCAGCTCGCGCAGCTGCTCGACGCTCGAGGCGAACCGCAGGCTGCCGACCGTCTCAAACACCCCGAGCCCGCGGTACAGGTCGATCGAATACCTGCGGAACCGCATCATCGTCGGCGAGGGGTTGAACATCGTGACCAAGCCCGCGGCGTGCGCCGTCGCTCCACTCGTGAGCTCGCCCTTCTCGAGCAGCAGGACATCGGACCATCCCGCGTTCGCCAGGTGGTAGACGACGCTCACGCCGGTGATGCCGCCGCCGACCACGACGGCGCGAGCACGGTCCATCCGATCCCCTCCTGGGGGCTACTGTTCGCCCGTTCGCTAGCCCGGCTCGAGCCCCGGCGCTTCTCCACAGACGGACGGGGCGGGTGGCTGCCCGCCCCGTGCCGCCTTGCCCCGTTCCTACTCCGGCGGGATCTCGGTGAACGCGTACTCGACGCGGAGGCCACGCTGCGCGCGGAACGTTCGCATGATCCAGTACACGATCAGACCGAACACCGCCGTTGCCGCCACGATGTAGTACGGGAAGTAGTCCGTAAGCGATCCGGCGAGACCGAGCTCTTCACGGAAGAAGAACGCGCCCACCATGAAGGCCCCGAATATGAAACCGAGCGTGCCGATGACGGTGACTGCCGGTATCCCGCCAATCGTGTACTTCGCTCCCGGCGACGCGTCGTACAGCTTCCGCGCGCGGTATGGGAGCAATCCCGCGGCCAGCGCCGACAGCGTCATCACGGCTCCGTTCGCGAACGTGACGCCGAGCGCCCACTTCGTGCTCCAGTCGGGGACGTCGAGGCCGGGGAACTTGTTGTTGAACAACAGGATCACCGGGACAGCCGCGATGAAGTACCCGAGATGGGCGTTGAACGGCGTCTTCCATCTGGGGTGGATCCGAGCGAACCAGTCGGGCAACAGGCCGTCGAGGCCTTGCGCCACCATGATCCGCGTCGTACCGATGTAGCAGTTACACACGATCTGGAACGAGTTCAGGATGAACCCGAGACCGATCAAAGCGATGATGATGGGACTCGACGTGAACGCCATGGCGATCAGGTTCGGGAACATGATGTTCCCGCCGATCGTCGCCTCCCCGACCAGGTACCAGTAGCCGGAGGACGCCACCCGGATCCCGTCCTCGCCGATCCCCTTCTGCATCGCCAGCGCGAGCAAGATCAACAGCGCCGCGGTCACGGCGAGTGAGCCGACCATGATGAACACCTGGTTCCGGAAGACGTGGGCGTTCTTGATCTCGCCGCCCTGTTCCGACGAGTACGTCGCCCACTGCAGGCTCGTCCACGCGATCGGGGCCACGAGCAACGTGCCGAGGAGCCAGAAGGGCGGGTTGAAGTTGACGCCGGCGTCGGCCGCCGCCGCCCTGGCGGACTGGAAGAAGCCGGAGACGCCGTCGATGTCCGCAGCGAAGGAGTTCAGGCTGGTCCTCGCCTCGTTCGGGTTCGTCATCAGGAACAGGAGCAGGACGATCCCGAACGACAGCAGGATGGCGTACCACATCACGTACTGGAACCGGACGTAGTTCCTGAACCCCGTGACGAGCAGCGCAAGCGCGATCAGGGCGTTCGCGATGCTGATCACGACGATGCCGGTCGCTCCCGCCGCCCACGTCCCGATGTCCGTGAACGCGTCGACCCCCGTGGTGACACCGAGCCCGAGGAACGTGGGCGCGATCCCGAGCGTCGCGAGCAACCACCCCGACAGAGCCACCCACTGCAGGATCCACACGACGAAAAACGCGAACACCACCGTGAAACCGAACCCGCCGCCGAACACTCGGCTCTGAAAGACGTAGTCGCCGCCCGATCTGGGCAACGCTGTCGCGAGCCACACGTACGCGAGGGCGATCGGTAGCTCGAACACGAACGCGAACACGATCCCGAGGACGAGGTTCGACCCCTGGAGCGCCGTCGGAGCCCACACGTACGTCCAGGGGAAGATGATCCCCATCGTCAGGATGTTGTAGATGAACGCCGAGTACGGCGACATCACTCGGACGAGCCCCGAGGCCCGTCTCGTGAAAACTTGCGGTGCGACCGCTTCGGCCATCCCCTCCTCCTTTGGCCGGCTAGCCGGATGTGAACTGGTGACCGACGACCTGCCCCTCCCTGATGGCGACGATCAGCCCGCGCAACACCCCCTCCCCATACTCACTGCCGGGATTGAACGCCGGCGTGCGCCCGTACTTCGTCATGCCACGTGACTCGTGGATGTGGCCGTGGAGCCCTACCGTCGGTTGGTACGACGCGAGCGCGTCGGCCACAGCCTGCGAACCGGCGCCGTAGTAGACGGGCTGCTTGTTCTCGATGACGGGCGTCGGCGGCCACACCGACGCGTCGAGCTTCAGGCACGTGTCCAGGGTCGAGTCGAGCGGCGGGCAATGGAAGTTGAAGACGGCCCGTGATGGGTCCGGCACCTCGGCCATCACCTTCTCGATCACCTCGGCGATCTCCGGATCGGTTTTCTCGCGCGGCGTCACCCACGGCGTCGGCGTGGAGTAGCCAATCGTCACGACGACGTGCTCATCGTCGACCGGAACGACGCGGTTCTCCGCGTTCACCACTCGGTCTCGAGGTGCCTCGTCGAGCGCCGTGAGGACCTCGTCGGTGTCGTCGTTCCCGCCGCACAGGTAGACCTTCACGTCCGTGCCGCCCAGCCGCTCCTCGGCGAGCGCGATCCATTGGGCTAGGCGCTCCTTGGCGAGCACGTCGAAAAGCACATCGATCCGGTCCTGCTGCCCCTCGTACTCGCGATACTCCTCGGGATCCATCTCTTGCCAGTAGAAGCCGAGCGTCTGCATCGCCTTCTTGAACAGCGCCATCTGCTCGTCGCTCCTGATGTGGTGGTTCTGACCGTGCAGGCTCGCCCGCCACGTGCCGCCGGCGTCTCGGACCAACGGGATCAGCAGCTTGCCCATCAGGTCGCCGCCGAAGATCAACGCATCGACCTCGTAGAACTTCGCGGCGTTCAGGAACTTGCGGTACGTCGGCTCGGACCCGTGGATGTCGCACGCGTAGAACAACCTCGTCGGCTCCCCGCGGCTCTTCCCCTTGCTCCAGAACGGCATCCCGTCAGAGCTCCTGGACCCTCTCGGCCAGCTCGCCGACGTCCCGGTACCACTTCTTGCGATCGCCGATCTTCGCGCGGACCTTCCACGTCACGGACTTCGGCTCACGCTCGATGCGCGCGAGCGCGGCGTCGACCTGCTCCGCGACGCGCCGCTTGTCGTGCTCGCTCAGCGCGGTGTACGACGCGGCCATCTGCTCGACCTTCTCCAGGTTCATGGTGAGCGTGCGCCACCATCCCCAGTCCCTCGCGCAGACGGCAGCCACGAGAGCGATGTTGATGCCGGAGTCGTCGTCCGTCAGCGCGTGCTCGAGCAACAACATGATCGTGTCGATGATGTCCTTCTCGTTGATCTGCACGATCTGCATCTTCTGGAGGAGCATCTCGGCGAGCGGGATCGTCACATCGTGGATCTCGAGACGTCGCTTCCAGGGGACCGTGTGGCAGAACTCCAGCTTGTCGAGGAACACGTCGAGGTGAAGGCCGGTGGTCGGGTGGTTGAGGACCATGCGCGACCCCTCGGACTCGACGTACATGAGCTCGTCCTCGACGAACCCCTCTCGGGCGAGGAGGGCGCGAACCTGCTTCACCTGGTTGCCGTACGCGGCCAAGTCGATGTCGGTGTAGACACGCTTCAGGGTCTCCTGCAGATGGGCGTGACCCGGGCACCGCTTGGCGAAGGCGAGCGCACCAAGTAGACGGAGCACGACGCCCTCGGCGTTCGCCGCGGCGACGAGGCGATCGCCCTCGGCCTCGAACGTGCCCTTATCCACTCCGCGACCCGCTCCCCACCATGGCTCGGGCGACGATCACGTCGACTCCCGCCTCGACGAGACGGTCGCGATATTCCTCGTCCACGGCGTCGTCCACGACGAGCGTGTCCGCGGCCTCGAGCGGCGCAATCACGAAGTCCGCGACGGTTCCGATCTTGGAGTGGTCGGCGACGATCACGACACGTCCGCGCGCCTGCTCGATCATCACCCGCGCGATCTCGGCCTCGGCCGCGACCGGCGAGGTGAGTCCGGATGCGACGCTGACGCCCTCGACGCCCACGTACGCCCGGGTCGCGTGCGTCCTCCGAAGCGCCTCGGTGGCAAAGGGGCCCACCACCGAATTGCTCGGCGCGCGATAGTGGCCGCCGACGAGCAGCAGATCGAAGTCGTGCTCGGCGGACTCCAGCGCGATGCCGACATGGTTCGTGATGACCTTCAGCCCCGGCGCGCGCAGGTGCCGGAATACCTGGAGCGTGGTCGTTCCGCCGTTCAGGTACAGCGTGTCGCCCGCGTCGACGAGATCGGCGGCCGCTTGGGCGATGCGGCGCTTCGCTTCCGGATTGCTGCTGATCGCCTCGACGTAGGCCGGCTCGGCGCGCATGCGTTGCGTCAGAACCGCTCCGCCGTGCGTCCGTTCGAGGATCCCGCGCCGCTCGAGCGCCTCGAGGTCGCGGCGGATCGTGACCTCGGAGACGCCGATCTGTTCAGACAGGGTGGACACACGTACGACGCGTCGCTCGCGGAGGATCCCCTCGATACGCCGGTGGCGCTCCGCCGGCAGCGGTTGCTCCACGCGGGTGCGGTCCTCCTCTTGTTCCGATGACCGAACGGGAGCGAGTCTGTTCCCATCCGATCGGGAACGCAACCGGCGGAGGGTGGGTACGCCCGGCGGGCGGGTATACCGCGTGTATGACGAATCACGGTGTGGCGGTGGTGACTGGCGCATCCGCGGGCGTGGGGCGGGCGACCGCACGCGCCCTCGCCGAACGCGGGTGGTCGCTCGGACTTCTCGCGCGCGGCGAGGACGGGCTGAAGTCGGCCGCCGACGAGGTCGAGGGTGCCGGCGTTCGGGCGCTCCTCGTTCCGGTCGATGTCTCCGATCCGTACGCGGTGTTCGACGCCGCATCCGCCGTCGAGCGCGACCTCGGCCCGATCGACGCGTGGGTGAACAACGCGATGGCGACGGTGTTCGGGCCCTTCGTCGACGTGCCGCTCGAGGACTTCCGGCGTGTGACCGAGGTGACGTACTTGGGATACGTCCACGGCACACGAGCGGCGCTCGATCGGATGCGTCCTCGCAACCGGGGCGTGATCGTCCAGGTCGGTTCGGCTCTCGCCTATCGCGGCATCCCGCTGCAGGCGGCCTACTGCGGCGCGAAACATGCGATCCAGGGATTCACCGAGTCCATCCGGACCGAGCTGCTCGACGAACGGAGCGGCGTCCGCATCTGTGAAGTGCACGCGCCCGCGCTCAACACGCCTCAGTTCCGCTGGGTGAAGTCGTTCCTGCCGAACGAGGCGCAGCCGGTCCCGCCCATCTACCAGCCCGAGATCGTCGCCGACGCGATCGCCTGGATCCTCGAGCATCCACGACGGGAGATGTGGGTCGGCGCGTCGACCGTCGCCACGGTGATCGCCAACCGGCTCGCTCCCGGTCTCCTCGATCGCTATCTCGCTCGCTCGGGAACCCGTTCGCAGCAAACCGACGAGCCGCTCGACCACGATCGTCCGTTCAACCTGTACGAGCCGGTCCAAGGTGATCACGGCTCGCACGGTGTCTTCGACGATCGAGCGATCGAGACGAGCCCGCAGCTGTGGACGTCGAAGCACAAGCGGGCACTCAGCGGCGCTGCGCTCGTGGTCGCCGCCGCGCTCGGCCTCCGCGCGCTCAGGGACTGACGATGGACTGGGGCGGCTGGGCGGTCTTCGGCCTGGCGGCGACCGTCACGCTGACGGCGATCATGGTCGCCGCACAGCTCGCCGGGTTCACGCGGATGGATCTGCCGCTGATGCTCGGGACGCTGTTCACCGATCGCCCCGACCGAGCGCGGTTCATCGGATTCCTGTTGCACCTCGTCAACGGGCAGATCTTCGCGCTCGGGTACGCCGGCGCGTTCACGGCGCTCGACTACTCGAGCTGGTGGCTCGGAGCGTTGTTCGGACTGTGGCACGGCGTCGCTGCGTTGATCGTGATCGTGCCGGTGACGGCCGGGATCCATCCGAGGATCGCATCGGACCGCGCCGGGCCTTCGCTCGACGCGGTTCTCGAGCCGCCGGGACTGCTGCTGCTCAACTACGGTCGCGAGACGCCCACGGTCACCCTCATCGCGCACGTCGTGTTCGGAGCGATCCTGGGAACGTTCCTGGATCCCTGAGGTGTTGCTCCGCGGCTGCGAGCTCCGCGGCTGCGAGCTCGGCCGCGGCGAGCACGAGCGCCGAATGCGTGAGCGCCTGCGGGAAGTTGCCGAGATGCTCCCGCGTCGCCGGATCCATCTCCTCCGCGAACAGCCCGAGGTCGTTGGCGAGCGCACACGTCTGCTCGAACACCTCACCCGCCTCGTCGAGACGGCCCGTCGCCGCGAGGGCGCTGCTCAGCCAGAACGAGCACGGCAGGAACGCGCCTTCTCCGTCCGGACGCTTCCGATACAGCAGCGAGCCGCCCGCGCCGAGCTCTCGGCGGACCGTATCGATCGTTCGTCGTATCCGATCCGAGTCCGCTCGTTCCAGTCCCATCGTCGCGAGCGCGAGGACCGAGGCGTCGAGCTCCGTCGAATCGAACGCCTGCACGTACGAGCCGATTCGTTCGTCGAAGCCGCGGCGAACGATCTCGTCCGCGATGGCATCCGACACCGTCCGCCAGCGCGCACGCTTGCGTTCGGGCGCGCCGAGGCGCTCTGCGATCCGAGAGGCGCGATCGAGTCCGAGCCACGCCATGGCCTTGGAGTGGACGTAGTGTCGGCGCTTCCCGCGTAGCTCCCAGATGCCGTGATCGGGAGCGCGCCACCGTTCCGAGAGAACGTCGGCGTGACCCCGGAGCTCTCGCCACGTCTCCGTGTACAGGTCCTTCGTGTGCCGCAGGTAATCCCATCCGGCCTCGAGCATCCAGCCGTATGCGTCGAGCTGGAACTGACGGGCGGCCTCATTGCCGACGCGGACGGGGACGGCGCCGCGATAGCCGGGAAGGCCGGAAAGATCGCGCTCGCGCACGTTCCCTCCGCCGGCCAGGTCGTACAGGACGCGCAGCTCCGGCCGGGTCCGCCGGCTCGCATGCAGCATCCACCACAGGAACGAACGGGGTTCGGGGGCCGAACCGGACGACAGGAAGGCCGATGCGCCCATGGCCGCGTCGCGGATCCACGCGTGGCGGTAGTCCCAGTTCGCGGCGCCGCCGGGCACCTCGGGGAGCGACGTCGTCGGCGCCGCCACGGGCGCACCCGACGGCGCGTACGTCAGGAGTCGAAGCGTGACGAGGCTTCGGCGGATCACTCGGGAAAAGTCTTCGAGCGGTGGCGTCATCCGCGAGGCGTACTCACGCCACCACTTCTCCGTGTCGCGCAGGCGGCCCCGGGATCGGTCCGCATCGACGAGAACGGCCGGACCGTGGTCGTCCAATCCCAGGGCGAGCGTGAGCCGATCGCCGTCCCGCAATTGGATGATGCGCTCGATCCCCGGCTCCAGCCGGAGATCCGGGGCCGTCGAGAGCGTGGCGACGACGGGACCCCACATGCACATGAGCCGCCCCGCAACGCGGCGGGTTCTCGGTCGTCGGCCGTCCCATCCGTACCGCGGGTCGAAGCGCACGCCGATGCGAGCGGATCCGCCACGGCACACCAGCTCTCGGACGAGGAGTGCCTGCGGCAGAAGCGCACCGGCAGTGTCCGCCACCATCCCCTCGATGAGCACCACCTCGGCGCTGTCCGTCCGCCACGTCGTCTGGACGACCGGGGAATCGTCGAGGTACCGGCGTTCGGTTTCGCGTACATCGAGCGGCGCGACGTCGAAGCTCCCTCCGAGGCGTCCGGCGACAAGTCGGCCGAACACCGGAGGCGAGTCGAATCGCGGGAAGCACAGCCAGTCGATCGAACCGGCCGACGAGACGAGCGCGGCCGTCCGCGTGTCTCCGATCAGTCCGTACTCGCCGATCGATGCAAGAGGCGCCGAATCCATTCGCTATCACGTACCCAGTCCGGGCCCGGGACGGCGCACGCACTGGGGCCATTTCGACAAACTGACCATGTCGACCAGAAGGAGCGAACAATGGCGAAGATCGCGTTCCTGGGTCTCGGACAGATGGGCGCGCCGATGGCAGCCCGCCTGCTCGATGCGGATCACGAGGTGACGGTGTGGAACCGCACCCGCGAGAAGGCCGAACCGCTCGGACGGCGAGGCGCTCGCATCGCGAGCGCGCCCGACGAGTCGATCGCGGGGGCCGACGTAGCGATCACGATGCTCAGCGATCCCGACGCCGTCGAGCGCGTCGTGTTCGGACACGGTGGCCTCGCTGCGGCGCTCGAGCCACGTCAGACGTTGATCGAGATGTCCACGATCGGACCCGACGCGGTTCGTTCGATCGCCGAACGCCTACCGGACGGCGTCGAGATGGTGGACGCGCCGGTTCGAGGCAGCGTGCAGCAGGCGGCGGACGGCTCGCTGATCATCTTGGTCGGAGCGTCGGACACGGCGTTCGAACGCGTCAGGCCGATCCTGGAATCGCTCGGCACGATCCATCGCGTCGGTGATCTCGGCGCCGGCGCGGCGATGAAGCTCGTCGCGAACTCGACGATCGGCGCGACGATGGCGGCGTTCGGAGAGGCGCTCGCGCTGGGTGAGGCGCTGGGACTCGATCGTTCCGTCCTGCTCGACGTGCTGTCGGAGACGCCGATCGGCACGACCGTGAAGGGCAAGCGGGCGAACGTCGAGAGCGGTTCGTATCCCGCGAACTTCAAGCTGGCGCTGGCGCTGAAGGACATGCGGCTCGTGGCGGACGCGGCACAGCGCGCCGGACGAACGCTCAGAGTCGCGAACGGGACGGCTCGACTGGTACGAGACCGCGGACGCCGAGGGCGCGGGCGAGCTCGATTACTCCGCCGTCGTCGCCACGATCGCGCGACCCTGAAGCCGTTCGCTCGAGACGGCTCGGCGATCGTCAGCGGTGCGTCGACCTCGCGCCGGGCCGCCACACCGACGACAGCGGAAGGTGGGTCAGTCGAACGTCGCCCGCATCGCGCAACGCTCTGCACACCAGGAACGTGAGCAGCGCGACGGCGGGCGGCAACACCAACACGAGCACGCGGAAGAACCATGTCACGGTCCCGATGTCGAGCTCGAACCAGTGGGCGACGAGGTCGTTGCTCGCCGCCGCGAACAGCGACGCGTAGAAGGTCAGCGTCCCGGCGCCGAACGCAGTTCTCACCGGGCGGTCACGCGGACGGTCGAGCAGGTGGTGTTCGGCCTGATCCTTCGTGATCCACCGCTCGAGGAACGGCCAGGCGTACAGCACGGCGAACGTGATCCCGGGGACGAGGACGGCGGGGAAGAACGGCTCGGGGATCTCGAGACCGAACGCTCGGATCTCCCAATTGGGGAACAGGCGGAGCGCGCCCTCGAGCCACCCGAGGTACCAGTCGGGCTGTGCCGGCGACGTCACCTGCGACGGGTCGAACGGTCCGTACAACCACACCGGATTGATCTGCACGAGGCCGCCGAGGCCGGTCAGCACGGCGGCCACGAGGAAGAACAACCCCACCGATTTCAGCGCGTAGGTGGGCCACAGACGCGATCCGACGACGTTTGCCTCCGTGTGCCCCGGTTCGGGGAACTGCGTGTGCTTCTGGTGCCACACCAATGCGAGGTGGGCGCCGAGCAGCGCGCCGAGCAACACCGGCACCAGGAAGATGTGCAACACGAACAGGCGTCCAAGGATCTGCTCGGCGGGGAATTCGCCCCCGAACAGCAGGAAGGCGACCCAGGAACCGACGAGCGGCACCGACAGGATGACCGAGTACATGATCCGAAGGCCGGTCCCCGACAGCAGGTCATCGGGAAGGGAGTAGCCGGTGAACCCGTTGAGCAGCGCGAGCAGGAGCATCGTGACGCCGATCACCCAGTTGATCTCGCGCGGCCTTCGGAACGCGCCGGTGAAGAACACGCGGCACAGGTGCACGACGATCGAGCCGATGAACACGAGCGCCGCCCAGTGATGCGTCTGCCGCATCACCAGCCCCGCGCGCACCTCGAACGAGAGCCGCAGCGTCGACGCGTACGCATCCGACATCTCGAGTCCGCGGAGCGGCTCGTACGGCCCCTCGTACGTCGTCGGCGTCAAGCTCGGCTCGAAGAAGAACGCCAGGAACACCCCGGTCAGAACGAGGACGACGAAGCTGTAGAGCGCGATCTCGCCGAACATGAACGACCAGTGATCGGGAAACACCTTGTCGAGCGCCTGACGGGCGAATCGCGACAGGTGCAACCGCTCGTCGAGCCACGCGCCGATCCGGTCCTGGAACGGCGGCTCCTCTCTACCCGGGGGGCTAACGCTCGCGCGTTCGCGCTCGCTTCTTGAGCCCCCCGCACCCCCTCGCGCGGCGTCAGTCACGACCGCGATCCCAGAACCCCGGACCGACCGGCTCGGGAAAGTCGCCCTGGGCGACGACGTAGCCGGCTGGGTCGATCGTGAGCGGGAGCTGCGGGAGCGGGCGCGCGGCCGGTCCCGCGACCGGCCGAGCCCCGGCGAGCACGTCGAACGCCGACTGGTGGCACGGGCAGAACAGCAGATGCTCGCTCGGCTGGTAGAGGCCGACGGGGCACCCCACGTGCGTGCAGATCTTGGAGTAACCGACGACGCCCTCCGGAGCCCAATCCTCGCGTCCCGCCACCGGCCGGTAGACGCCCGGCCCGAGACCGATCAGCAGCGTCTGGGAGTCGGCGGCGCCGACGTGCCCCTCGGGGAAGACGGTGACGACCGTTCCGGGTGTGATGCTCGCGGCTTGCACCGGCGTACCCGACGCGTCCACCGCTCGAACCCCTGCGCGCCATCGCGTATGGAACAGCGCTCCACCCGGCGCGCGACCGAGTGACCTGATGGGGAACAGCGCGGCGATACCGAGCGCGCCCAGTGCCGCGGCGGCCAGCCGTACGAGCAACCGCCGGCGAGCGACGAGATCCGCGCCCGCCCCGAACGAGTCGCTTGCCCGTGCCCGCTCGTCCGGCGTCGACGGCAGCGGCTCACGCTCCTGCACGTCGTCACCGACGGGCAGGAACCGCTTCGCCCACAAGACGAGCCCGACGCCGATCCCGCCGAGCGCGACGAGCAACAGCGCGCCCTCGATCGGAGGGCTTCCGCCCGCGATGTAGACGATCGCCAGCCCGGCGGAGGCGAGCACGCTCGCGCCGAACGCCGCCGCGACGGCGCCCGCGCCCTTCGTCGAGGTCCTCATCCGCGGTCACCGGTGCGGGTGCCGATCCACCGCGCGAGCAGCAGCAGCGCGACGACCCCGACTCCCAGCGCGACGGCGCCCTCGGCGACGGGACCGACGCGGCCGATCGGCGCACCGCCCTCGTCGTCGGGCCGCTGCAAGTACTCGATGTACCGCAGGATGGAGTTCACCGATCGCTCATCGAGGTCGAACCGCGGCATGGCGCCCTCACCCGGGCCGCACGTCCGGCTCGTGTTGGGACAGCCGGGGCCGACGAGCATGGCCTCGGCGACGACAACGGGAGAGACGCCGTCGAGGTCGGGGACCACCTCACCAGACGTGAGCGCACCCCCGACCGCCGTCGACGAGTGGCACGCCGCGCAGTTGTCGAGATACAGCTCGGCGCCTTCGGCGAGATCGCCCGCGGCGGGACTCGGAGTGGGCACGCCCGGACCGGTCCCGCCGAACGTTTCGACGTGCCGAACGATCGCGTCGATGTCCGCCGCCTCGTACCGCGGTGACGCCGGCGCCGCTCTCATCTCAGGATCGTCGAGCGGCATCCGCCCGGTCGCCAGCATGAAGTGCGTGTAGGCGCCCCCGTCGAGCGGCCCGTTCAGATCCGGGCCGAACGATGTGCCTTCGCCGGCGGAGCCGTGACACCACGCGCAGTCGCGCTCGTACAGCTCGAGCCCACGTTGCTCCGCGTTCACGTCGGACGTGACGCCTGGAGGACGGAACGGCGTGGGCTCGTCGCTCAAGTACGTGCACGCGCCCGCCGCGATTCCCAGCGCTACCGCAACGAAGACCGCGGTGCGAGCGGTCACTTGACCCTCGCCGATCCGACGTCGAGGCCGTCCGCGCGAAGATTGACGTCGGCGCCCTCCGCGCGCAGGTCCATCGTGCGGAACGCGCCGAACAGCACCGCGGCGATCGCCGCCAGGTACACGGCCGCGGGCGGGATCCACATCAGCGCGCCGGCGAGCTGCTGATCTTGAAGAGCGGTCAGTCCCCACAACGCCGGCCCGCCACGATGCACCGAGTACAACGGCGTCGACGCGAACACCAGCAGCGCGCCGAGGAGCGCCCCCTGGAGCGCGTACGCGACGAGGAACAGCGCGCGACCGAACGCGCTCGACACGTCGCGTCGCCCCCTGCGCAACCCTACCGACCACGCGAGCATCGACGCGACCAGGAACGATCCGTGCTCGAGCGCGTGGACCGGCTCGTTCACGAGCGCCGCCTCGTACAAAGTCGGCGCGTGCCAGCTCCACATCGCCACGGTGACGACGCCAAAGGCGACGAGCGGTCGCCGGAGCACGCGCGGGACGAAGGCAATCGCGGCTCGAGCGCGGGCGGCGGTTCGCCGTGAACCGGAGGGAAGCGCCGCGAGCCACGTCGCGACGGGCCTGCCGACGACGAGCAACGGCGCCGCGACGACAATGAGTAGCAGGTGCTGTGCCATGTGCGCCGAGAACAGGGTCTCCGCCACCGCATCGAGCGGCGAGAGGAGGGCGACGCCGAGCGCGACGGTTCCCGCCCAGAATGCCGCCGCGCGCCGCAAGGACCACCGGCCCGCCCGGCGGAGCCGCGTCGAGCCGAGGGTGTACACGACAGCCGCGGTGACGAGCCCAAGTATGACCAATGGGTCGAACGGCCACGCGCGCCACGCGTCGTCGGGGCCGACGAGCGCGTGAGCGACGAGCGTCATACGGCCTCGCATCCTTTGATCAGGCCGAGCGGTATGAAGCTCACGGCGATCAGCAACGTGAAGAGCGCGGCGGTCATGACGCCTGCGGTCGCCAGCCACGTCGCCCGTTGCGCAGGTGTCTCGTCCGGGCGAGATCGGATCCGCCGGAGCTCGACATATGCCCCGACACCCGACAGCACCGTCAGCGCGAGGAGCACCACGTTGACGATCGCGTTGAACGCGTTCACGTCGATGCCGAGGACCGCGCCGGCGGGACGCGCGGCCGGCGAGCAGGCGATCACCTCGCCGAACGCCCAGTTGGCCGTCAGTTGCACCGCCCAAGCGGTCGGGCCGACGAGCAGACCGAGCCATCCCCACGTCGAGCGTGAGGTCCGGTCGCCTCGTGGCGCCTCCGGAGCGGTGGGGGCGATCACAGGTGCGGCGAGACGTAGACGGTCAGGAGCACGAACAGCCACACGACGTCGACGAAGTGCCAGTACATGGCGAAGTTCTGGACGCTGACGTGCCGGCGCTCGTCGAACGCGCCGCGCCACGCCCGGACCTGCACCCACACGGAGAACGCAAGGCCGACCAGTACATGGAGTCCGTGTAACCCCGTGAGCGTGAAGAACATCGACCCGTACGCGTTCGTCCGCGCGGTGAACTCGTCCAGGACGCTCGGGTACTCGACGGCGAACTGCAACGAGAGGAACGCCGCGCCGAGCAGCCATCCCGCCAGGAGGCCGAACCGCAACCGTCGCTGATCGCCGCGCCGGATCGCCCGGTCCGCGAGGTGCACCGGGATGCTGGACGACCACAGGATCGCGCTCATGACGAGAGGGAGCGTGAGCTCGGGAGCCGGGATGCCGTCGGGAGGCCAGATCGGCCCGGACCGGAAGCGGATGTACCAGTAGGACACGATGACCGTCGCGAACAGCGCCGCCTCCGTCGCGATCAGCCACGCCATCCCCCACCACGCGAACGATGCCGGCCCGTTCGCGTACGTCGGCAGAAACTCGTCGACGCGCCCGGTGGGCTCGATGTCGCGTTCCATCGCGCTCACGTCTCCTGCGTCTCCCCTCGCGGCCACAGCCAACCCATGAGCGTGCCCGCGGACGCGACGGCGCCGACGGCCGCCACCATCCACGACGAGAGCAGGACGCCGTAGAAGGCGAGCATCAGCGCCAGCGTGAGGAACAGCGGCCAGGGTGAAGCGTGCGGCATGTGGACGATCGCCTGCGGCTCGGCGTCGGCAAGCGTCGTCGCCAGCGTCGTGTGTCCATCGGTGAGCGGGCGACCACCGTCCTCGGGAGGTTGCGCACCGCCCTGGAGCTCGGGCTGATCCCACGCCGGTTCACGGCTGCGGACCGTGGGGATCGTGGCGAAGTTGTATTCGGGCGGCGGCGACGTCGTCGTCCACTCCAGCGTGTCACCGCTCCACGGGTCCTCGCCCGCCGGCTCGCCGTGTGCCCGGCTCCAGAACCAGTTCCAGAACGTGACCAGGATGCCGGCACCCAAGACGAACACCCCGATCGTCGAGAGCAGGTTGTGAAGGTCCCATCCCAGACCAGACGCATACGTGTACGTCCGTCGAGGCTGACCGAGCAGACCGGCGATGTGCATCGGAAAGAAGGTCAGGTTGAACCCGACGAACATGAGCCAGAAGCTGATCTTGCCCAGCCGCTCGTCGAGCAGGTGCCCGAGCATCTTCGGCCCCCAGTAGTACAGGCCGGCGAACATCGGAAACATCGCGCCGCCCGCGAGGACGTAGTGGAAGTGCGCCACGACGAAGTACGAGTCCGTCGTCGCCTGATCGAACGGCACGGCGCTGAACATCGCGCCGGAGAGCCCGCCGATCACGAACAGGACGAGAAAGCCCAGGACGAAGTGCATCGCGGTCGACAGCACGAGCCGGCCGGACACCATCGTCGCGAGCCAGGCGAAGATCTGCGTGCCGCTCGGGATCACCACCATGAAGCTCGCCGCCGAGATGATGCCCAGAGCGATCGTGGGGAGACCGACGGCGAACATGTGGTGGACCCAGACGCCGAAGCTGATGACGAAGATGAACAGCTCGGCCAGGACGATGTAGGTGTAGCCGACCATCGGGCGGCGGGAGAACGTCGGGATGATCGACGAGACGAGTCCGAGCGCCGGCAGGACGATCAGGTAGACCTCGGGATGGCCGAAGAACCAGAACAGGTGCTGCCAGAGGACCGGATCTCCGCCACCGTCGGCGTCGTAGAAGTGGAAGCCGAACTTCCGCTCGAGCTCCAGGAACACGTTCGCCACGGTGAGCACGGGCAGCGCAAACACGACGGTGAGGGCGAACGCGAGCTCGCCCCACACGAATATCGGGATGCGGTTGAGCGTCATCCCCGGCGCGCGGAGCTTGAGGATCGTGACGATGAAGTTGATCGCGCCGGCGGTTGTCGAGATGCCGATGAAGATCAGCCCGAGCGCGTAGAAGTCGATGGCCAGGGTCGGCGTGAACTCGTCGCTCGCGAGCGGCAGGTAGTTGAACCACCCGTCGTCCGGCGCCTGCCCCACGAGGAACGCCGAGTTCAGGAACACGCCCGCTGCCAGGAACACCCAGTACCCGAACGCGTTCAGGCGCGGGAACGCCATGTCGCGCGCGCCGATCATGAGCGGGACGAAGTAGTTCCCGAACCCCGAAAGGATCGGCGTCGCGACCAGGAACATCATCGTGACGCCGTGCATCGAGAAGAGCTCGTTGTACGTCTGCGGCGACAGCACCTCGAGCCCGGGCGCCGCGAGCTGGACGCGCATGAGCGTCGCCTCGAGTCCCGCGAGCACGAAGAAGACGAAGCCCGTGTACAGGTAGCGGAGACCGATGCGCTTGTGATCCACCGTTCCCGCCCACGCGGAAAGCCCTGTTCCCTCGTGCCAGACGAGCTCGAGCCGCTCCGCGTACGACGCCATCAGTCGAGCGTCTCCAGGTAGTCGAGGAGCGCGTCGAGGTCCGCCTCGCTCAGCTCCGTGGGCGGCATCACGTTGCCCGGCTTGATCGACTGCGGGTCCTCGATCCACTGCGCGAGGTCTTCGCGGGAGTTGGGGATCGTGCCCGCGGCGAGCGTCAGCCGCGACGCCATGTGCGTCAGATCCGGCCCGAGCGTGCCCGTCGCGTCCGTGCCACGGATCGTGTGACACCCGACGCACGACGAGCTCAAGAAGACATCGAGCCCCGACGCCGTCTCGGTGTCCGACTCCGCAGGTTCCGCCTCGTTCTGCAACCACGCGTCGAACTCATCGCGCGGCTCGGCGATCACGTGGAACGCCATGTTCGCGTGCTGGAGACCGCAGAACTCCGCGCACTGGCCTCGGTACGTTCCGGGAACGTCGGTTCGGACGTCGAGCACGTTCGTCCGCCCGTCGATCATGTCGATCTTCGGCGCGAGCTCCGGCACCCAGAAGCTGTGGATCACGTCGTCGCTCGTGAGCCGGAACCGCACCGTTTCGCCCGTGGGGATGTGGATCTCGTTCGCGGTGACGGCTCCGCCCGGGTAGCGCACCTCCCACCACCACACGTGACCGATGACGTCGATCGTGAGCGTGGCGTCACCCTGTTCGGTGATCGCGTCCAGGTCGCGAAGCGAGACGACGAAGACGGCGATGAGGATCAGGGCGGGCACCGCGACGCCCGCGATGACGATGAACGGGTCTCCCCACGGCGGCGTCGTGCGGTCGACCTCCACGTCGCGCCGGCCGCGGCGGACGATCGCGGCGACCATCAGTCCAAGAACGACTGCCAGGACGGCCAGCGAGATCCACAGCATCAACCACCACAGCCGGTCGATCCGTCGGGCGCTCTCGCCCTCGGGGCTCAGGACCGACGGCGACTCGGCCGAGCAGGCGGCGAGAACGAAGACGAGGATGACGGACAGGCATCCACGACGCCGGATCGTGGCCAGTGCCTCGCCGACCCTCGCCCGTCGACGCACCGGGCAACCGTATCGCGGCCCGTCGCAGTGGCGCTGGGCCCGATGGGACGACTCCGGAGAACCCCCGGTTCAGGTTCGGAGCGCGGAGAGGAACTCGTCGAGGTGGGGCCCGACGCGATAGCTCGGCTCGATCGTGCCTTCGAGGGCCTCGACCGTCTTGTAGCCGTTGCCGGTGACGAGCGCGACGGTCTCCTCTCCGCGCTTCACCACGCCCGCGTCGACGAGGCGTTTCAGAACGGCGATGGTGACGCCGCCCGCGGTCTCCGTGAACACGCCCTCGGTCTCAGCGAGCAGTCGAACGCCCTCGAGCACCTCGGCCTCCGTGCAGGCCTCGACGACGCCGCCGGTGGTGCGCGCGGTCTGGATCGCGTACCAGCCGTCGGCGGGGTTGCCGATCGCGAGCGACTTGGCCACGGTGTTCGGCTTCACCGGTCGCACCTCATCGGCGTTCGACGCGAACGCCTGTGCGACGGGTGAGCACCCCTCGGCCTGTGCGCCACTGATCCGATAGGAACCATCCTCGACCGCACCGATCGCGGCGAGCTCGCGGAAGGCGCGATGAACCTTGGTCATCAGCGCACCCGAGGCGACCGGAACGACGACGTGATCGGGAAGGCGCCAGCCCAGCTGCTCGGCGACCTCGAACCCGAGCGACTTGGACCCCTCCGCGTAGTACGGGCGCATGTTCACGTTGACGAACGCCCACGGCAGTGCCTCCGCGACCTCGCTACAGAGACGGTTGACGTCGTCGTACGAACCGTTCACCGCGACGACCTTCGCGCCGTAGGCCTCGGTGGCGAGGATCTTCGCGCGCTCGAGGTCGTCGGGAACGAACACGTAGCAAGGCATCCCGACCTTCGCGGCATGCGCTGCGGTCGCGTTCGCCAGGTTGCCGGTGGACGCGCAGCTGATCGCCTCGAACCCGAACGCACGCGCCATCGTGGTCGCAACGGTCACGACGCGATCCTTGAACGAGTTCGACGGGTTCACGCTGTCGTCCTTGATCCACAGCGTCTCCAGGCCGAGGGCATCGGCGAGACGGTCGGCTCGACGCAGCGGCGACAGCCCGGCGCCAAGGTCGACGCGG
>OBLS010000112.1_pt1 | contig 22670 bp, 26 predicted proteins | sample 1519901 | NCBI WGS metagenome assembly OBLS01 (sample SAMEA3113585, study PRJEB22503) | soil metagenome | reverse complement strand
TCCCGGGTATCCGTCCCGGCCTCCGCGCAACCATACGCCTCACCAAAGGGTGTAGATAAAGCGTTCGAATGGGAGTGCCGCGTGAGCGTGCTGGGCGCAACTGCCCTCAGCACTCCCGCGAAGACCGCTGACGCAAGGTTTGATGCGCGGGTGATCCAGCGCGACCCCATAGCCGGAACTGACCGGCGCTCACCCGGCCGGGGTGATGCCCGGTCACCCTCTCGTGAGTACGGTCGCGGCATGGCCGCTACCGCCAGCGGATTGGTTCGTCTGGACGGCGGCGGCTTCCTCATGGGCTGTCGGGTGGCGGCCTGATCGTGGTCGCGCCCGCCGAGTACGAGATTCGCGTCAGGGGCCGGCTGAGCGACTCCGTCTCGGGCGCGCTGGAGGACTTCACCGCGTCCGTGACCCCGGCCGAGACGGTCATGCGGGGCGAGCTGCGCGACCAGTCGGAGCTCCACGGAGTGCTCGAGCGGATCCAGTCGCTCGGCCTCGAGTTGATCGAGGTACGGCGCCTGGGCGACGGTCCTGGCTAGGACTGGACCACGATAACGGCGAGGGTGGCGAGGGCGAGCGCCATCCCCGCGACCGTGAGGCCGGCGACCCACCAAACGGGCGCCGGCTCGAAGCTGCCTCGCTCGAGCGCGCGCTCGAGGCCGCGCTGGCGGAGCCCCGCGGCAGCGAACGCGGCCACAGCCAGCGTCGCGTAGCCGGCGCCGAGGACGACGTACGCCGTCCTCCCGCCGCCCACAAGCTCCGGCACCACGCCACCCACCGCGACCGAGGCGGTTGCTGCCGCGATCCCGGATCGCCACCAGGCGAGCCAGGTGCGCTCAGCGGCCAGCACGGTGCGGCGCGAGGCATCCATCTCCGCATCAGGCAGCCGCCTCACCAGCCCTCCGGCGGCCGAGGCGCTCGAGGTGCGGCGCGAAGCGCTCGCTCGCGATGGCACCGACCACGGCGCCGACCACCACCACGAACGACGCCGTGAGGAGCCAGGACTGGATCGAGAACGCAATGCCGATCAACCCGTACTTGTCGGCCGACCAAGTCACGAGTATGGGCATGTAGATGCCGGACGCCACGCTTAGTAGCGCGCCGAGTACCGCGGAGACGAGCGCGCCCGGCACAAGCCGCCGCCAGTCCATCCCGCCGAGCAGGATGAGTGGGGTGCCGAGCCAGACGACGAAGCCGAGCGCGGTCGAGACCCCGATTGCGAACACGATCCCCGCCACGCCCTCGAGCGTCTCGCGAAGCGGCGAGGAGACCACGACGAAGAGAGAGAACGCCCCCAGCCAGACGAGTCCCCGCCACGCCTTGCTCCACCCCAGCGGCTCGGTCCCGTATGCACGCTCGAACATTCTCTGCAGCGCGCGCGTGAACGATGTCGCCGAGAGAATCAGGATCACGATGCTGACCCAGGTAACCGCGCTCTCCACCTCGCCCGAGTCGGCGAAGAGCGCCTCCACGCTTCGCGCCGCGTTCCCATGCAGGTCGAAGCGGTCGTTGATCCGGTCGGCCAGGTCCTCGTCTCCTGGCCCGAACGCGGAGCCCACCACGAGAAAGGGGATCAGCGAGGTGAACGCCTGAGCGGATAGCACGGTGGCCTGCTGCGCGCCCTCCACGTCCACGAAGCGGCGAAAGGCCTGAGTCCCGAAGTCGAGCACCGCGCCCGGGATGGACGGGAGCTTCACGAGTCGCCGAGGCCAGGGCTCAGCAGACGAAGCTCGCGCCCGCGGCGGACGGCGTCGCGCCGGTCGGACACGTCGAGCTTGCGGTAGATGTGCTTCAGGTGAGTCTTGACCGTGTTCACGGAGACAAACATCTCGGAGGCGACCTCCGAGTTGGACATCATCGTCGGGAGGAAGCGCAGCACCGCGAGCTCGCGCTCGCTGAGCGGCTCAAGCAGAACGTCTCCGTTCATGCGCCGCGGCTGCGCCTCGTGCTCGAGCACCGACAGCAGATCGCCCGCGAAGGCGCGATGTGAGGTGCCGCTCGCGATCCGCCGGCGCAGCAGCGACCTCACGGGCGGTCCGTACCGGAGGATCGCGTTCGAGTAGCCGCGTGGCTCCGCGAGGTCGAGCGCGCGCTCAATTGCGCGCAGCGCGCCGGGCTCGTCGTGGATGGCGTCACGGGCGATCGCGTCGATCGTCCACGCCTCGGTCCTCGTGACCGGCATGAGCGATTCGCGCTCGTCTGCGAGGAAGCCCGCGACCGCCCGCATCGCGGCGTTCGGGTCGCCGAGCGTGAGCTCGAGCCGGGCGATGCCCACGGCGGCGTCCGACAGCTCAGCCCCGCTGACCCCGCGGAGCGCCTCGCGCGCCCGCGCCGGCTCGCCGAGCCCGATCCAGATCTCCGCCTCGATCATCGCCCCGGAGACGCGCAGCCAGCCAGGCAGGTTGCCCTCGGACTCCCCGCTGCGAAGGAGGTCGAGCGCCCTGACCGGTTCGCCGCGAATGGCGTGCAGGTGCGCCCGGATCTGCGCCACTACCGGTGCAAGCAGCGGCTCGCGGCTCCGGCCGATTGCGTCGCGCGCCAGTTCGCTCGCGCGCTCCGCCTCGTCCGGCTCGGCCCACCAGAGGTGCACGGTCGCGAGCGTCACGTACGCGATCGCGGCATGCGGGACGTCCGCCCAGCCCCGCCGGTCCGCCAGCTGGATGGCGGTGCGGGCTCGGCCGTGGGCCTCGGCGAGCCGCCCCTGGCGCGCGTCGATCGCGGAGAGGTAGGCCTCCGCGATGAACAGCACGTGGTCGGTCCCGAACTCGAGCGCGAGCCCGGCCGCTGCCTGAAGGTGCTCGAGCGCATCCTCCACGTCGCCGGCCCAGAACTCGGCGATGCCGAGGTTGGCCAGGGTGAGCGCCCGCACCTCGACCGCGACGGCGCGATCCCAGCGCTCCCCGAGCGCGAGCCGCGCCGCGCTGAGCGCCTCCGCGACATTGCCCTCGAGGCGGGCTCGGTAGAGCGCGGTCGCTGTGGAGGTGACGGTGAAGCGCCGGCGCCGCTCCGCGCTGAGCTCGTGGGCGTGTTCGTACGCGCGCGGGAGCAGGTCAGCGGCCTCGGCGAGTTCGCCCGCCTCGAGGAGCAGGCCGGCCATCGCCAGCGCGAGCTCGGAGTCGCCCGCCACCACGGCGGGCGGGATCTGACTCGTGAGCTCGCGGAGCATGGGTCCGTAGCCCTGCACCATGCAGGTGATCCAGTGCTCGCCCACCACCTGCGCCGCGAGCTCCCAGTCGCCAGCGGCGACCGCGTGCCGCACGGCGTTCAACGGCTGCCCATGATCCGCCAGCCAGCGGCTCGCCGCGGCGTGGAGGGCGGGCAGCTCGTCCGGTCGCCGGCGGCGGAGCTCGGCGCGTAGCACCTCTCCGAACAGCGGGTGGTAGCGGAACCAGCTGCCGCTCGTGTCCAGCGGCTCCACGAAGCCGTCGGTTCGCGCGAGCGCGCGCAGGGAATGCTCACCCTCATGTCCATCGGTGAGCGCGTCGGCCAGCTCGCCGCTCACCTGGTCGACGATCGAGGTGCGAAGCAGAAAGTCAAGCTCGTCATCCGGGTAGCCGCTCACCACCTCGGACAGCAGGTAGTCGCTCACGGCGCGGTCGTCGCCCGCGAACCCCGCGACGAAGGCGGCAGGGTCGGCATGGCTGTGGAGCGAAAGCTCCGCGAGGCGCAGGCCGGCAGCCCAGCCCTCAGAGCGCGCCCAGAGCGTCTCGGCGTCGCTGGCGGGGAGGGAGAGCGGGTCGAACAGCTCCTCCGTCTCCGAGCGCGTGAAGGCCAGGTCGGCCGCGCGGATCTCCGTGAGCCGGCCGGCGATTCTGAGCCGCTGGAGGCGGATGGCCGGGTCGCTCCGCGTAGCCACGATCAACCGGAGTCCCGCCGTCGCCTGCTCGAGAAGCCATGCGACGTCCTCCGTCACGTCGCCGGTCCCGGCCTCGTGGAAGTCGTCGAGGACGAGGACGAGCGGCTCGGGTAGGTCTTCGAGAGCGTTCCGCAATGTGGCAAGCGAGCTCGTGCCTCGCGCGGGGACCGGGAGACCGGAAAGCTCGGGGCGGGCACGCGCGACGGCCGCGAGCACATCGACCCAGAAGGCCCGGCGCTGGGCATGCTCGCGCCCGAGCGCGACATGCGCGATCGTCTCCGGTTCGTCCGCGGAGCACATCCAGGTCCTGAGCAGGACCGTCTTCCCGGAGCCGGCAGGGGCGGAAATCAGTGTAAGTGGGCCGGTCGCTCCTCGCTCGACCAGGTCGAGTAAACGCGGGCGCTCGATGAGCGGGGCCATACCGGCCGCATGTTCAGATCCAGGCGTTGTCGCAAGTCCCTTCGCAGCTGCCAGTGCCACGGACTCTACTCCTAACCGTTCCGTTCCCACAGTGCGCGCAGGGACGCGCCCGTCAGCGTCTCCGCGTCCGAGTCGCCGAGCAGCACCACGACGGTCTCCGGAAGCGCGGCTTTGAGTCTCTCGCCGGTCTCGTGGCCGTCGATACCGGGCATGCCGCTCGCGATCAGCGCGAGCGCGGGGCGGATCGCCAGCGCGAGCTCGAGCGCCTCCTCGGCGGACGCGGCCTCGCCTGCGTAGTGGAACCCGGGCGCGCCGGCTACCACGGCCCGCAACGCTCGCCGGCCCTCCTCCTCGTGGTGCACGGTAAGCACTCCGATGACGCTCATCGGTGCCAGCGTCCCAACTCGCGGGAGCCGCGCCTAGCGCGTGCACGCCACACCCGCACTGGTGCGTGCACCCGTCGGGAGGTGTCGCCCTGTCGGGTACCCTGCCGTCACCCGCTTGGAGGGTCGACTCGAGTTGGCCCCGCTCGATACCGAGCCGCGGACATGGATGCTTGTGGCGGTTTTAGCCGCCGCCTGGGAAGTGGGTGGAGCTTCCGCAGCCGGGCTCCGGTCGGCTCGCCACGCACATCGTCGACGGCGATCGCGAGATCGCCGCGATCGTTCACGAGGAGGCGCTCAGGGACCAAGCGGAGCTCGTAGGGGCTGCCGCGGGCTACGCGCGCGTCGCGCTCGACAACCGGCGTCTTCCGCGGAGGCGAAGAGCTCACTCGAGGAGGTGCTGAGTCGCGCGCCCGCATCGTCACCTCGGCCGATGCCGAGCGGCGCCGATCGAGCACGACCTCCACGACGGTGCCCAGCAGCGCCTGGTGGCGCTCCGCATCGAGCTCGAGCTCGCGGAGGACGCACTGCGCTAAGACCCGGTTGCGGGGGCGGACCGGCAGCGAACGCTCGTGCCGGAGGTGGAGGCGACGCTCGACGAGATCCGCACGCTGGCGCACGGCGTGTGCCCGCCGCGCCTTGCCGACCGGGCCTCGGCGAGGCTCTGCGCGCCGCCGCGCTCCGGGCGCCCGTCGCGACGACCGTCAGATCCGACGGGATCGGCCGGTACCCGCCGGAGGTGGAGAGCGCTGCCAAGCACGCCGAGCGGGCGACGCGCGTGAGCATCTCGCTCTCGGACTGCGCCGTGCTCCGGTTCGAGGTGCGTGACGACGCCGCCGGCTTGGCGCCCGGCACCGTCCGCGGTGCCGGCCTGACCAACATGCGCGACCGCGTGGACGGCGCTCGGCGGTGAGCTGGAGGTGACCTCGGTCGCGGGCGCCGGAGCGGTTGTGACCGGGTCGACCCCGAAGCCCTCCTAGCGCACCACGTCGCGCCGGGCGGCCTGCACCGTCGCCGGGCTGGGATCGTCCTCGTACCCGGCGCCGCCGTACTTCGCCACCTGGTGGATGATGATGATGTCGATCGCGAACACCGCGAGCGACCAGAACGGGTACGCGGGGATCGACAGCAGCGCCCCGACCGCGCTGAGGCTCGCTGCGAGAATTGCTACGGCCCGGCCGTAGACCCCGCCGGACCACAGGGAGAACGCGGCGAACAGCTGGAACAGGCCCAGGATCAGGGTGATCCAGCCCCACGTGTTGAGGTTGCTGAGGATGTACTTCTGATCCTGAACGAAGAACGACGAGTCGGCGATCGCGGCGATGCCGTAGATCACGTTCAGTACACCGACGATGAACAGCATTACGCCGGCGAAGGTGACCCAGCCAGAATGTGTCTTGCTCACACGTGCCTCCTTTGCATTTCGAGGCACCATGGCTCCGGTGTGAGTGAGCCCGCGTCACCCCGCGCGGGTGATTTCCGATCACCCTGAGCGGATTGACACTCGTCCCATGTTGATCGCAGCTGACTATCCGTTCATGGACGTGTTCTGGTCGATGCTCGTGTTCTTCCTGTGGGTGGCATGGCTCATCATCCTGTTCAGGATCGTGGCCGACGTCTTCCGCCGGCACGACACGTCGGGCTGGGTCAAAGCCGCCTGGTTGGTGTTCGTCATCGTCCTGCCGTTCCTCGGCGTGTTCGTGTACCTGATCGCCAACGGCAGCGGAATGGCCCGGCGAGACGTTGAGCACGCCCAGGCCCAGCGCGCGGAGCTAGATGACTACATCCGTTCCGTTGCTCGCCAGGAGGCCCAGGCCCGCCCGGAGGGCCAGGCGTGACCAGCGCCACATCCTCCCGATCCCCGACGAGGCCCATTCGGGGCCTCGTCACATGATCAGGCGGGAGGAGCGCCTTCACCTGGCGATCGCCCGGCAGTAGACAGAAACAGAAGCGTGGCCTTGACGCGCTTGCTCACGTCCGCGGCGCCGGCCACGTGAGGGAGCCGCCGGCGGCGACTGTGCGGATCGCCGTCGAGAGCTGGCCGCGATCGTGCACGCGATCCTTGAGCATGTAGCCGCGCCCGTCAGAGCCACGTCGAGAAGCTGGAGCACGTAGGCCAGCCCGGTGACGCTCACCTCGTGTCGGGCAGGTCAAGAGCCACATCATGTGGCTGCGGGGCGGCGTCGCCACCTGGCCGGCACGGCGGTGGGTCTGGTCAACGCTTCGCTGCGGGCGCCCTAATCGTCACCTCGGCGGGCCCAGAGCAGGGCTCGTCACGACGCTCGGATTCCGTTGCAGCGGAACTGTCCGAGATCGGACTCTGATCAGGTCTCGATGGCGCCCGGCCGCGTGATCGCCCAGATCACCCAGATGTCGAGCGCGATCAGCACAATCGACCAGACCGGGTAGTAGGGGATGAAGAAGAAGTTCGCGATGGCGCTGAGAGAAGCGAGGATGATCGCCATCACGCCCGCCCACGTCTTCCGCGCCAGCAGCGCCCAGCCGCAGGTCGCCACGAGCGCGCCGAGGAGCATGTGGATCCAGCCCCAGGCGGTCGTGTCCAGCTCGAACGTGTACTGGCGCCCGACGACGTAGAACTCGTCGTCGATCACCGCGACCAGCCCGGCGATCGCGTGGAACGTCCCGATGATGATCAGAACGGTCGCCCCAAACACGATTCCGCCGGCCGCCCATCCGGAGATCGGCTGTCCCGGCTCTCGTCTTGGCTCGGATCGCTCTTCTGTTGCCATGTGGGTCCTCCTAGTTGCGTTGTTCTGACGCGGCGATGGCGTCCGACACGGCGGCGAGCTGCGGCTCGACCGCCCTGATCGTCTCCGGCGAGAGGAACCCCTCGCCGAGCATCCGGCCGCCGGCGTCCCGGAATGCGCGCTTCAGGTCGCGGGCCCATACGTGCTCGATCAGGAGCAGCCCCGCGGCCTCGCCGGGCGCGAGTCCGGCGGCCATCTGCTTGATGTCGTCCTGCGTAAAGCCGAAGGAATGCTCGCCGCCGTTGCCGCCCGCCGGCGCGGCGGTGCCGGGCTCGAGCTCGATGCCGAGCAGCTCTCCCACGATGCCGCCGAAGTCCGCGGCATTCGGATGCTCGAGCGTCACCGTCTCGTCCGAGTCCGGGTCACGGGCGATGAACAGCACGTCGAGGACCCGCACCGTCCGCTCGCTCTCGAGCCTGGCCAGCTCGTCGATGATCCTTCCCTGAAAGTCGGCGCCGGCGTCGAAGCCGATGCTGAGCAACTGGACCGGGCCGATCTCTGACATTCACGCCTCCACGGGTCCGTGGCCGCGCGCGAGGACAGCGGCCTTCTCTGTTTCGAACTCGTCCTGCGTGAGCACGCCCCGGTCGCGCAGGCTTCCGAGCCGCTCCAGCTCCGACACCTGGCCCCTGGCGCGCCGCGGCATCCGCAGCCGCACCGCCTCCTCGTCCGGGAACTCCTCGAGGGTGCGCCGCCGAATCCACTCGAGCCACAGGAAGGCGATCACGGTGAAGATCGCGATTCCCCACAGCCGCTGCGTCCAGGGCACCGGCCCCCAGATTACGAGCAGTAGGATCGCCACGCCCAGTCCCGCGCGCACGACGCCGGGACGCTCGCGGAGAGGGTAGGCGGCCGCGCGCCGCACGGATGTGGCACGGCGCCCTGCGCCTGCCAGCCAGGCGCCGATCACCAGGAGGAACCCGAACAGGAGCGTCCCGTAGGCGATGTCCACGAGCAGCGATACGGCGATCTCCCACGCATCGTCGGCCACCGCGTGCGCGTTCGGCGCCTCGGCGAGCGAGTCGACCACCAGCGAGCCGGCCAGGCGGCGGAGGGCGAGCAGCGCCACGCCGGCGAACATCATGCACCCGCCGACGGCGAGGATGGTCTTGCGGCGGTCTGGCGAAAGCGCGATCGCGGCGGCGAACGCGCCGACCGCCAGCACGAGCAGGACCCACACGATCGTCTTGAACAGGTCGAGCGCGTCGCGAGCCGCCTCGAGCCGGTCCGCGCTGGCTATCTCCATCGAGGTGACGGTGGGAGGGAGTTTCTCGACGGCGTCCGGCGGGAGCCCGGTTGCAGCCGCCATCTGCTCGAACAGGGTCCCGAGGTCGAGGCGCACCTCTCCGCTGGCGACGTCGCTCTCGACGAGCCGGATCAGGGCGGAGTGCGCCCGCTCGTTGGCGCCCTCCCAGGCCTGGAGCGCAACGTCAGTTCCCAGGACACGCCCGGCGTTCCGCTGGGCGACCTCCTTGAGGCCGGCGGCCGCCGGCTTGGCGAGCTGCTCAAGCCGCGGCGGCAGGACCGTCTCGATGCGTTCGGCGACCTGGTCGCTCTGATAGAGGCGGTCGATGATGAACAGGCCGACCGCGGTGCGGATGTCCTCGTCCTCCAGGAGGGCCGTGCTCGTGTCGACCCAGTTCTCGGTGTCCAGGGCCTGCCGGTTCGCCCAGATCCCGAAGCCGAGGCCGATCCACAGCAGGGTGGCAATGACCAGCAGTGCCGTGACGCCGATGCGCCGGCCGCTCATGCATCGATTCTGAGCCGCTGGAGGGTGACCGGGAATCACCCGGCCGGGGTGATGCGCCGCGCAGGGATCCGGCGGACACTCGCGTCCGTAACAACGAACCGGATCACGTACATCGGCCACGCCACCCTGCTCATCGAGCTCGGTGGCGCCCGCCTGCTCACCGACCCCGTGCTCCGCGGGCGCGTGGCCTATCTAGTCCGGCACGGCGCGGCCCCCGAGGTCCCGCGCGAAATCGACGCGGTCCTGATCTCCCACATGCACCACGATCATCTCGACATCCCGTCGCTCCGCCTCCTCGGCGGGCGCCCGCGCGTGATCGCGCCGCGCGGCGCCGGGTCAATCCTGCGCAGGTCGGGGCTCGACGTCGAGGAGCTCGAGCGCGACGAGTCCATCGAGGTGGCGGGCACGCGCGTGCGGGCGGTGCGCGCGGACCACGACTCGGGCCGCTGGCCCGTGGCGGGCGCCACGGCGACGCCGCTCGGGTTCCTCGCCGGGGACTCGCCTTCGGTGTACTTCGCGGGCGACACTGACCTGTTTCCCGAAATGGAGGCGATCGGTCCCGTGGACATCGCTCTCCTGCCCGTGGCTGGCTGGGGGCCCAAGCTCGGGCCCGGTCACATGGACGCGGTGCGCGCCGCACAGGCCGTCGCCGTGCTCCGGCCACGGATCGCGATTCCGATCCACTGGGGGACGATCCATCCCACCTGGGTCAAGCCCGGTGCCTGGTTCAGCGAGCCCGGAGAGCGGTTCGAGGCTCAGGTGGCGGCGGTGGCGCCCGAGGTCGAGGTGCGTGTGCTCGCGCCGGGGGAGTCGACGGCGGTCTCCGCGTAGGCATCGTGGCCGAGCCCGGCGAGCCAGCCGCGGAATATCCGGTGGACTCGCTCGGCTCCGACGACAAGCTCCTCGGGCCATTCGAGCTCCGCTGGGAACAGCACGAACGGGAAGCTCTGGCCGCCGCCCATCCCACCGTGTGACCCGACGAGCTCCTCGAACGCCGCCACCTCGTCAGCGTCCTCCCAGTACGAGCTGTTCACGACCACGTCCGGGCAGTGTGGGAAGGAATCCGTGCGGCGGACGTGGTCGGCGGCGTGCGGCCCGAATGGAGCTAGCGGATCGTCGCCCTCCACGCGCCCGTCGTCGAGGAAGTGGATGCCGTGCCTGCCGATCGCCAGCGCGCCGTGCTGCTCCGAGCGCACGTGCACGAAACCGATCCCGCGGTGGTCGCGAAGCGTGGGTAGGAGCCGCGGGTGGAGCGCCTCCAGCCGCTCGAGGGTCACGCGGCCGGGCTCGCGCGGGAAGGTGATCAGGCCCAGGCAGCCGGACGCCATCACAGACAGCTCGGGGAGCTCGTCGTCAACGTCCGCCTGGAACTCCTCCCGCGAGTCCTCGTCGAGGGCGACCACGCCGTCCGCGCGGCGAGTGCGCGTGGCCCGCTGCACGGTCCTCGCGGCCACCGTGTCGTCCCGGGCGACCTCCGTCAGGCCGGCGCTGAGGTACGCCATCGCCTCGTCCTGGCCGCCGCTCACGGCCTGGACGTCCTCAGCGTCGCAGGCAGAGCGCACCAGATCCTCGAGCGTCATGCCGTACCGCTGCAGGAAGGTCGCCCCCTGGGACTGGCCGTGGTCGGCCAGCACCACGAGCCTGTAAGGCCGCGGAGCGTCGCCGGCCGCGGCCTGCACGCGGGCGAGCTGCCGGTCCACGTGGCGCAGGACGACGAGGGTGTCCGGCCGCTCTACCCCGGAGTGGTGCGCGACCTCGTCGTAGGCCAGGAAGGTCGTGTACACCACCGGGCGCCCGGCCATCATGTCGCCGACGATCGCGGCCACCTGGAGGTCGCGCTGCACGATCGTGCCCCAGGCGCGCACGACGGCGTAGACCCGGCCGCGGTGGATTCGCGGGTGGACGTCGCGCCTCCGCTGCTGCGCCGCCGCGCGGCGCTCGGCCGCGTACTCGCCGATCGAGAGGACGAGCGTCCTCGCGACGGCGTACGGGTTCGCGAAGTACGCGGAGTAGTCCCGTCCGATCGGCCGGCGCCGGCGCATCACGGTGCTCATCGTGAGCATCGTGTGCGGCGCGTCGCCGGACAGGATGTTCGCCCGGCTCGCCCCATCCGCGTGGAGGAGGCCGCGCCCGTCGGAATGGCGCCGCTCGATCTCCTCGGCGTCGCGTGGGTGGTTCGTCACGATCGGCTTCCCGCGGTCCTTCTCCCACCAGCGGAACGCCGGCATGTCGTGGTTGTTGCCGTGGAGCAGGCCGGCCTGGCAGGCGCCCGTCTGCGACGACCAGTCCGTCTCCCAGCGCACGCAGCGATGCGTACCCTCGCGGAGCCACCGGGCGAGCGTCGGCGCGTTCCCGTCGCGCATCGCGCGCCGGAGGATGTCGTGGGCGAGACCGTCGATCTCGAGGAACACGATGCCGGGCACGTCGCTCTCGACGTGCCGGCCGGACCGGCGCGCCTGCCGGCGCACCACGTTCCGGTACCACGAGTCGTCCTCATCGATCGCCAGGAGCGAGGCCAGGATTGTCGTGATCAGCGTCAGGCCTATCGCGAGGCCCACGCCGGTCCACACGTCCTCGATGTCGGCGCCGGGGACGAGGTCGATCGCGAACACCATGAGCACCCCGTTGAGCACGAGCGTCGCGAGCCCGAGAGTCATGACGTTCAGCGGCAGGGTGAAGCGGGCGAGCAGCGGCCACACCAGCGCGTTCAGGATGCCCACGGCGGCCGCGGCGACGAAGGCGGCGCCGAAGCCGTCGAGCGTGAAGCCCGGCAGCAGCTCGGACAGGGCAAGGAGAGCGAGCGCGTCCACGAGCAGGACGACGGCCGCGCGAAGCACCCGGATGCGACTCACGGCGCGAGCATCGCCCGCCTGCGGATGACCCGGCGTCACCCGCGCCGGGTGATGCGCCTTCACCCACGGGGGCGGTTGGCTCGTCACACGGTGACGGTTACGCCTGCCTCGACGGCGCACGACCGGCCGAGTAGCCGGGTGATCGCTCGAACGGTTTTCACCGTGGTCCTGTGCGTGGCCGCGGTGTATCTCGTCTATCTGCTGCGCACGCCCATCGCCTACGTCGTCCTCGCGGCGTTCATCGCGGCGTGCGCGTCCGGTCCCGTCAACGCGCTGGCGAGGCACATGAAGCGCGGCGCCGCCGTCGGAATCGTCTACCTCCTGATCGTCCTGGTGCCGGCGATCTTCATGTTCATCCTCGTGCGCCCGGTCGTCGAGCAGACCGTGGACCTGCTGGGCAACCTCCCCGAGTACGCGCAGGACCTCGAGGAGGAGATCCAGTCGAACGAGCAGCTCAGGGAGCTGGACGAGGACTACGACCTCACGGGCAAGATCGAGGACCTCGCGTCCAACCTGGCGAGCAAGCTGGACGACGCCGCCGCGGCGCTCGTCGACGTCGGGGCGGGCGTCGTGAGCTCGCTCTTCGCGCTGGTCACGATCCTCGTGCTCAGCATGTTCATGCTCGCCAGCGCGCAGCGGTGGCGCGATGCCTTCCTGGCGACACGGCCCCCGCGCGATGGGCAGGCGTGGCGCCGCGCGACCGACGAGATCGCGACAGCGGTGTCGTCCTATGTGGGCGGCGCGCTCTTCCAGGCCACGGTGGCGGGCATCGTCTCGTGGCTGATGCTCGTGATCCTGGGGATCCCGTCCCCGCTCCCGCTCGCGCTCATCATCGCGCTGCTCGACCTGATCCCGATGGTCGGCGCCACGATCGGCGCCGTGGCCGTGGGCGTGGTGATCCTGTTCTCGGGGTCGACCGGCGACGTGCTGATCTGGGCCCTCTTCGCGATCGCCTACCAGCAGTTCGAGAACTACGTGGTCCAGCCGCGGATCCAGAGCAAGGCAGTGTCGCTCGACCCGTTCATCGTCGTGATCGCCGCGCTGGTGGGGGGAACCCTGCTCGGGGTGGTGGGGGCCCTGCTGGCCATCCCCGGCGCCGCCACGATCAAGATCGCGCTCCGCGAGTGGCTGAACTACACCCGTGAGGCCGCCCCTGCGGTCACCCGCTCGGGGTGACGACGCCTCACCCCGCAAGCGCGAATGCTCGGCATGTGCCCTCCGCGGGCTACGAGATCAGGGTCAAGGGACGTCTGAGCCAGACGGTTGCAGGCGCGTTCGGGGACTTCTCCGCCTCCGTGAAGCCGGCCGAGACGACGCTGCGCGGCGAGGTGCGCGACCAGGCCGAGTTGCAGGCCCTGCTCGAGCAGGTCCAGTCGCTCGGGCTGGAGCTGATCGAGGTCAAGAGGCTCGGCCGATGACGGACGTGCTCACCTCGCTCCAGGAGTACCGGGAGGTCCGCGAGGAGCTCGAGACGGCGGTGCTACCGCTCGCCACCTCGGTCGACGGCCGCCGCTTCAGCTTCCAGACGCCGTTGCACGGCCTCGAGCTCGAGGCCGGCGGCTACGTCGTGCTCGAGGGCGACGGCTCCACCCGGCTCGGGCAGGTGCTGTCACTCGAGCTGGACACACAGGAGGGCGCCGCTCCCGGACTTCCGTCGGTGAGGATCCGGGCGGGCCGAGGCGACGGGGTAGTGCTCGACGGCGACGGCCGCCCCTTTCACGACGCCTCCGTGCGCGTGGCCGCGCCGGCGGAGGTCGCGCGCTGGCTGGAGCGCGTCCGGCCCGCGCGCGCGGCGCTCGACGTGGGGGAGCTGGCGCTCGCGCCCGGCGTGCCGCTCGCGCTCGACGCCGGCGGCTTCGGCCGCCACACCTTCCTGTGCGGGCAGTCGGGGTCCGGCAAGACCTACTCGCTGGGGGTCCTGCTCGAGCGGCTCCTGATGGAGACGCGGCTCCGGGTGGTCGTTCTCGACCCGAACTCGGACTACGTGCGGCTGGGGGAGGCCCGGGACGGTACGGACGACGCGGCACGAGAGCGCTTCGCGCCTGTGGCCGCTTCGGTGGAGGTGAGAAGCGGCACGGACGGGCCAGGCCGGCTCCGCGTCCGCTTCCGCGACCTCAGCCCGGAGGGGCAGGCCGCGGTGCTGCGGCTCGACCCGTTGGCCGACCGGGAGGAGTACGCGGAGCTGACCCAGCTCGTCGAGGACGCGAACATTCGCAGCCTCGCTGACCTCGAGCAGGCCGAGGCGCCGGCGCTCAAGCTTCGCGCCCGCAACCTCGGCGTCAGCCGCTGGAGCATCTGGCCCGGGCCCGAGGGCGCCTCGCTGGCCGAGGAGCTGGATGACCCGAACGGGCCGCGCTGCATGGTCGTGGACCTCGGCTCGCTGGGCACCCGGGAGGAGCAGGCGCTCACCGCGGCCAACGTGCTCGAGCGGCTCTGGCGCCGGAGGGCGAGGCGCGAGCCGATCGCCATCGTGATCGACGAGGCCCACAACGTCTGCCCGGCCGAGCCGGGCGACCCGATCACCGCGCTCGCGACCGAGGACGCGGTCCGCATCGCGGGCGAGGGACGCAAGTTCGGGCTGTACCTGATTGTCGTGACGCAGCGCCCGCAGAAGGTCCACGAGAACGCGCTCTCGCAGTGCGACAACCTCGTGCTGATGCGGATGAACTCGTCCGCCGACCTCGCGCACGTCGGGCGCGTCTTCTCGTTCGTCCCGCCCGGGCTGATCGACCGAGCCGGGACCTTCTCCCAGGGCGAGGCGCTAGTGGCGGGAAAGATCGTCTCCCACCCGGCTCTGATCCGGTTCGGCGAGCGCATCACGCAGGAGGGCGGGGCGGACGTGGGGGGTTGGATGTGACCACAACAGGAGGTATGTGATGGAAGCCCAGACAACCGAAGTGGGCCCGATCGACATCGTCGTCATCGGCTACGGGCCCGACGCCCCGATGACCGGCGAGGCGGCGCCTCTGCTCGTCGAGCTGGTCGAGCGAGGGATCATCCGCGTGCTCGACGTCATGTTCGTGACCAAGAAGGAGGACGGCACCTACTCCGGTTTCGACGCGACCGACCTCAGCGAGAAGGGAGTGGGCGACTTCTCCGTCTTCGAGGGCGCGTCCTCGGGGCTGCTCGGGGACGAGGACGCCGCGAAGGCTGCCGACGCGATCGAGCCCGGCAGCTCGGTCGTGATGATCGTCTACGAGAACCGCTGGGCGGCGCCGTTCATCGCCGCGGTGCGGCGGAACGGCGGGGTTCCCATCGCCTTCGAGCGCATCCCTGCCCAGGACGTAATCGATGCCCTCGACGCACTCGACGCCGCCGAGACAGCGGCGTCCTGACCGAAAGGACAAGTGATGCCCGGATTGCTTAGAGGAATGGCTCGCACGGCGGTGATCGCAGGCACGGCCACCTCGGTGTCGAATCGCGTCAGCCGCCGCCAGGCACGGCGCTGGGGGGCCGAGGATCCCGGATACGCGGATCCCGGATACGCGGAGCCCGCGCCGGCGGCGCCGCCGGCGCCGGCGGCACCGGCGGCCGACCCGATCGCGCAGCTCAAGCAGCTCGGAGAGCTGCACGCCCAGGGCGTGCTGACCGACGACGAGTTCGCGGCGCAGAAGGCCAAGCTGCTCGGGTGACCATGGCGATCATCCCCGACGAGCAGCTCGGTGAGCTGCTCGGCCTCCTCAGGGACGTCGACAGCGTCGAGCTGAAGCTGACGGTGCCGGAATCCGACCACTTCGCCGCCGCAGCCGCTCTCGGTCTCGACCCGCTCGACGCGCAGATCCGGCAGGTCTACTTCTTCGACACGCCGGATCTCGATCTCAACCGGGCGGGCGTCGTGGTTCGCGCCCGCCGCATGCAGGGAAAGTCCGGCGACGCGATCGTGAAGCTGCGGCCCGTGGTCCCGGACGAGGTTCCCTCCAAGCTCCGCCGGGCGGACGGCTTCAACATCGAGCTCGACGCGATGCCGGGGCGTTACGTGTGCTCGGGAAGGCTGAAGGAGCGGGTGACGAACGGTGCGGTGCGAGAGGTCGCCCTAGGCGATCGGCCGCTGCGCGAGCTGCTGTCGAAGCAGCAGCGGGAGCTCCTGGCCGGGCACGCGCCGGACGGCGTCGACATCGACGGTCTCGCTGTGCTCGGCCCGATCCTCGCGCTGAAGCTGAAGTTCGGGCCCGAGGGGTTCGCTCGCCGGCTGGTCGTGGAGCTCTGGATGTACCCGGACAGCTCGCGTGTCCTCGAGCTCTCGACGAAGTGCGACCCGGGTGAGGCGTTTCTGGCGGCGGCCGAGGCAAGGGCCTTCCTGTCCGAGCGAGGTGTCGACCTCGGCGGCGATCAGGAGGCGAAGACGATCAAGGCTCTCGAGTTCTTCGCGCGGGCCTGAGATTGCTGACGATGAGGGAGACGACGGTCACGAGATAGATCTGCCCGATCAGCGCCTCCGACACGGCGAGCGTGTGCCCCAGGTTGCTCTGCGCGACGAAGTCGCCGTACCCGACCGTGGCGAGCGTCGTGAAGCTGAAGTAGAGGCAATGCGCGACCGTGGCCCGCTCGCCTCCGGCGAAGAACGGATCGTCGCCGAAATGGTCGGTCGCGCCGTACACGAAGCCGAATGCCATCCCGATCAGCATGTACAGCGAGAGCACGCCGAGCACCGCGTCGAGCCGCACCTCTCCGGCCGCGCGCAGGTTGCGGACGACGCCGATCGCGACGGCGGGCGGCCCGACCGCCAAGAGGAGGGCGTTCGCCGTTCTCGCCGCCCCGTCCCCTATGTCACCACCCGCGGCATGCACGACGCTGAAGGCGAGTGCCGCGCCGGTGAGCGCGACCGCGGCCCACATGATCCTCGGCGTGACGCTGGCCGACCAGAACGCGAGCAGCAGGCTCGCACCCGCGAGCGCCGTCACGACGACCTGCTGCACGGGCCCTGGCTCCGCGACGCCCTGAACGCCCAGTGACGCAGCCGTCGCCAGAAGCAGCAGGCCATACCTCGGAAGTGCGGTCCCCTCCGGCATCCCAAGGGGATTCGACGCGCTCCGGGCTCGGCCTGCCGATCGCGATCTTCGCGTCGGCGCAGTTCGTGATGGTGCTCGACAGCAGCGTCATGAACGTGTCGATCTCCCAGATCGTCGCGGACCTCGACACGACGATCACGGGCGTCCAGCTGGCGATCACCGCCTACACGCTGGTGATGGCGACGCTGATGCTCGCGGGCGCCAAGCTCGGGGACATCATCGGGCGCGACCGGACGTTCGCGATCGGCCTCGCGGTGTACGGGCTGGGCTCGCTCACGACATCGCTGAGCCCCAACCTGACTGTCCTCCTGATCGGCTGGTCCCTGATCGAGGGAATCGGCGCGGCGCTCGTCATGCCGGCGATCGTCTCGCTGATCGCCGCGACCTACTCCGGCAAGGAGCGCGCGCTCGCCTTCGGCATCGTCGGCGGGGTGGCCGGGGCGGCCATCGCCGCCGGCCCGCTGATCGGAGGTTGGGTCACGACCGAGTTCAGCTGGCGCTACGTGTTCGCGGGCGAGGTGGTGATCGTCACCGCGATCCTCCTGCTGCGGAACCGGCTCGTGAAGTCGCCGGGCCTGGACCAACCGCCCAAGCTCGACCTCGTCGGCGTCCTCCTGTCCGCCCTGGGGCTCGGGCTGATCGTGTTCGGCATCCTCAAGAGCAGCGAGTGGGGCGTGATCGAGCCGCGCGGCGCGCTGACGGTGGGGGGCGAGGCGATCACCCCGTTCGGCTTCTCCGTGGTGCCGTTCCTCATCCTCGCCGGCCTGTGCATGCTCGGCGCGTTCGCCATGTGGGAGGAGCGCCGCGAGCGGGCAGGCCTCGACGCGCTGCTCGACCGCTCGCTACTCAAGATCGACCAGCTGCGCGCGGGGCTGTCGACGCTCCTGATGCAGCAGCTCATCCTGCTGGGCATGTTCTTCGTCCTGCCGGTCTACCTCCAGGTCGTCCTCGGGCTGGACGCCTTCGAGACGGGCAAGAAGCTGTTCCCGATGTCCGTGGCGATGTTCGTCGCGGCGATGCTCGGGCCGAAGCTCGCAGCGGGACTCGCGCCCAAGCGAGTGGCCCAGATCGGGCTGCTCGCGCTCGTCGCGGCGTCGGTGGTCCTGCTGGGAACCATCGACGTGGAGCTGAGCGAGGCCGAGTTCGCGATCGCGCTGGTCCTGTTCGGGATCGGCGCGGGCCTGCTGCTCTCGCAGCTCGGCAACGTGATCATGTCGTCAGTCGACCCGGCGAAAACGAACGAGGCCGGTGGCCTCCAGGGAACCGCGCAGAACCTCGGAGCGTCGCTCGGGACGGCCCTGATCGGCGCCGTGCTGATCGCGGCCCTGACCACTGGGTTCATCGAAAGAGTGGACCAGAACCCCGCGCTCCCGGCAGGGGTGAAGCGGCAGATCGCCCGCCTCGAGCAGAAGGGCGTCCCCGTAGTGCCCGTAGCGGACGTCGAGCAGGCGGCGATTGACCAGGGAGTGCCGCGCGAGCAAGCAGCCGCGGTAGGGGACGACTACGGGGCTGCCCAACTCGACGGGCTCAAGCGCGCAATCGGAGCGGTCGGAGCATTTGCGCTCCTGTCGCTCTGGTTCACGCGAAGGCTGCCCGCGGAGCCGCTCGGAACTTAGCTCATCGCCTGCGCCAGTCCGTTGCGGTGGCGCGGGCCTCGCGCCATGTTCCTCGCAACACCATGGCTAGGTCAGCCTGCTGCGGGCCTCGACAGCCGCGGCAGCAGAGGTCGGCGCCATCAGCGCCCCGACGACCCAGATGAGCGGGAAGAAGATCCCGAGGACGAACAGGGCCGTGTGGCCCTTGCGCAGCGTCGCCAAGCATGATCCATACGAACGTCACAAAACCCCCCTTGTGAGAGTCGGGTCAGGGTGGCCTGACTCTCCGGCATGACGGGGCTGGCGGCAAGTGCACGCACCACTCAGTGGGAGCTTGCTGCCCGCGGCGGGCTCGAGAACGCCGTGTATGTCTGGGGCATGAATGGACCGGCGGCTGGTACACGGGGCGCCGCGGCGATGTCCGGCAGCGCATCGTCGGGACCCCAGACGAGCTAGGCCAAGCCGAAGCGGCCGGAGTCAGGTCGCGGTCAGGCTCACGAGCCGTCGACGGAGGACTCGTCGATCGTTCCGTCGGCACTCGCGAAGGTGAAGGTCAGCTGGGTCTGTCGCCCGCCGGCGCCGGTAGCCGTGCAGGTGACCTTCTCGCCCTCCTTCACCTTGATCGTGTCCGGGCAGTCCACTGTCGAGTCGGGCACGCCGCTCTCAGTCAGGTCTTTTTCGAGCGCGGGCTCAACGGCGTCGTCGGTCAGGACAACGGTGCCCGGTTTGAGGGTGTAGGTGAAATCCCCTCCCTTGCCGGTTTGGGTGACCTTCACCTTCGCCCTGCCTCCGCCGTCGAGCTTGGCGTCGCAGGTGAATGTCGCGCCCTCCTCCTTCTCGACGTCGTTGGGGCACGACACGCTGGACACCGAGGCGGTTGCGCCGGAGAGGCTCTCCTTGATGCCGGACTCGACCTCGTCGGCGTCGATGGTGTCGCTACCGCAGCCGACCACTGCGAACGCGAGACCGATGCCGATCAGGGCGGTGGCGCGCATCACTGCGTAGGGCGCTCAGTAACGGTGATCGAGATCCTGGGAAGGTCAGGCGCAAGCTCGGACAGCTTCGCCGCCTCGACGAACTCGCTCGCGAGGTTCGTGCCGCCGACGCGTGCGACTGCATCCTCCATGGCTCGCGCCCAGACGTGCTCGATGAGCACCAGCACAAGGGCGGAGCCGGGCTCCAGGCTCTTGCCCAGGTCACTCTCGAGCGACCCCTCGGCTGTGCGGAGCCGCGCCGCGGGGTCGAGCCGGAAGTCGAGCAGCTTCGCGGTGAGGCCGCCGGTGTTGCCCTCGAGGTTGATGGCGACGAGCTCACCCGTGGCCTCGTCGGCTGCCACGAACAGCGCGTCGAGGATGCGCAGCGCGCCGCCGCTCTCGAGCCTTTCGAGCGCGCCGACGAACTGGCCCTCGAACTTGGCGCCCGCGCTGAACCCAAACGCGAGCAGCTGGGTGGCGGGGATCATGGGGAGCGGCCTAATCCCCCCGATGAGACAGCGCGTCGACGCAGACCGCGATCGCCAGAACGAGCGCGTCGTCCTCGCCCGGGGCGATCTCCACGCCGTACGTGTCCCGCACCCGGAACCAGCGCTTCGACACCTTCGCGACCGCCTGTCCGTCGCGATCGATCTCGTACTCGTGGTCGACGATATTGCCCTTGGCCTGAAGCTCGCCACCGCCCGCGACGTCGATCGAGAAGCGGTCGCGGATACCGACCAGCGCCTTCCGGACCGTCGCGATCGAGTCGCCTCCCCGCTCGATCGCCATCTTGTCGCGAACGCTCAGCTTGCGCTCCTGGATCTTGGCGACCTCGTTGCCGTTCGCGTCCTCGAGCACGAACATCTTGCGAACACGAAGCGCCTTGCCGTCGACGCGGAAGGCGCGCCGTCCCTGGTCGTCCTCGATCCAGTAGTCGTCGCCGATAGAGATCATCCGCTGGCGCATCTGATAACGAGACCCCGCACCGGGTTCGTCCTCATCCTGTCCTCGCCGGAAGAATCCCATCACTGACGCGCCATCGCGACTCGCGGGAGCTTCGCGTCGTAGGTGATCAGGCCCTCGTGCGGGCGGTCAGGCATCGGCAGGACGTCACGCTGCATACGGACTCCTCTCGAGTTCAAATGGATCCTCGCCACCCGGGGAGTGACCGCGCATCACCTGGATCGGGTGAACCGGTCAACGGTGTGGCACGGCCGGCGAAAGGTCATGCGACGCATCTAAATCCCATGTTTCCTTGTGGCGAGTCGGGGGTCAGCGAGTCACGGGCGGCGACGCGGTAGCCCTCGCAGTACGAGGGCCGGGAACGCGCCCGACCGATGTGACGCGAACCCGCGGCCCAGCGCAGCCCCGCTGAGGTCTAGGGCGGTCAGGGCACGTGCTGGACGGCGCCCCCTCGGCGGACGCTAGCCTCATCGAGGATGCTGATGAACGCGAGACGCCCCTCCCGCGCTGCGGGTTTGGTGCTCTTGCTCGTCGTTGCGGCCGGGTACGCGTCCGGGTGTGGCGATGACCCGGCGGAGCGGCCGGTTCGGCTCGAAATCACCGCTCCGGCGGATGCCGCGGTGGTCGATGACGACAGCGTCGAGGTTCGCGGACTGGTTCGCCCGCGAGGCGCGCGAGTGCTCGTCCTCGGCCGGCGCGCCCGCGTTGTCCGGGGTGAGTTCCGCGCGGTGGTCTCCCTCACGGAGGGATCGAACCTGATCGACGTCGGTGCCACCGCCCGGGGAGCCAGCCCGGCCTGGGACGCCCTGCGAGTCACGCGAGAGGTCCTCGTGACCCTGCCTGACCTGACCGGCGTGACCCGAGACGATGCGATCGACCGGCTCGACTCCCTCGGCCTTCGGCCGGAGGTCCAGGAGGAAGGCGACCTGCTGGACGAGCTGCTCGGAGGCGACTGGACCGTCTGCGAGACCGAGCCCGCCGCGGGCAGCGACGTGCAGAGGGGAGCCCGCATCCACGTCGTCGTCGCGAGGGGCTGCTGAGCCGGACCTAGCGATCTGGCGTCGCGGCGATGAGCCCCACACGGGGGCGGCCCAGCTCGCGCTGCACGCCAAAGGCGACCTGACCCGTGATCGGCACTCGGCCCGACCGTGACACCACGTACCTGCCGCTCGCGCGGCCGATCACGCCCGATCGCACCGAGAGGTCGGTCAGGACGTAGCGCTCCGTCGGGTTTGCGGCGAACTGACGCCTGTACTCCCGGACGACGCTCTCACGCCCGCGCTGGGCGTCCGACGGGGTGACGCGGCTCACCTCGCTCGCGAGGACCTTCGAGAGCGCATCCTCGTCTTCTTGGGTGTAGGCGGTCGCAAACTCGTCGACTGCAACCCGTACGTCTGTCTCGGTCAGCGCTCCCGACTCTTCGCCTGTGCCGAACGGCCCGGCGCCCGCGAGCGCCGCGATCGCTATTCCGGCTGCCAGCGTACTTCCCACCCCGAGGAGCATCACGGAGGTGGGGCGGCGCGATGCCCGTCTCAGTCGCGCGGTGATGCGGCGGTGCTCGGTGGCTTCCGGCGGTCGCCTCTGGGGAGGCCTTATGACGTGGGTGCCGCCTGAGAGCGCGAGGGTCTCGCCCCCTCCACCCTCAGGGCCCGCGCCGTTCTGCCGAGTCGGGCGCTGCTGGACGGCGCGCTTGGGCTCGACGGTTAATCCGCCGGCCGCAGCGACCGCAGCTTCGGCAAGCTCGCCGGCCGATCGATAGCGCTCGCTCGGGCGCTTGGCCAGTCCACGCGCCACGACCGCATCGAACTCTTGCGGCACGCCCGCCGTAGCTGACGGGCGCGGCGGCGGATCATGCAGATGGGCAAGGATCGTGGCGGGAACGGACGCGCGATGGTACGGCGGCTCACCGGTAAGCGCGGCGTTGAGCACACAGCCGAGCGCGTACACGTCCGTTCGAGCGTCCGGGGGGTCTCCCTCGAATTGCTCCGGTGCCATGAAGTCGACCGTGCCGAACCACTCGCCGCTGTCCGTTACGCGTGTGTCGGCGGACGGGTCGAGCGTGAGCCCGAAGTCGCTGAGGGAAACATGCCCCGAGCCGTCCTC
>OBLS010000111.1_pt1 | contig 22697 bp, 19 predicted proteins | sample 1519901 | NCBI WGS metagenome assembly OBLS01 (sample SAMEA3113585, study PRJEB22503) | soil metagenome | reverse complement strand
GCGGCGCTCGCCAGTGCGCCGGCATACGACCCGAACGTCTGGAACGGTGGCGTCCCCGACGACGCCTATGCCAGACTCACCGACCCTCGCGCCGGTACGCCGCTGCTCTCCCGAGCGGTCGGCGTGGAGCTGGCGCCCGCCAGCACCATCAAACCGGCTTCGGTGACCGCGGCCGTGCGCGCAGGGAACCCTCTCGGCGGCCGCTACCCGTGCCCGGCGACGTACCGGATCGGGAACCGCGCGTTCCACAACTACGAGACTCGGGCACATGACCCGATGTCGTTCCACCGGGCCATCGTCATCTCGTGCGACACGGTCTTCTACCGGGTCGCCGACCAGTCGTGGAAGGCCCTCGGCGGCCTGCGGGCGGATGCCGGCGTGCGCGACCCGTTCGTCGAGGTGACCAAGGGGCTGGGCTTGGGCAGCCGGACCGGAATCGACCTTCCGGGCGAGGCCCCCGGACGCATCCCCGACCGGGAGTGGCGGCGGGCGCGCTGGGAGGCGGCGCGGAAGGACACCTGTGCCCGCGCGAAGAGCGGGTACCCGGACATCACCGACCGCAGCCGTGCGGCGTACCTCCAGACCGTCGCCCGGGAGAACTGCGTCGACGGATGGCAGTTCCGCGCCGGTGATGCGGCGAACTTCGCGATCGGCCAGGGGGATGTCGCTGTCACCCCTCTCCAGATGGCCGTGATGTACGCCGCCTTCGCGAACGGCGGGACGGTGGTCACCCCGCGCGTCGGTGCCTCGCTCGTCGACCCGGTGTCGGGCAGGTCGCAGAAGGTCGCCCCCGGCCTCCGCAGGAAGGCCCCGGTGCCTCCGAAGGTGGGGGCCTACGTCCGCAGTGCGCTGCGCGAGGCGGTGGTGTCGGGCACGGGGCGCACGGCCTTCTCCGGGATGGGGTCGGACTGGCCGGTCGCCGGCAAGACCGGCACGGGGGAGGTGCTGGGCAAGCGGGACACGTCCTGGTTCGTGTCGTACGCCCCGGCTCACCGTCCCACGTGGGTCGTCTCCGCGGTCGTGACGCAGGGCGGGACAGGTGGCTCGACTGCCGCACCGGTTGCAAGAGCGGTCCACGAGACCCTGCGTGACCTGCGCTGAGGGCTCGTCATGCCGGCGGATAGGCTGGCGCCATGGCTGATGTCGACGTCGCGGTGCTCGGTGCTGGTCCTGGCGGATACGTCGCGGCGATCCGCGCTTCCCAGCTCGGGAAGAAGGTCGCGGTCGTCGAGAAGAAGTACTGGGGCGGCGTCTGCCTCAACGTCGGTTGCATCCCGAGCAAGGCCCTCATCGCGAACGCCGCACTGGCCCACACGCTCGCCCACGACAAGGCGACCTTCGGCATCGAGGGCGACGTGACGATGAGCTACGGTGCGACGTTCGCACGCTCTCGCAAGGTGTCCGCGGGCATCGTCAAGGGCGTCCACTTCCTCATGAAGAAGAACAAGATCGAGGAGGTCGACGGCTGGGGGACGCTCACCTCGGCGACGTCCATGGAGGTGGCACTCAACGACGGTTCCAGCCGCCAGCTGACCTTCGACCACCTCATCCTCGCTCCTGGCGCGGTCACCCGGATGCTGCCGGGCGTCTCGGTGTCAACGAACGTCGTCACCTACGAGGAGCAGATCCTCGACGAGAACCTTCCCGGGTCGATCATCATCGCCGGGTCGGGTGCCATCGGCGTGGAGTTCGCCTACGTCATGAAGAACTTCGGCGTCGACGTGACGATCGTCGAGTTCCTCGACCGGATGGTGCCGACGGAGGATTCCGACATCTCCAAGGAGCTTGCACGGCACTACAAGAAGCTCGGGGTGAAGGTGCTGTTGAGTACCAAGGTGGAGGGAGTCGAGGACACCGGCTCAGGGGTCCGGGTGACCGTCTCACCCGCGGCCGGTGGCGGCCAGCAGGTGCTGGAGGCGGACAAGTTCATGTCGGCCATCGGTTTCGCGCCGCGCACCGAGGGCTACGGGCTCGAGTCCACCGGAGTCGCGTTGACCGACCGCGGGGCCATCGCGATCGACGAGTACTGCCGCACCAACGTGCCCAACGTCTACGCGATCGGCGATGCGACGGCCAAGCTCATGCTGGCCCACGTCGCCGAGTCCATGGGTGTCGTGGCCGCGGAGACACTGGCGGGTGCGCCCACCATGCCCGTCGCGTACGACTTCGCTCCGAGGGCGACGTACTGCCACCCACAGATCGGCTCGTTCGGCTACTCCGAGGAGCAGGCGCGCGAGCGCGGTTACGACGTCAAGACGGCACAGTTCCCGTTCTCCGCCAACGGAAAGGCCATGGGCCTCGCGGACACCGTGGGCTTCGTCAAGGTCGTCGCCGACGCCACCCACAACGAGATCCTCGGGGCGCACATGATCGGGCCCGACGTGACCGAGCTGCTGCCCGTGCTCACCCTCGCCCAGAAGTGGGACCTCACGGCGGACGAGGTCTCGCAACGTCTTCGCCCACCCGACGCTCTCCGAGTCGGTCAAGGAGGCCGTCGAGGGCATCGCCGGCCACATGATCAACCTCTAGCGCTGCGTCGGCGCCGTCAGCTCCAGGGTCCGGCCACCACGTTGAGGATGTTGCCGTCCGGGTCGTCGAACCACACGCTGCGGTAGTCGTCCCCGGCCGATGCGACACCCTCGTCCCAGCTCAGCCCTTCGGCGTCGAACGTCTGGAACCTCAGGCCCTTCTGCCGCAGGGCCGCCACCTCGTCGTCGAAGCGTCCCGGTGGGACCTGGAACGACAAGGCGGTGGCCTTGTTGGTGCCCGCGAAGGACGACGGATAGACCCCGAAGCTTCCGGAACCCGCGCGGTAGATGACGCTTCCGTCCGGTGCCTCCATCGAGGGCGTGAGTCCGAGGACTCCTTCGTAGAACTGCCGAGACTGCTGCATGTCCTTCGACGGGAGAGTGGCAACGGGTTCGAGGTCGCCGAGCATCAGGTCTCCAACGCGGACCGGGCGACCGTCGTCCGGTCGGCTCTTTGAGGGTAGGACTGGCACCCACACCGGTCAATGCTCCGAAATGACTACTCCCGTGCCGGTTCTCCCCCGTGAGTGGGACGGCTGCCGACTCCACCGGCTGGCGTCACCCAGCCGTCACGAGGAGGACGACGTCGGTGAGCGCGATCCCGACCGCCGCCAGGAAGGGCAGCCGCCCCCTGCCCACGAGGGCGACCAGGCCGAGGAGTCCGACGAGGACGAGCGCAGCAACCGAGGACGCCCGGGTGATGCCGGTGCCCGCCGCGACGACCACGCTCGCGAGAACGAGGACCGAGGTCGCGACAGCGGGCAGCAGGCGGGCCCCGATGCGGTGCGGAAGCCCGCGAACTCCCGTCGCCCGGTCCTCGTCGAGGTCCGGCAGGGCGTTGAGGAGATGGGCGCCGACACCGAGCAGGGCCGCGGCGACCGGCGCCCACCACGGCGGCAGCTGCGGGGGCTCCCCGGCCAGGGAGACGAAGACGACGAGTCCACCGAACGACGCGGCATACGGCGCCCAGGACCAGACCGTCGACTTGACCCCGGTGTTGTACGACCACGCCGATGCCACACAGAGCAGGTGCACGGTGCCGGCGACGAGACCGCAGGCCAGGGACAGCACCAGGGTGGCCACGAGGGCCGAACCACAGGCGACCCGAACAGTCGCGCTGCTCACCTGGCCGGCTGCGAGCGGCTTGTCGGTGCGGCCGACTGCCCGGTCACGCGCCTCGTCGATGAGGTCGTTGGACCAGCCCACCGAGAGCTGCCCCGCGAGGACCGCCAGGCCCACGAGCAGGAGTCGGCCCCCTTCGAGCCCAGCGGCCACCCCGACGAGCAGGGACAGCACGACGACGGCCAGGGCCGGCCCGGGATGAGCAGACCGCACCAGGGCCGGCACGACCGTCGCCGCCTGGCGCCGAGCCACGTCGTCGTCCACGCCGCGGCCTCCTTCGGCGTCGCCCGTCCCGGCGTGATGCCGCTCGGACATGCTCAGGCCGGCCGCGCCAGCTGGTCGACTGCGGCGCCGAAGACTCGTGGCAGGGCTGCGGCGGCTGGGACCACGCGGGCGCGCACGGCACGGTGGCGAGTCGTCGTCAGGAGCGCCTGGGTGAGCAGCTGTGAACGCCACCCGAGGCGTCGCCACGCCGCCTCGTACGCCTGGGGCCTGCCGGCGGCGACCGCCGCCACGGCGGCGCGGGCCTGGGCCAGCCCCAAGGCGATGCCCTCGCCCGTGAGGGCGTCCACGTAGCCGGCCGCGTCACCGACCAGCAACACCCGTCCCGCGACCCGTTGCCGAGCGCGCTGGCGCAACGGTCCGGCGCCGCGCACCCGCGAGACCACGGGACCCTCCAACCGCTGAGCCAGCCCGGGGAAGGCACCGAGCAGCTCCTCCAGCGGGCGGCGCGTGTCGCTCAGCACGGCGACCCCGACGAGGTCGGCAGCGACAGGGGTGACGTAGGCCTCCCCGACAGGCGACCAGTGCACCTCCACCATGGAGGTCCAGGGCGCCACCGCGACGTGGCAGCGCTGGCCGTAGCGGCGTGGCGCGGATGCAGGCCGCTCCAGCCCGAGCAGTCGGCGGACCGGGGAGTGCAGTCCGTCTGCGGCGATGAGGTGACGGGTCGGCTCATCGTCCACGACCAGGTGCTCGCCCCTGTCCTCGATCGAGCGAACGGCACGATGGAACGTCTTCACGCCGGCCGCCGAGGCGGCATCCGACATCGCGGAGTGCAGGGCGGTGCGCCGCACCCCACGGCCGAGGCCTCGGCGGAACGTCGCCTCGGCGGACCGACTGTGGTCGAGGTAGCGGATGCCGGTGATCGGGTGACCGCCCGGCTCGACTCCCAGCCAGGCCAGGGCGGCGACGGCGCCCGGCATCAGCCCTTCGCCGCAGGCCTTGTCGATCGTCCCGTCCCGCGGCTCGACGAGCGCGACGTCGAGACCGGCACGCGCGGCATACAGGGCAGTCGCGAGGCCGACCGGCCCCGCGCCGGCGACCAGGAGGTCACGCATCGACCGTGCTCCGGGGCAGGAGGGACAATGCCGCGTCCTCGACCCGGATCCTCACGGTCAGCAGGACGGCATTGGCGAGGGTGAACAGGACGGCGGTGAGCCACGCGGAGTGCACGAGAGGCAGGGCGACTCCCTCGACGACGACGGCGACGTAGTTCGGGTGACGCAGAAGCCGGTACGGGCCCGAGGTGACCGGCGCCAGCCCGGGCACGACGATGACCCTCGTGTTCCACCGCCGGCCGAGTGTGCCGATGCACCACCACCGGAGGGCCTGGGAGGCGAGCACGAGTGCGAGCATCGACCAGGCCAGGACGCCCGGGACGTCGGGCCGACGGAGCCAGGCCTCGACGAGCATGGCGACGAGGAAGCCGGAGTGGAGCGCCACCATCACGGGGTAGTGACCACGGCCGTACTCCACGCCCCCCCGTGCGAAGCTCCAAGCCGCGTTGCGGGTGGAGACGACGAGCTCCGCGACGCGCTCGAGGCCCACCAGGGCCACGAGGACCGTGAACGCCAGGATGCCGGTCACGCCTCCACCATCGCCGGTTCCGTCGCCCGCACGAGGACGAGCTCGGAGCAGAAGCCGGGGCCCATCGCCAGCACGACGCCGAAGGAACCCGGGCGTGGGGGCCGGTCACGCAGGGTGTCCTCGAGGACGTGGAGCACCGACGCCGAGGAGAGGTTGCCGATGCGAGCGAGGGAGTCCCAGGTCAGCTGCACGGCATCCCTGGGGATCTCGAGCGCCGACTCCAGCGCCTCGATGACCTTGGGGCCGCCGGGGTGGCACACCCACCACTCGATGTCCCCGCGGGTCAGGTCGTGCTGGGCGAGGAAGGCGTCGACATCCTCGCGGATGTAGTGGTTGACCACGGTGGGCACCTGCGCGTCGAGGACGATGCGCAGGCCTCCCGACGTGACGTCGAACCCCATGGTGCGTTCGGAGTCCGGGTAGAGCCGGCTCCGGGTGTCGAGGACGTCCGCCGCACCGCCCAGGTCCAGGTCGCTGCCACCGGCGACCACTGCGGCCGCCCCGTCGCCGAAGAGACCGCTCGCGACGAGGTTCGGCACCGATGCGTCGTCCCGCTGGACGGTGAGGGAGCAGAGCTCGACGGCCACGAGCACGGCGACGCCGTCGGGATGCCCGCGGAGGTAGTCGTGGAGCCGCGCGATGCCGGCCGCCCCGGCCACGCACCCCAGCCCGACCAGCGGTACGCGCTTGACGTCGGGGCGGAGGCCGATGAGCGAGGCGATCCGTGCCTCGAGGGTGGGCACGGCGAGCCCGGTGACCGTGGCGCACATGATGACGTCGACGTCCGTGGGGGTCAGCCCGGCGCCCTTGAGGGCGTCGAGCAGGGCGCGGGCCCCGAGCTCCACCGCATGGGTGATGAAGAGGTCGTTGGCCTGGGTGAAGCCGTCCAGCCGGCCGTACTCCTCCAGCGGCAGGACGAGGCTGCGTTGGCGGACACCCGCGTTCCGGTGGAAGCGGCGCAGCACCTGTTCATCGACACCGCCCTGTGCGACGACGCGCGCGAAGGCGTCCGTGATCTCCTCCTGGGGGTAGCAGTGCTCCGGCAGGGCCCCGCGGACGGAGAGGATCTGCATGGCGGGTGGCTCCTTCATCGACGGGGCGAGGACACGGTGTTGACGTCGGCGACGAACCCTGCCACGAGGCCGGCGGCCAGTCGAGGGGTGATGCGGCCGTCTCCGAGGCCCATCTCCACGAGGTCGTCGAAGACCAGTGCGTCACGGCCGGCGGCCCGCAGGCCGGCATCGAGGACGACCGGGCGGCGCGAGAGCCGGGACACGACCCAGGTGTGCCGGAGGTGGCTGGCGAGCAGCCTGCGGACATGGCGACGATACCTGCGGCCGGCGGCCGCCGGCGATCCGGCGGCGACTGCTCGAGCGGCCGCCCGGCCGGCCAGCACGCCGGTGGCCACCGCGTAGTAGATGCCCTCGCCGGTCATCGGGTTGACGAGACCGGCAGCGTCACCGGCCAGCAGTGTGGCGCCGTCCGGCTGGTGCCAGCGCCATCCGGACAGCGGCAGGTGGTGACCGCGCCACTGCGTGCCGCCGGCTCCGGCGCCCGGGAGCAGCTCGTCGAGCTGCTCCATCATCGTCGAGCGGGTGGGCGCGGGGGCGCTCCCGTTCCGGTCCAGCAGCTCCCCGTAGCCGACGTTGGACAGGCCGTCACCACGGTCGAACGCCCACGCGTAGGAGGGCTGCCGTCTGCCGCCGAACCGGATGACCTGCACGCCGCGCCGGCGCTCCGGAGTGGGCGCGTACCCGCGCACGGCCAGCGCCCGTGCGTGGTGGGCGCGGGCTCGCAGGGAGGAACGGACGGCCGAGTGGGCGCCGTCGGCCCCGATGACGACCTTGGCCCAGGTCGTGCCGTCGACGACCGTTCCGCGCGGGCGCTGATGAACCGAGGACACGCGCTGTCGCCGGAGGACAGCCCCCGCCGCGACCGCGCGGCTCACCAGCCGGGCATCGAAGACGGTTCGCGGGATGACCCAGGCCGGCCGGGCGAGGACCCCCTCGACGCCATGTCCGGCCCGGGCGATCTCCAGCCGCCTCAAGGGCGTCCACCCGCGGACCACATCACCGGCGCCCACGCTGCCGAGCACGTCGAGGACGTGCGGCGCGATGCCGTCGCCGCAGCACTTGTCCCGAGGGAAGTCGGCGCGGTCGAGGAGGAGAACCCGCAGGGTGGGGTCGACGCGCAGTGCACCGAGCGCCGCTGCGGCTCCGGCGGGGCCTGCGCCGACCACGACGACGTCCCACGCGTCGTCGGCGCCTCCCGCTGCGGTCACTCCGCTCATGTACCCAGCGTCGATGGGGCCAAGCCGTCGCAGACCCCGCACGCGCACGACATCACCGACATGTCTAACGTGCATCCACCGGTCGCGCCGAGGTCGAATGAGCCGAAGGAAGAGGCATGATCAGGACCCGCTCAGCGACGCGACGACTGGTCGGGCAGGCGACGACAGAGGAGAGGTCTCGTGCGCATCGTCATCACCGGCGCCACCGGAAACGTCGGGTCGGCCCTCGTGCGTCGTCTCGTCGCCGACGGAGGCCATGAGCTGGTCGGCCTCGCCCGAAGGCCGCCCGAGCGTGGCCGTCCACCCTTCGACGCGGTCGACTGGCGGACCACCGACCTGACCACCGACGGGGCCACGCCGGTGCTGCGCGACGCCTTCCGGGGCGCGGCGGCCGTCGTGCACCTGGCCTGGGGGTTCCAGCCCTCGCACGACGAGGCGTACCTGGAGGCGCTGGGCGTGGGCGGGACGCGGCGGGTGCTCCGCGCCGTTCTCGACGAGAAGGTCCCGCACGTGGTGCACATGTCCTCCGTCGGCGCCTACTCGCCGAAGCGCGACGACGTCCCTGTCGACGAGAGCTGGCCCACCCGCGGTGTTCCGAGCTCTCCCTACAGCCGTCACAAGGCAGCGGCCGAGCGCCTCCTCGACGAGCACGAGGCCGGTGGCAGAGGGACCGTCGTCACGAGGCTGCGGCCTGGCATCGTCGGGCAGGCGTCCGCAGGGAGCGCACTCCTCCGCTACGGTGTGCCCGCCCTCGTCCCGGCACAGGCCCTCGGCCTCCTTCCGCTGCTGCCCCTCGACCGCCGGTTGAAGGTTCCGGTCGTGCACTCGAGCGACGTGGCGGATGCCGTGCTCCGTGCCCTCACGAAGCGTGCCGCAGGGGCGTTCAACCTGGCCGCAGACCCGCCGGTGACGGCGGACGACATGGCAACCGCCCTCGGGGCTCGTCACGTCCACGTTCCCGCCGCTGCCGTCCGCGTCGCGATGTCGGCCGCGTGGCACGCGAGGGTCCAGCCGGTCGACCCGGGGTGGCTCGATCTCGGGTACTCCGTGCCGTTGCTCGACACCACCCGGGCGAGGTCGGTGCTCGGCTGGAGCCCAACGGTCGACGGCCCCTCCGTGCTGCTCGAGACCCTGGACGGCATGCGGGGGGCCGCCTCCGACCACACACCCGCGCTGCGCCGGCGGAGGGTGAGCGAGCAGCTGAGGAGGCTCGTGCGAGAGGGGCCGGTCAGCCATCGTCGCGAGCCCTGACGGCTCGCAGGCCTCCCCGCATTCAGAGGGCGGGCCCCCGGGGGTCGCCCAGGACTCACACCTCCTGTCGGGGGCGTGCGAGACACTGCGGGGATGGACCGATCAACAGCTCCCATCCAAGTTGTCATCGACGCCGTGGACCCCGCGGCGCTCAGCAGGTTCTGGGCCACCGCGCTCGCGGACCGGGGATATGACATCCCCGGGCCCCCCGGCGACTTCGAGGACTGGCCGGCCTTCCTGGCGGCCCAGGGCGTGCCGGAGGAGCGATGGAACGACGCCTCGGCGATCGAGGCGGAGGGGCACCCCCGGATCTTCTTCCAGCGGGTGCCCGAGGTGAAGGGCGTCAAGAACCGGGTCCACATCGACCTCCTCGCCGGGGGCGGGCCATCCGTGCCGCTCGCGGAGCAGCGTGAGCGCGTCGCGGCCGAGGTGACGCGGCTCGAGGGTCTGGGCGCGACCCGGCTCGAGGAGCATGCCGACCTGGGGGTGCACTGGGTGGTCATGCATGACCCCGAGGGCAACGAGTTCTGCGTCTGACGGACGGCGCCTTCGGCCATTGGCTCGGGGCGCAACTCCGTCGGACGACTCCTAGACCGGCGCCACCTCGGCCGGACCGCCCTCGCTCAGCGAGTCGGCGTCCTGGAGGCCCCAGCGACGGAACACCTCGATGACGATGAGCGCCACCGCCGCGATGACCGCGATCAGCAGGACACCCCCGGCGCTGGGGCGGTCACCGACGAGGAGGGCAAGGACCGCAAGCCCTCCCACGGCTGCGCGCAGAGCGGTTGCGTTGCGGCTGGCGAAGCGCGCGACCGACGCCAGCGCACCCGTCGGGCGGGAGGTCGCCCCGGCCAGCCGCGCCGGAACCCGCCGCACGGTGACGGCCCCCGTCGACGGCCCGGCGACCCACGCCGCAAGGGCGATGAGGAGGAAGAGCATGGCCAGGGAGCGCACTCCCAGCCGCAGCGGCATGGACACCGTGTCGAAGAGCACGGACCCGACCTGGGGGACGAGGAGCAGCTGCTCGAGGTCGTCGAGATAGAGCGCCCGGAGCACCTGGACACCGAGCAGCAGGAGGACCAGCGAACTGGTGACCATGGAGGCACCGATCACGAGGGCTCGCCGACGGTTCGGCGCGACGGCGACCCCCGCGACGAGCAGCAAGATCGCGACGACCGGAAGCACCCAACGCAGGAGGTCGAGGATGCGGACGGCCGACTGGGCACTGGCGAGGCTCGTGCTGTCGAGGATGACGAACTGCGCGTTCACCGCTGGGATGCGGTCGGCGAACGGCACTCCTCGTTCCACGAGGACGGGTTTGATCGCCTCGATGAACGCCGCCAGGTTGACGGAGACTCGGCCCTCACTCACGGTCACCCCCTCGGTCGCGGTCTCCCCGGTCAGGGCGGCCACGAGGCTGGCGTGCGCCTCCCGGTTCGCGGCGACCCAGGCGTCCTCGAACGTCTGCGAGGCGACGAGCCGGGTGACCTGCTGCTCCGTGAACCCGTGGATGGCGTTGGAGATCGGCTCCGCGAACGTCGTGAGGTCGACGGGAAGGTCCTGGGTCACGCCCTCGACCCGCGGTCGCTCGGCCACCGCCTCGAGGGTGCGGGTGGTGAGCTCCTCGACCCGCAGGGCCTCGAAGACGGCGTCGGTGATGCGGCGGGAGATCTCCTCCTGCACGGCGGGGTCGTCCGCCAACGGGGCGACCATGGCCACGTACCGGTCGCTGTCGAGGATCGTGGTGCGGGTCCACGTGGCCAGCGCTGACAGGGGGGCCAGCAACGCGGCCAGCAGCATGAGGACGATCGCGGCAGTCCAGCGTCCTCGGCCGGCGCGGGATGCCGTGTCCGTCGGTCCCCTGCCGGCACCCTGGGCGCGCAGCCGTTCCAGCTCGGCCCGCTCCTCCGCGTCGAGGGCAGTGGTGCTCGCGTCGGTTGCCTGGGTCATGAGCGTCCTCTTCCGGTCCAGCGACGGGTTCCATGCCATTCCGGTTCGACGGTCGGTACCGCGTCACCCGCGAATCTAAGGAGGCGCTGCCCCCGGGTCGTCACCCAGCGAGGGTGACTCACCCTCCGGCTTCCCGCACGGCAGGCACACGAGTGCCCGGCGGCACCGGCCGCCGGGCACTCGGTGACGTCGCTCAGCGGGCGGTGGCGTCCTGGGCGAGGAATCCGTCGATCTGGTTGATCGAGGACCGCGCACCCTCCTCCATCCCCATGTCCAGAACCGTCTGGAGCGCCTCTGCCGAGTCGTACGTGCTCATGTACACCGCTCGGGTGCCGCCGCCGACCGACTCGAACGCGTAGACGTTCTCCGAGATGGGGAGGTCGGGGTTCGGCGTCAGGTCCTCGTTCGCGAACCCGTCGCGGAAGGTGATCCGGCTGCCCTGCTCGACCCCGGTGATGTCCCAGTAGCCGGCGAACTTCTCACCCTCGGGCGAGGTCATGAAGTAGGTGGTGCGGCTGCCGGGGCGCAGGTCGTGGTCGACGAAGGTCGCCGGGTAGTCGGGCGGGCCCCACACCTGCTCCAGCTGGCGCGGGTCCAACGGCTTGCCTAAGACGACCGTGATCTTCTTGGGCGACCCGCCCCCGCCACACGCCCTCGAGCTCGTCGAGCATCGAGGCGACGGACCGGACCGCCTGCACGTCGCCGCTGGCCAGCTGTTCGCGGCCGTTGCGCCGCTTGGTCAGCAGGCCGGCCTTCTCCAGGACGGCGACGTGCTTCTGGACGGCGGCGAAGCTCATGTCGTACTTCGCGGCCAGGGTGGTGACCGAGTGCTCCCCGGCCAGCACGCGACGCAGGATGTCGCGCCGCGTGCGGTCGGAGAGCGCGTGGAACATGGCGTTCCGCCGTGTCCTCAGTGGTCTCGTTCACGGGGACAATATACAACCACATGGTTGTACATTGTCAAGGCGTCGGCGAAGAATGGGTGCCGGGGGTCAGGTGACCGAGAGCGGCCCGGGGAGCGGAGCAGCGTGCACCACCGTCAGCTCGGAGACCGCTCGGGTGAGCACCACGTAGAGCCGACGCAGGCCGGTGCGCTCGTCCGGCTCGGCCGCGGCGATGGCGGCGGGCTCCACCACGACGACGCGGTCGAACTCGAGCCCCTTGGTGATGCTCGCCGGCACGAGCTCGACCTGGTGGTCCGCGTCGTCTCCGTGGTCGGCGTCGAGTCTGCCGTGCGGCATCCCGGCTGACGTCAGGGCGGTACTGAGCGGGGCCAGGTCGGTGTCCACGGCGATGACTCCGACCGAGCCGGGCTCACGGGCAGCCGCGCGCACGGCATCCGTCACCGCCTCGAGCCGGCGATCCGCGTCGGTCGGCACGATCGTCAGCCGACCGGGGTCGTCGCGCACGGACGCCGGCGCCACGATGTCCGGCGCCATGTGCGGCAGCAGTCGTGCGGCGAACTCGATCACGAGGCTCGGCACCCGGAACCCGCGATCGAGGACGACGAGCTCGTGGGCCCCGCGTCCCAGGTGGCGCATCGCCTCCTCCCACGACTCCGTGGCCCACGGCGTCGTGCCCTGCGCGATGTCGCCGAGCACGGTGAGGGACCCGGTCGACGCACGACGGCCGACGGCTCGCAGCTGCATCGGCGACAGGTCCTGTGCCTCGTCGAGCACGAGGTGGCCGAGGCTCGGGGTGCGGTCGAGGAGGTCCGCCACCTCGTCGAGGAGCGCCATGTCGGCCGGGCTCCACCGGGCGGCGCCCTTGCTGCGGGGCGAGTCGGTCCACAGCAGCGACCGCTGCTCGTCGCCGGTGAGGATGCCGTCGGCGGCCGCAGCGAGTGCGGCGGCATCCGAGAACAGCGTGAAGAGGACGCCTGCGGGGTCCAGGACCGGCCACAGGCTCCGGACACAGGCGCTGACAGGGGTGGATCGGGCGATGGAGTCCTGGACGCGGTCGTCGGGGGAGTCCCCCGAGCGCTCCATCTGCAGGAGGACGCGGTGGGCCAGGCGCTGCGGGAGGAGCTCCCGAGCGGCGGAGTAGCGCACGCCGCGAGCGATGAGGGCGTCGACCTCGTCCTGGATGTCCGTGGGTGCCACTCGCCAACGGCGTGACCCGCGCGGAACCACCAGCGCTTCCTCGGCTCGGCGCAGATGTGACCAGACGGCTCGGCGCAGCACCTCCGCGAGGCGGGCGTCGCCCTTGAGGTGCGCCACCCCTGTCGATTCCGTCGCACGGACTCGGCCGTGCTCGAGGAGGGAGCCGATCGTCGAGTGGCGCACCCGCAGCTCGCCGAGGGACGGGAGCACGGCGCCGATGTGGTCGAGGAAGGCGTGGTTGGGTCCGACGACGAGGACGCCTGAGCGGTCGAGCTGGGACCGGAAGGCATAGAGCAGCCAGGCGGCCCGGTGCAGGCCGACGGCCGTCTTGCCGGTACCCGGGGCCCCTTGGACGCAGATGCTCGTCGAGAGGTCGCTGCGGACGATCTCGTCCTGCTCGGGCTGGATCGTCGAGACGATGTCGCGCATCGGCCCCGCCCTCGGCCTCTCGATCTCGGCCGCGAGGATCGCGCTGTGGTCGGTGGTGCCGCCCTGGGTGAGGCGCTCGTCCTCGTAAGCCGTGAGACGACCCCGGTCGACCCCGAACCGTCGGCGCAGCTCGACGCCCATCGGGTCGGCCGGGGACGCGCGGTAGAAGGCCGTCGAGATCGGTGCCCGCCAGTCGACGACGACGGGGTCACCGCTGTCGTCGGAGACGTGCCGACGCCCGATGTGGAACGTCTCGACGGTGTCGGGGGTGCGAACGTCGATGCGGCCGAAGAACAGCGTGGTGCGAGGGTCGTCGGTGAGCGAGGCCACTCGCCGGGCGAGGACGCGTCCGAGGAGCTCGCTCGCGTACGCGTCGCCGGCGGTCGAGGCGTCGAGGCGGTCGGCCGCCTCGCGCATCCGGCGCAGCTCGTCACGGGCGTGGTCGAGGTGAGCCTGCTCGCGGGCCAGCACGTCGGTAGTGGGTGATTCTCCACCGGTGGTGGCGGCGGTCTCGGTCGTGGTCTCGGTGGCCTGGGCGGAGTCGGCGGACTGCGCAGACACGGTGGAGCCACCTCTCGTCTCGGGGTTGGTTCGCATGCTGGCGAACCGACGATGGTACACCGGGGGTGCAGTCGTCGAAAGAGCTCAGGATGACGTGAGGTCGTCGATGCTCGCGAGCCGAACCACGTCGGATGCCGTGCTGGCGAGCTCGGAGTCGACGGTGACGAGGGCGTCGGCCTGGAGCGTGGCGACGGCGAGCACCTCCGCGGCACCGATGGACAGACCGCGGTCGAGTGCCAGGCGCCACGCGGTGCGTCGCGAGACCCGGTCCCCGAGCAGGCGCATCTTCAGCTCGGTGATGCGGTCGTGCCGGTCCATGGCTTCCTGCTCGGTCAGCCTCGCGGCGAGCACCTCGTCGAGCAACAGCTGCAGGGCCTGCGATCGGACGGCGTTCGTCGCCACGAGCTGGTGGGGGCCATCGACCCGGGTGCCGGAGGCGACGAGGTGGAGCAGGGTCTGCGCGTCGACGGCGTAGCGGGTCACGACCTCACCGTACGAGCCGGCGAGGTCGTCCGGGGGGTCTCAGCCGGACTCCACCGTCTTCTTCAGCGCGTCGAGCATGCCCTGCCAGTTCGCGCCGAACTGCTCGGCCTGCTCCGCCGAGTCGTTCCCGTCCTGGCTGAGCTCCACCGTCGTCCGGTCACCGTGCGCCGAGAGGTCGTAGGTGACGGTGTGGTAGTTCTCCGGCTCGTCCGCCCCGCCCATGAGGGGGCTGTAGTGCGTCATCGACAACCGGGTCGGCTCGTCGGCGGCGAGGATCTCGCCCTTGTCCTCGTACGCCGTCCCGTTCATCTCGCCGCGCCAGGTGATCGGGCTCCCCACCCGCCAGTCCGTCGACACCTCCGTGCCGGCCATCCATCGGGCGACCTGCCTCGGATCCGTCAACGCGTGCCAGACGGCGGTAGGGGCGGCCTGGATCTCGACTCGTGCGTGTGCCACATGATCAGCCATCCCCCCATGGAACCACCGGCGCCTCTCGCGCGGCGGCTGACGTGACGTCGTTCCTCGTGGGCCGGCGCGGGACCATGCAGGAGACCCGTCAACCGCCTGAGGACTCCCGCACCTCTGCCTGGTCGTAGTCGTCGTCGACGAGGTCCTGGGCGGCGCGTACCAGCAGGGGGTGGAGGTCCGGGTCTCCCGAGCGGACCCGGGCCGCCAGGTCAGCCCGCATCCGGGCCTCCCAGAACTTGCGGATGTGGGTTGCGATCTCGTAGGCGGCCTTGTCCGGCCCCAGCGGCTCGAAGTTGCGGACGAGGTCGTGCCCGAGACGCACGACCGGTGGCACGTCGTGGCTCATCGACGGCGCGCCATCGCCTCGGCCGCCGTGGCCAGAACGTCGTCTGGCACGCGCTCACCGCTCCTCCCGCGGACCGACGCCTCCACGGACTCCAGGGATGCCGCCCTCGCCGCCTCCGTCGTCACCGTCACCTGGACGGCGGTCACCTTGTACTCCGGGCAGTTCGTCGCCCAGTCGGAGTTCTCGGTGGTGACCACGTTGGCCCCGGTCACCGGGTGGTGGAAGGTCGTGTAGACGACGCCGGCCGGCATCCGCTCCGACACGACCGCGGTGAGCTCCGTCCTCCCCACTCGCGACGACAGCTCGACGACATCACCCGACGAGATCCCCCGTAGCTCCGCATCGGAGGGGTGGATCTCGAGGACGTCCTCGGGGTGCCACGTGTCGTTCGGCGTGCGGCGGGTCTGTGCCCCCACGTTGTACTGCGACAGGATGCGCCCGGTCGTCAGGACCAACGGGTAGCGGCGGTTGGCCCGCTCCGTCGTCGGCACGTAGACCGTGGGCGTGAGCTGCCCCTTCCCGCGCACGAACGACCCGACGTGCATGGTCGGCGTCCCGTGCGGAGCGGCATCGGTGACCGGCCACTGCATCGAGCCCTCGGCGTCGAGTCGCGCGAAGGACACTCCCGCGAAGGTCGGTGTCGTGGCGGCGATCTCGTCCATGATCCCGCTCGGTGCGGCATACGACATCGGGTAGCCCATGGCGGTCGCGATCTCGCAGACGACCTGCCACTCGTCCTTGCCGACCCGTGACGGCATGACCGGTCGGACCCGGTTGATCCGGCGCTCGGCGTTGGTGAAGGTGCCGTCCTTCTCGAGGAACGATGCGCCCGGCAGGAAGACGTGCGCGAAGCGGGCCGTCTCGTTGAGGAAGAGGTCGTGCACGACGACGAGCTCCATCGCCCGCAGCGCCGCCTCCACGTGCTGGGTGTTGGGGTCGGACTGGGCGATGTCCTCGCCCTGGACGTACAGGCCCTTGAAGGACCCTCCGAGGGCGGAGTCGAACATGTTGGGGATCCGGAGCCCCGGCTCCGCCTGGATCGTCACGCCCCAGAGCGACTCGTAGATCTCCCTGACCTCGGGTCGGGACACGTGCCGGTAGCCGGGCAGCTCGTGCGGGAACGAGCCCATGTCGCACGAGCCCTGGACGTTGTTCTGGCCGCGCAGCGGGTTGACGCCGACGCCCTCGCGCCCCAGGTTCCCGGTGAGCATCGCGAGGTTGGCCATCCCCATGACCATCGTGGAGCCCTGGCTGTGCTCGGTGACCCCCAGTCCGTAGTAGATGGCCGAGTTGGGGCCTGCGGCATAGAGCCGTGCCGCCCTGCGGAGGTCGGATGCCGGGATGCCGGTCTCGCCCTCGGTCGCCTCGGGTGAGTGCTCCGGGCGCGCGATGAACTCGAGGTAGCGGTCGACGTCGTCGCAGCGCTCGCGCAGGAACGCCTCGTCGTACAGGCCCTCGACGGCGATGACATGGCACATGGCGTTGACGAACGCGACGTTCGTGCCGGGGCGGACCGGCAGGTGCAGTGCCGCCTCGACGTGAGGCGACCGGACGAGGTCGATCCGCCGAGGGTCCGCGACGATGACCTGGGCGCCCGCTCGCATGCGCCGCTTCATCCGCGAGGCGAACACCGGGTGGGCGTCGGTGGGGTTCGCGCCGATGACGAGCATGACGTCCGCCGAGTCGACCGACGGGAAGTCCTGGGTGCCGGCCGACGTCCCGAAGGCGTGGTTCAGGCCGTACCCGGTCGGGGAGTGGCAGACCCGCGCGCACGTGTCGATGTTGTTGTTGCCGAACGCCGCTCGCACCATCTTCTGGACGACGTAGACCTCCTCGTTGGTGCACCTGGAGGAGGAGATGCCACCGATGGCACCGGCTCCATACCTCTCGCGCAGCGCACGGAACCCGGACGCCACCCGGGCGATCGCCTCCTCCCATGACACGACACGCCACTCGTCGTCGATGGAATCCCGGACCATCGGCTCCATCTGCCGGTCTCGGTGTGATGCGTATCCGTAGGCGAAGCGGCCCTTGACGCAGGAGTGCCCCTCGTTGGCGCCGCCGTCCTTCCACGGCACCATCCGCACCACTCGGGTGCCGTCTCCCGTGCCCTGGACCTCGGCCTTGAACGAGCAGCCGACCCCGCAGTAGGCGCACGTCGTGATCACCGAGCGCGACGGCATCCCGAGCGAGACCACCGACTTCTCGGTGAGTGCGTCCGTCGGGCACGCCTGCACGCAGGCCCCGCACGAGACGCACTCCGAGGAGAGGAAGTCGGTGCCACCAGGGGTGATCCGCGCGTCGAATCCGCGCCCCTCGACGGTGAGCGCGAACGTCTGCTGGATGTCGGAGCACGCGCGCACGCAGCGGGAGCAGACGATGCAGGCCTTCGGGTCGTAGGCGAAGTAGGGGTTCGACTCGTCCACGGGCTCCGAGAGATGTGACGCCCCGCCCAGCCCGTAGCGCACCTCGGCGAGCCCGACCTGGTGTGCGAGCTCCTGCATCTCACAGTTTCCCCGAGCGCAGCCGGGGCAGTCCGCGGGGTGGTCGGACAGGTAGAGCTCCATGACGCCCCTGCGCAGCTGTGCCACCTGGTCGGTGCGGGTGGACACGACCATCCCGTCGACGCACGGCGTCGTGCACGAGGCGGGTGTTCCCTTGATGCCCTCGACCTCGACCAGGCACAGCCGGCAGGAGCCGAACGCCTTGAGCGAGTCGGTCGCGCACAGCTTCGGGATGTCGACGCCGACCAGCTTCGCGGCTCGCATGACCGACGTGCCGGGCGGAACGAGAACCCCGATGCCGTCGACGGTCACCTGCGCGGTCGCCTCGCCGCGGACGGTGGGAGTGCCGTGGTCCGGCGTCTCGAGTGCGGGTTGGTCGAGGAGCGTCATGGCCGGACCCCTTCCGTGGTGGACGCCGGGAGGCCGAAGTCCTCCGGGAAGTGCTCGAGGGCGCTGCGCACCGGCATCGGGGTGAGCCCGCCCATCGCGCACAGAGACCCCTTCGTCATCGTCGTGCAGAGGTCCTCGAGCAGCACGAGCTGGGTTCGCCGTACGCCGTCGTCCTGGGCCGCTCGGATGCGGTCGAGAACCTCCACCCCGCGCGTCGAGCCGATCCGGCACGGCGTGCACTTGCCGCACGACTCCTTGACGCAGAACTCCATGGCGAATCGCGCCATCCGTGCGGCGTCCATCGTGTCGTCCCAGACGACCACCCCGCCGTGTCCGACCATCGCGCCGGCATCCGTGAACGCCTCGTAGTCGAGCGGGAGGTCGAAGCGCTCCGGCGGGAGGTACGCGCCGAGCGGTCCGCCGACCTGCACCGCCTTCACCGGCCGCCCGGACGCCGTGCCACCACCGAAGCCTTCGACGAGATCCCCCAGCGAGATCCCGAAGTCGGCCTCGACGATGCCGCCGCGCGCGACGTTCCCGGCGAGCTGGAACACCTGGGTGCCACGGGAGCGGCCGGTGCCCAGGGCGGCATACGCCTCGCCACCGTCGGCGAGGATCATCGGCACCGAGGCCAGCGTGAGCACGTTGTTGACCACCGTCGGCCGCCCGAACAGGCCCTCGAGGGCGGGGATCGGCGGCTTGGCCCGGACCTCGCCGCGACGGCCCTCGAGCGACTCGAGCATCGAGGTCTCCTCGCCGCAGATGTAGGCGCCGGCGCCCACCCGCACGTCGAGGTCGAACCGTCGACCGCTGCCGAGCATCGACTCGCCCAGCACGCCGTGGGCGTAGGCGATGTCGATGGCGCGGCGCAGCGTCCGGACGGCGTGTGGGTACTCGCTGCGCAGGTAGACGTACCCTTCCGTCGCGCCCACCGCGACCGCCGAGATCGCCATGCCCTCGACGAGGGTGAACGGGTCTCCCTCGATGAGCATGCGGTCGGCGAAGGTTCCGCTGTCCCCCTCGTCGGCGTTGCAGCAGAGGAACTTCACGTCGGCGGATGCCGTGCGCACCGTCTCCCACTTGATGCCGGCGGGGAAGCCGGCACCACCACGGCCACGGAGACCGGAGGCGGTCACCTCGGCGACCACCTGCTCGGGGGAGAGGGTGAGGGCCCGCTCGAGTCCACGGAGCCCGCCCAGCTCACGGTATGCCGCGAGGTCGGTCGGCTCGATGACACCGACGCGCGCGAACGAGACGCGGTGCTGGGCTGCGAGCCACGGGTGCTCGTCCACGATGCCGACGCACTGCTCGGTGGGGTCCAGGGCGCCGGCGAGCAGGGCGGGCACGTCGGCCGGCGACACCCCGGCGTACCCGACCCGGCCGCGAGGGGTCTCCACCTCGACGAGGGGCTCCAGCCACAGCATTCCCCGTGAGCCGTTGCGTCGAACCGTCACCCCGGCCGCCGTGAGCCGGTCCGCGACCTCGTCGGCGCCCACGGAGAGCGAGGCCGCGTCGCACGGAACCCATACGGTCGTCATCTCGGCCACCCCTCGGTCAGGCCCGCCAGCCGGTCGGGCGAGAGTCGGCCGTGCAGGGTGCCGTCGACTGTCCCGGCGGGACCTAGCGCGCAGTTGCCGAGGCAGAAGACCTCGGCCACCTCCACGTCGGGCGAGGCGGACCAGCGGTCGGCTGCGACGGCATACGTCTGCTCGGCCCCCCGCGCCTGACAGGCCTCGCCTCGGCAGAGCGAGACGCGGTGGTCGGCCGGGGGGGTCCGCCGGAAGTCGTGGTAGAAGGTGACGACCCCGTGAACGTCGGCGCGCGAGAGGTTGAGCACCTCGGCGATGACCGGCACGTCGTCCTCGTGCACGAACCCGAGGGTCGCCACCACCTCGTGCAGCACCGGGAGGAGAGGCCCTCGGACACCCCGCAGCTCCTCGGCGATGACACGGACCGACGCGGCTCGCCCCGGGTCGGCCGGGGCGGGGGCCGGTGCTGGACCCGGGCCTCGCTGGCGCACGTCGTCGGACCTCTCTGCGGTGAGTGGTGACCTGGCTCTCAACTCTACGCGCGGAACCGTACGTGGACTCAGCGGCTGGCGAGCCAGACGACGAGCGCGGCCACCAGCGTGACGGTCACGAGGAGACCGACCGCCACCAATCCGCGGCGCCGGCGGCGCGCACCTGTCGGCTCCGGCACCGGGCCCCGGCCGACCGACGCCGGGTACTGACCTAGGAACTCCCGAGCCTCGGCCTCCGAGTACACCCGAAAGCCCGACTCGCGGGCAGCGGCGTCAGCGTCGGGTGATCGTCACCCATGAGCTGACGGCCCGACCCGGGCGCCGCGCCAAGCTCGGATTAGGGGGGAGGTCGGCGCGCTGGTAATCTTGCACACTGCCGTGAGAACCGGCCGCGGATCCAGAGAGCCCCGGTGAACCAGCCCGGGAGCGCCGCGCAGCGAAACCACAGAAGGAGAGTCGTCGCCCCATGCCCCTGAGCACGGACGTCAAGAAGCAGATCATGAGCGAGTACGCCACCACCGAGGGCGACACCGGCTCCCCGGAGGTGCAGATCGCCCTGCTCACCCAGCGCATCAAGGACCTCACGGAGCACTCCCGCGAGCACAAGCACGACCACCACAGCCGGCGCGGCCTGCTGCTGCTGGTCGGCCAGCGCCGCCGCCTCCTCCGTTACCTGGAGAGCGTCGACGTCGAGCGTTACCGCTCGCTCATCAAGCGCCTCGGCCTGCGCCGATAAGGACTTCCGCGAGGGGCGGTCCTCACGTCAACCGTGAGGGCCGCCCTTCCGCGCGAGGGGTGGTGCCCCGGCACCACCCGTTGGACAAGCCCGTGCACAACGACGATGCACGAGGGCTCACGGACACAAGAGAAAAGGAGGACCCATGGAGGGTCCTGAGATCACAGTCGCCGAAGCCGTTCTCGACAACGGCCGCTTCGGCACCCGCACCGTCCGGTTCGAGACCGGTCGGCTCGCGAAGCAGGCCGGCGGCGCCGTCGCGGCCTACCTGGACGAGGACACGATGCTCCTCTCCACCACCACCGCCGGCAGGAGCCCGCGCGAGGGTTTCGACTTCTTCCCCCTGACCGTCGACGTCGAGGAGCGGATGTACGCCGCGGGCAAGATCCCCGGCTCGTTCTTCCGCCGTGAGGGCCGTCCCTCGACCGACGCGATCCTCACCTGCCGCCTCATCGACCGCCCACTGCGACCGACCTTCACCAAGGGCCTGCGCAACGAGGTCCAGGTCGTCATCACCGTGCTCGCCCTCAACCCCGACCACCAGTACGACGTGCTCGCCATCAACGCGGCCAGCGCGTCCACGCAGATCTCGGGGCTGCCGTTCTCCGGGCCGATCGGTGGCGTCCGCGTGGCGCTCATCGACGACCAGTGGGTCGCCTTCCCCAACTTCTCGGATGCCGCGCGCTCCACGTTCGACATGGTCGTCGCCGGCCGCGTCGCAGGGGATGACGTCGCCATCATGATGGTCGAGGCCGAGTCCACCGACGCGACCTGGGACCTCGTGAAGACCGAGGGCAAGACGGCACCGACCGAGGAGGTCGTCGCGGAGGGCCTCGAAGCCGCGAAGTCGTTCATCCGGGCCCTCTGCGACGCGCAGGCCGAGCTCGCCCGGACGGCGGCCAAGCCGGTCGAGGAGTTCCCGGTCTTCCTCGACTACGAGGACGACGTCTACGCGGCCGTCGAGGCGGAGGTGGCCGACGAGGCCGCGAAGGCGCTCTCCATCCCCGGCAAGCAGGAGCGGGAGGACCGTCTCGAGGAGATCAAGTCCGCACTGCACCTCACGCTCGTCGGTGACGCGGACGGCATCCACCACGGTGGCGCGGAGGGGCCGTTCGCCGGCCGCCAGAAGGAGGTCTCGGCCGCCTTCCGCTCGGTCCAGAAGAAGCTCGTGCGCGAGCGCATCCTGCGCGACAAGGTCCGCATCGACGGTCGTGGCCTCGCCGACATCCGGGCGCTGTCCGCCGAGGTCGAGGTTCTCCCGCGCGTCCACGGCTCGGCGATCTTCGAGCGTGGCGAGACCCAGATCATGGGCGTGACGACCCTGAACATGCTCCGCATGGAGCAGCAGCTCGACACCCTCTCGCCGGTCACCCGGAAGCGCTACATGCACAACTACAACTTCCCGCCCTACTCCACCGGTGAGACCGGCCGGGTGGGCTCCCCGAAGCGTCGCGAGGTCGGCCACGGCGCGCTCGCCGAGCGGGCCCTCATGCCGGTCCTGCCGACGCGTGAGGAGTTCCCCTACGCCATCCGCCAGGTGTCGGAGGCGCTGGGCTCCAACGGGTCGACGTCGATGGGATCTGTCTGCGCGTCGACCTTGTCGCTGCTCAACGCCGGTGTCCCGCTGCGAGCCCCCGTTGCCGGCATC
>OBLS010000110.1_pt1 | contig 22725 bp, 23 predicted proteins | sample 1519901 | NCBI WGS metagenome assembly OBLS01 (sample SAMEA3113585, study PRJEB22503) | soil metagenome | reverse complement strand
GCGGGCTCACGGCGGCGTCGAGCTGTTCCGCACCACCGGCGAAGCCGAGTGCCAGGGCCACCGCACCGAGGTCGAGGAGGTCGATGGCCGAGAGACCGTCGAGGTCCGACAACACCGTCGCGACCGTTCGGGTGCTGCGACTGGACGGTGCAGGAAGGTAGTCGCGGGCGACGAGCTCGCGGTCGATGTCGACACCGGCGATGAGCTCGTCGAGCTGCAGGCTGAGCAGGCGCCCGTCGGTACCCAGCTCGACGACGTAGCCCTCGATCTCGCTGGCGATCCGGCGCACCATCTCCAGGCGTTGGGCGACGGCGGCGACGTCGCGGACGGTCACCAGGTCCTCGATCTCGAGCGCCGACAGCGTGCCGGACACCTCGTCGAGTCGCAGCTTGTAGCGCTCGAGCGTCGCGAGTGCCTGGTTCGCGCGAGACAGGATCTGGCCGGCGTCTTCCAGCACGTACCGGACGTCGTCGATGTAGATCGCGACGATGCGCATGGACTGGCTGACCGAGATGACCGGGATGCCGGTCTGCTTCGCGACCCGCTCCGCGGTGCGGTGCCGGGTGCCGGACTCCGAGGTCGGGATGGACGAGTCCGGTACGAGCTGGGTGGCCGCCCGCAGGATCTTGGTGCACTCGCCGTCGACGACGATCGCGCCGTCCATCTTCGCCAGCTCCCGCAGACCGGTGGCCGAGAAATCGACGTCGAGGACGAACCCACCCGTGCAGATCGACTCGATCGTCTTGTCGAAGCCCAGGACGACCAGGGCTCCGGTGCGGCCGCGCAGGATGCGCTCGAGCCCTTCGCGCAGGGCTGTACCCGGCGCCACCGCGGCGAGCGCGAGGCGCAACTTGGTCTCGGCTCCGCCGCGTTCGCTCGCTGGCACGTGACCCCCGCCGTGACAATCGTTGACGTCCGGCGACAGTGTACGGCGCCTCGTGGTGGCGCCGACAATCGTCGCCAGACTGTGACCCTAGGACCCGGCCAGCGCAGGAGGGGCCACCGCCACTGCCGCCGGACGCCGGGCGGCGTCGAGCGCGGCGCGGACGTCGCCGACCTCCACGACCTTGATCCCGGCCGGCACCGGGCCCGGATCGGGCGGCACCAGCGCCCGGGTGAAGCCCATGCGCTCGGCCTCGGCCAGCCGCCGCTGGATGCCGGTGACGCGGCGGATCTCACCGGCCAGCCCGACCTCGCCGATGGCCACCAGCCCGGGTGGCAGCGGCAGGTCATGCGCGCCGCTCGCGATGGCGATCATCAGCGCGAGGTCGCCGGCCGGTTCCGCCAACCGGGCGCCCCCCACTGTCGCGGCGTACACGTCGTGGTTGCGCAGGGCGACGTCGCCGCGGCGCTCGAGCACAGCGATCACCATCGCGACCCGCGCCGAGTCCAGCCCGCTGGTGGCCCGCCGGGGTGCCGGAAGCGACGAGGCCGCGACCAGCGCCTGGACCTCGGCGAGCAGCGGTCGGCGGCCCTCGAGCGTGACCGTGACGCAGGTGCCGGGCACGGCGTCGGCGTGCCGAGACAAGAACAAGCCGGTGGGATCGGGCATCGATGTGATCCCGGCGTCGGACAGGTCGAAGCAACCGACCTCGTCGGCCGGGCCGTAGCGGTTCTTGACCGTGCGGACCATGCGCAAGCGCGAATGCCGTTCGCCTTCGAACTGGAGCACGACGTCGACGAGGTGCTCGAGCACACGCGGGCCGGCGATCGAGCCGTCCTTCGTCACGTGACCGACCAGGATGGTCGCCATGCCACGTTCCTTGGCGGTGTGGATCAAGGCGGCGGCGACCTCCCGGACCTGCGTGACACCGCCGGGAGCACCGTCCGCATCGGTCCGCGACACGGTCTGGACGGAGTCGAGCACGAGCAGGCTCGGTGCGATCTGCTCGATATGCGCGAGGACGGCTGCGAGGTCGGTCTCGGCCGCGAGGAACAGCCCGTCCGCCAACGCGTCGGTCCGCTCCGCGCGAAGGCGGACCTGGGCGGCGGACTCCTCACCCGTGACGTAGAGCGCGCGGCCGGCCGACCTCGCCCACCGCGCGGCGACGTCGAGAAGCAGTGTGGATTTGCCTACCCCAGGCTCGCCGGCCAGCAGGATCACCGCACCCTGCACCAGGCCGCCGCCCAGCGTTCGGTCGAGCTCGCTCATGCCGGTGGGCCGGGACCGGGCTGCCTCGAGGTCGACCGATCCGATCGGGCGGGCCGGCTGCGGGGCCGGCCCGACCGCGACCAGGCTCGAGCGGGGTGCGCCGGCCTGTTCGACGCTGCCCCAGGCCTGGCACTCGGCGCAACGGCCGACCCACTTACCGGTGGACCAGCCGCATTCGGCGCACCGGTAGACCTGAGCCGACTTCGCCATGGCCGCCACCGTATGGGCGGCCTCCGACAGCCAGCGTCCAAGGAGCAGATCGGTACCGTGCGGCGGCGCCTGTGGCGTCCGATCAGAAGCGGCGCCAGTAGAGGTTGACGGCGTAGTCGACGCCGACACCGTCCTGCTCGGCGAGGAACGCCGCGGCGATCTCGGGCTCGAACTCGATACGGGCGACAGCCTCGAATGCGGCACGATCGGGCAGCTGCCAACGGATGTCCAGCGGCACCCGGTGCCAGCCCTGCCGCGCCCAGAACCGCTCGACGGCGACCGGGTCGTAGGCCGGCAATGCTCGCCGGAACCACCGTCCGAAGGTCGAGCGGGTCGCGTCGTTGTCGAGAACGAACGCCGTGCCGTCGCGGCGCATGACGCGGGCCAGCTCGGCGAGCCCGGGCTCGCACCCCGGCCCGAAGAAGTAGGCCCAGCGCGCCTGAGCGACGTCGACCGACGCGTCCGGCACCGGCAGCGCCTGGGCCGTCCCCCGACGCACCTCGACCCGGTCCCGCAGGGGTCGGATCCGCTCTCCCGCACGCCTTACGAGCGGTGCATGCGGCTCGACGCCGATGACGGACGCCGCGGAGTTCGCGAAGCGCGGTAGGTGGAACCCGGCGCCGCAGCCGATGTCGACCACCGTCTGGCCGCGCCAGTCGTGGATCGATCGCATTGCTGCGTCGATCACGCCCTCCGGATCCACGCCGTGGTTCTCGGCCTCGTAGACGTCCGGGTGTTGCCAGATGTTCGGGCTGGGTATGACGTCGCGGCGCCGAACTGCGCCGGCCTTCACCGCGAGTGGTGGGCGGTCGCGGGGTGCACCATCAGCGGCAGCTGGGAAGACAGGTGGGCGGCGCAGTGGCGAGCCAGTTCGTCGTAGGCCTGGTCACCGACGAGGGCACGCAGCTCCGGCTCGCACGAGACGTAGACCGGCTCGACGCCGACATGTGCCTCCGTTGAATTGCTGCAGAACCAGTCCATCTCGTGCCCACCCGATCCCCACGCGCGGCGGTCGTACTCACCGATGGTGATCTCCAGGAACTCCGTGCCGTCCGGTCGGGTGACGTTCCGGTAGGCCCGCCGGATCGGGAGCTGCCAGCAGACGTCCGGCTTCGTTTCGAGTGGGTGGCGTCCCTTCCGCAACGCGTAGGCGTGCAGGGCGCAGCCGGCGCCGCCCGCGAAGCCGGGGCGGTTGAGGAAGATGCATCCGCCGTCGACGACACGGGTCTTGCGCTCACCGTCGTCGTCCTTGTCGATGATGCCGCCCTGCAGGCCCTCGTCGCGGAGCTGCCAGTCGGCCGCGGTCAGCTTGGCCGCGAACCGCCGCACGCGCTTCTCGTCGTCGCGATCGGAGAAGTGGGCGCCATGCGTGCAGCAACCGTCGTCCGGCCGGTCGGCGTAGATGCCGCGGCATCCGCGCCCGAAGATGCAGGTCCACCTGGAGGTCAGCCAGGTCAGGTCGCAGCGCAGCACCTGGTCGGGGTCTGCGGGATCAGGGAACTCGACCCATGCCCGGGCGATGTCCAGCGGCGTCTCCACGATGCCGAGCCTAGGCGCCCGCGGGCGGGTAGCGTCCGAGTCATGCGGTTGGGTGTGCTCGACGTCGGCTCGAACACGGTGCACCTGCTGCTGGTCGACGCCCATCCGGGTGCTCGGCCGCTGCCGGCCTACAAGCACAAGGTCGAACTGCGGTTGGCCGAGCTGCTCGACGACAAGGGCCGGATCACCGGCGACGGAGCCGACCGGCTGGTCGCGTTCTGTGCCGAGGCCATCGAGATCGCCGAGGACAAGGGCGCCGAGACGATGTTCGCTTTCGCGACGTCGGCTCTGCGCGAGGCGGCCAACGGCGAGAAGGTCATCGACCGGGTGCGCGACAAGACCGGCCTCGACCTGCAGGTACTCGGCGGCGAGGACGAGGCTCGGCTCACATTCCTCGCGGTCCGGCGCTGGTACGGGTGGTCGAGCGGCCGTCTGCTCTGCTTCGACATCGGCGGCGGTTCGCTGGAGATCGCGATCGGTATCGACGAGGATCCCGACGTCGCTGTGTCCCTGCCCCTCGGTGCAGGACGGCTCACCCGCAGCTGGTTCACGTCCGATCCCCCGCACAAGGACGAGATCCGCAAGCTGCGCAAGCATGTCCGGGCAGATGTGGCATCGGCCGTCGGCACCGTCACCCGGGTGGGAGCGCCCGACCAGGCCGTGGCGACCAGCAAGACCTTTCGTTCCCTGGCCCGGGTGGCCGGCGCGGCGCCGTCGGCCGACGGACCCTACGTCCGCCGCATCCTGCACCGCGACGTCATGGCCAGTCTGGTGTCCAAGCTCAGCGGCATGGACGCCGCCGAGCGGGCCCGGCTTCCGGGTGTCTCGGCCGGGCGGGCTCCGCAGCTGCTGGCCGGTGCGATCGTCGCTGACGCGGCCATGGACCTGTTCGAGGTCGAGTCGCTGAGCATCTGCCCGTGGGCGCTGCGCGAAGGGGTGATCCTTCGCCGGCTGGACAACCTCGCCGCCCGAACCTGATCCCGAAGGTCCGCCCGGGGACCGCGCATGCTCGGCCTACGCTGTCCTCCGTGACCGTGCCGCGTCCGGAACCGCCGACTGTGCTGCGCATCCCTGACGCACCGGTGGGGCTGTCCACCGCCTCGGTGTACCCGCAGGGTGCGGCCACGGCCTTCGAGATGGCCCGGTCCCTCGGTTACGACGGCGTCGAGGTCATGGTGTGGACCGACCCGGTCAGCCAGGACATCGACCAGGTCGAGAACCTGTCCAGGCGGCACCGGATGCCGATCCTCTCGGTGCACGCGCCCTGCCTGCTGATCACGCAACGGGTCTGGTCGCCCGATCCGTGGGAGCGGCTCTCGCGATCCGTCGACGCCGCGCGCAGGCTCGGTGCCCCGACGGTCGTCGTCCACCCGCCGTTCCGCTGGCAGCGTGACTACGCGCGAAACTTCGTCGACGGCGTCGCGGAGATGGAGAAGGAGACCGGCGTCGCCATCGCGGTCGAGAACATGTACCCGTGGCGGGCTGCCGGGCGTGAGATCGCGGCCTACGCACCGGACTGGGACCCGACCGACGAGCCGTACGCCCACAACACCCTGGATCTCTCGCACACCGCCGTGTCGGGCTCGAACGCGCTCAAGATGGCCGAGTCGCTCGGCGGCCGGTTGGCGCACGTCCACCTCGCCGACGGCTCCGGATCGGCGCGCGACGAGCACCTCGTGCCGGGGCGCGGCACCCAGCCGTGCGCCGAGCTGCTGGACCGGCTGGCCCGCGGCGGGTGGTCCGGTTCGATCGTGCTCGAGGTCGTTACGCGGCGGGCGCGTACGGCGGGTGAGCGCGAGGCCGATCTGGCCGAGGCCCTCGCGTTCGCCCGGCTGAACCTGGCCACGGCCGTCGAGACGGCCTTCGCCGTGTCCTCGGATGGCACCGCCGAGCAGGTCCTACGGGAGTCACAAACGTGACCCTCCGGCGCAGTCCACGGCCCCGCCGTCCCGGGCGCCCCGGTCCGGGGCGCCGCCCAGGCGGTCCGGACACCCGTGGCGAGATCCTGACCGCTGCGCGTACCGAGTTCGGCGACCGTGCCTACGACGGCGCGTCGATCCGGGCGATCGCCGCCCGCGCCGGCGTCGACCCGGCACTCGTCCACCACTACTTCGGTACCAAGGAACAGCTCTTCCTGGAGGCGATGGAGCTTCCGTTCGCGCCGTCGGACGTGGCGGGCCAGATCCTCGATGGTCCGCTGGAGAGCGTTGGAGAACGCGCCGTTCGGACGTTCTTCGCCGTGTGGGACGACCCGCTCCGACGAGGACCGATCCTGGCGATGCTGCGCTCGGCGATGAGCAACCAGGTGGCGGCAACCCTGCTCCGGCAGTTCGTGACCCGTACCATCTTGAGCCGGGTCGTCGCCAAGCTGGACCTTCCCGACCGTGAGCTGCGCGCTGAAGCAGTCATCTCGCACCTGGTGGGCATCGCGATCACGCGGTACGTCGTGAAACTGGAGCCGATCGCCTCGACATCGAACGAGGAGCTGGCTGCGCTGGTGGGGCCGGTCATCCAGCAGTACTTCGAGGCGTGACGCGGGGGCAGCGGCGGACGGTACGGGTTGGTGCTTGACTGTTTCGGGGTGTCAGGCGGATTATTCAACGTGTGATGAAATATGGGCCAGAGCGCACAGCGGAGCCGACCAGGCGGGCCGGAACCTCCGAGCCCGACCCGGCGGTCCGGATCCAAGGTCTGCGCGTCGTACGCGGCCTCCGGGCGGTGCTCGACGACTTCGACCTGACGGTGCGTCGTGGCACGTTGACCGGCTTGCTGGGCCCGTCGGGCTCGGGCAAGTCGACGCTGATGCGGGCGATCGTCGGCGTTCAGAAGGTGGAATCCGGCACGGTGGAGGTTCTCGGCCTGCCGGCCGGTTCGCCCCCGCTACGCGACAGGGTCGGCTATCTCACCCAAGCGCCCAGCGTCTACCGGGACCTCACGGTCCGGGAGAACCTGCGCTATTTCGCCGCCGTTCTCGGTGCCGACAGGACCGACGTCGACCGGGCCATCGAGAACGTGGATCTGGCGTCGCATGCGGACGACCTGGTGCAGAACCTGTCCGGCGGACAGGAGTCGAGAGCCTCGCTCGCGGTCGCGTTGCTCGGTGCACCGGAACTGCTCGTGCTCGACGAGCCGACGGTCGGTCTCGATCCGGTGCTGCGGCGGGACCTGTGGGACATGTTCAATCGTCTCGCGTCGGCAGGTGTGACATTGCTGGTCTCGAGCCACGTCATGGACGAGGCCGAGCGGTGCCAGCGGCTGCTCCTTCTGCGCGAGGGCATGCTTCTCGCCGACGACACGCCGGCCGGCCTGCTCGAGAGCACCGGCGCCGGGGACGCGGAGCACGCCTTCCTCCACCTGATCGACCAGGAGGCCGGCCGATGAGCCCTCGGATCACGCTCGCCACGGCGGGTCGCGTTCTCACCCAGCTCCGGCACGACCCACGGACGCTGGCCCTGCTCCTCTTCGTACCGGCCCTTCTGCTCACGCTGCTGTGGTGGCTGTACGAGGGCGGGCCGGTCTTCGACCAGATCGGGCCGGCCCTGCTCGCCCTGTTCCCTTTCGTGGTGATGTTCCTGGTCACCTCGATCGCCACGTTGCGCGAGCGCACGTCTGGGACGCTCGAGCGGCTGCTCTCGATGCCGACCGGCAAGCTGGACTTCCTGCTCGGCTACGCGCTTGCCTTCGGGCTGCTGGCCATCGTCCAGGGCCTGCTGGCCTCGGGTCTCGCGATCGGTCTGCTCGACCTCGACGTGGCCGGGCCGGCCTGGATGCTGATCGCGGTCGCCGCGCTGGATGCCGTGCTGGGTGTGGCTCTCGGGCTTTTCGTCAGCGCTTTCGCGTCGACTGAGTTCCAGGTGGTCCAGTTCATGCCCGCGCTGGTGCTACCGCAGTTCCTGCTCTGCGGATTGCTCGTGGCGCGCGATGAGATGCCCGACGTGCTCAGCGCCATCTCCGACGTCCTGCCGCTCTCGTATGCAGTCGACGCCATGCGCGAGGTCCAGACGAACGCCGATCCAGGTGTCTGGGGCTACGCCACGATCATCGCCGCCTTCGCCGTAGGCCTGCTCGCCCTCGGTGCAGCCACGCTTCGCCGCCGTACGGCATGACGCGCGAGGCCGCCTAGCCGTCGCCGTGCCGTAGCCTGACGCCGGGACGGAGGAGGAGGTCGGGCGACGTGCTTCGCGAGCTACTTCTGGGCGTTTCACGCAGCAACCGGTTACGCAGGGTGGTCGAGAAGGCGCCGATCTCCCGCGGCGTTGTGGCGCGGTTCATCGCCGGTAACGAGGACGAGGACGCCGTACGCGTGACCCGCGAGCTCGTCGCAGATGGTCTGACCACGACGATCGACCACCTCGGCGAGGACACCCTCGATCGGACCCAGGCCGAGCGCGTGGCCGGGGCCTACATCTCGCTGCTCAAAGCGCTCCGCGAGGCCGGGCTCACGGAGTCTGCCGAGGTCTCGGTCAAGCTCTCGGCCGTCGGCCAGGCGCTGCCGGGCGACGGAGAGCGGATCGCGCTCGAGAACGCCCGCGAGATCTGCCAGGCCGCCGCCGATGCCGGCACCACGGTGACGCTCGACATGGAAGACCACACCACGACCGACTCGACGCTGTCGATCCTGGAGGACCTCCGGAAGGACTTCCCGGAGACGGGCGCCGTCCTGCAGGCATACCTGCACCGGACCGAGGCGGACTGCCGTCGGCTCGCACATGCCGGCTCACGGGTGCGACTGTGCAAAGGCGCTTACCAGGAGCCGGCCAGTGTCGCCTACCAGGACGAGAACGACGTCGACCGGTCCTTCGTGCGGTGCATGAAGATCCTGCTCGGCGGTGGCGGCTATCCGATGCTGGCGACCCACGACCCGCGGCTGGTCGAGATCGCCGGGTCGCTGGCCGCGCGCTACCGGCGCGAGCAGGGCAGTTACGAGTACCAGATGCTCTATGGCGTGCGCCCCGACGAGCAGCGGCGGCTTGCCCGCTCGGGCGAGACCGTGCGCGTCTACGTTCCGTACGGACACGAGTGGTACGGCTACATGATGCGCCGCCTGGCCGAGCGGCCGGCCAACGTCACGTTCTTCCTGCGTTCATTGGTGACCAAGAAATGACCGTCGCCATCCTGGGAACGGGGGTCATGGGCGAGACCCTGTTGTCCGGCCTGTTGCGCGCGGGGCGGCGGGCGGAGGACCTTCTCGTCACCAACCGCCGGCCGGAACGCGGCAAGGACCTCGAGGAGCGCTACGGCGTCGAGGTCGTCGACAATGCGACGGCGGCCCGCCGCGCAGACACGCTCGCCCTGGTGGTCAAGCCGCAGGACATGGGGGCCCTGGTCGCCGAGATCGCGGCGCACGTCCGGCCCGGTCAGCTCGTGGTCTCGCTGGCAGCGGGCATCACCACGAGGTTCATCGAGTCGCGGCTGGCGGACGGCGTGGCCGTGGTCAGGGTCATGCCCAACACGCCGGCGATGGTCGACGAGGGCATGGCGGCGATCTCGCCCGGGTCGCACTGCGACGAGGTACACCTTCACGAGGCCGAGCAGCTCCTGCTGGCGACGGGCCGGGTGGTCCGGGTTCCGGAGAAGCAGCAGGACGCTGTGACGGCGATCTCCGGCACCGGACCTGCGTACGTCTTCTACGTGGTCGAGGCCATGATCGAGGCCGGTGTCCACCTGGGGCTGCCGCGGGCGACGGCCACGGAGCTGGTGGTCCAGACCGTGGTGGGCTCGGCCAAGCTGCTGCGCGAGACCGGCGAACACCCGACCGTCTTGCGGGAGCAGGTGACATCCCCGGCCGGCACGACCGCCGCCGCTGTGCGGATCCTGGAGGAGGGACGGGTCCGCGCCGACTTCCTGGCCGCGATCGAGGCCGCGCGGGACCGGTCCCGGGCGCTCGCCGCCGCGGCCGACTGAACTCAATCGCTCGACGTCGTCAGCGGTGGTCGTCGGCCGAGACCGAATCTCATGCCACCCTCCCTACCGGAAGGGCGAGCTAGGGTCGATGGCCATGGAGTCGGTGCATGTCGTCTGGCACGACTCGCTCACCGGGTACGACTTCGGCGCAGGGCACCCGATGAACCCCGTCCGCCTCGATCTGACGATGCGGTTGGCCCGCGCCCTGGGTGTGCTGGACGGCCCGGGCGTCCGGGTCGTGAGACCCGCCATGGCCGACGACGCATTGCTGACCACGGTTCACACCCCGGGCCTGGTCGAGGCCGTTCGCAAGGCCGGCTACGACCCGGTTCGCGGCATCGGAACCGACGACAACCCCTGTTTCGACGGCATGCACGAGGCGAGCGCCTACGTCGTGGGCGGCTCGGTCGACGCGGCGCTCGCGGTCTGGGAGAACCGGACCACGCACGCCGTCAACATCGCCGGCGGCCTGCACCATGCCATGCCGGACCGGTCGTCCGGGTTCTGCGTGTACAACGACGTCGCTGTGGCGATCCGGGCCCTGCTCGACGCGGGCGCCCGGCGCGTGGCCTACGTCGACGTCGACGTGCATCATGGGGACGGCGTCCAGGCGATCTTCTACGACGACCCGCGGGTCCTCACGATCAGCCTGCACGAGAACCCGCACACCCTGTTCCCGGGCACCGGCTACCCGCACGAAACCGGTGGCCCGAACGCCGAAGGCAGTGCTGTCAACGTCGCCCTCCCCCCAGGAACAGCCGACTCGGCCTGGCTGCGCGCGTTCCACGCGATCGTGCCACCGCTGCTGCGTGCCTGGCGGCCGCAGGTCCTGGTCACTCAGCACGGATGCGACAGCCATGTCGAGGACCCGTTGGCTCATCTCGCCCTCACGGTCGACGGTCAGCGGGCGTCCTACGCGGCATTGCACGCGTTGGCGCACGAGGTCTGCGACGGCCGGTGGGTGGCGACCGGTGGAGGCGGTTACGCCCTTGTCGATGTCGTTCCGAGGGCCTGGACACACCTGCTCGCCGAGGCTGCCGGAGCGCCGATTCCACCCGAGACGATCGTTCCCGAGTCGTGGCGTGAGCACATCCGGATCGTGTTCGGCAGGCAGGCGCCGGCCCGGATGACCGACGGGCAGACGCCGACGTACGCCGACTGGGAGACGGGCTACGACCCGGCGGATCCGCTCGACCGGGCCGTCATGGTGACTCGTAAGGCCGTCTTTCCGCTGCACGGTACCGATCCAGGATGGTGATCTCCCTTCCCCATCAGTCACATGCGCCTCTACGATGCGGGCAGCGGTGTCGACGGATCGTGCTGTTCACATGACGCGACGGACACGGCGCGGAGGTCGGGTGCGATGAGCGCGAAGGCACAGGGGGGACCGCTCGGTGAGGTGCGGTTCCTGACCGTTGCCGAGGTGGCGACCGCGATGCGTGTCTCCAAGATGACCGTGTACCGGCTGGTCCATGCCGGCACACTGCCCGCCGTGCAGGTCGGCCGGTCGTTCCGGATCCCGGAACAGGCTGTGTCGGACTATCTGCGCGACTCCTACGTCCAGGCCGGCTGACCCGCCCGCAACTGGTCGACCCCGACGCCGGGTACGCTTGGCTGCGGTGCGCGAGGGCGGTTGACCGCGCTATCGACCGTGTCGCGGGCATTCTCGCCCGTGTGTTCAGCTCCTACGACCGACCAGCGAGGGTGCCCTGTGGGCTCTGTGATCAAGAAGCGCCGGAAGCGGATGGCGAAGAAGAAGCATCGGAAGCTGCTGCGCAAGACGCGCGTCCAGCGCCGCCGTCAGGGCAAGTAGGGCCGCGACCGGTGTCCCAGGTCGTCATGGTGACGGGCGTCGCCCGGTACCTCGGGGCCTGCTTTGCGCGGCTGCTCGGCGACGATCCCGCGGTCGACCGGGTGGTAGGAGTCGACGTCATCCCCCCGACCTACGACCTGGGCCGCTGCGAGTTCGTCCGGGCCGACATCCGCAACCCGGTCGTCGCGAAGGTGATCTCGCGAGCCGAGGTCGACACCGTCGTTCACATGAACGTCCTGGCCACCCCGCTCGACGCCGGTGGGCGGGTGCCGCAGAAGGAGATCAACGTCATCGGGACCATGCAGCTCCTCGCCGCATGCCAGAAGTCGACGACGGTGCGTCGGCTCGTCGTCAAGTCGTCTACCACCGTGTACGGCGCCAGCCCGCGTGATCCGGCGATGTTCACCGAGGACATGGCTCCGAAGGCGCTGCCGAGTTCGGGCTACGCGAAGGACTCGGTCGAGGTCGAAGCGTACGTCCGCGGGTTCTCGCGGCGCCGGCCCGACGTCGGGGTCACGACTCTGCGGTTCGCGAACTTCATCGGGCCGACCGTTCGCACGCCGCTCACCAGCTACTTCACGCTGCCGGTGCTGCCGATCGTGTTGGGGCATGACGCGCGCCTGCAGTTCATCCACGAGGACGACGGCCTCGCGGCGCTGCGCCTCGCCACGCTGAACGATCGACCCGGCACGTTCAACGTTGCGGGCGACGGTGTCCTCATGCTGAGCCAGGCCGCGCGCCGTGCCGGCCGGCCGGTGCTGCCCCTGCCGGAGCTGGCCTCGTCGACCGTCGGAGGGCTGTTCAAGCGGGCCAGGCTGGCCGATTTCTCGCCCGAGCAGATCAGATTCCTCACCTACGGCCGTGGCGTCGACACCACACGCATGAGGGAGCAGCTTCGATTCACACCGGAGCACGACACGGCACAAGCCTTCGAGACGTTCGTGGAGGCGCGCTGCCGGGGCGGCGCGCTCGACCGCGACCGGGTCGGGTCCCTGGAGCGAAGACTCGTACAGGCTCTCCGGCGGACGGTTTCCGCGGATGGCTGACTCGAACGGACAGGTCGGTGCTGCCGGACGGCCGGGCCGAGGGGCGACGCGACGCGGCACGACGCCGTCGGCCGCTGCGCGGGGGCTCACGGCGGCCCCCAGGCGGGTGAAGCCGGCCGCGAAGCGGGTTGAGCCGGCCGCGAAGCGGGTGAAGCCGGCCGCGAAGCGGGTGAAGCCGGCGGCGCCGGCCCAGCGATCTTCGGCGACACCCGGCGCCGGATCCGTCGATGGGTTGTTCGTTCTCGTCGGCGAGCTCGCGCGGCAGGTCTTCGGGCCCGACGTCGAACAAAGGGCGGAACAGGCCGCCGCCTTCCTGCGACGGCGGATCACCGGCGACTACCAGGTCGATCCGTTCGGCTTCGACGAAGAGCTCACCGAGACCGTCCTCCTGCCGTTGTTGCGACCGCTCTACCGGTACTGGTTCCGGGTGGAGGTCCGCGGAACCCAGAACGTGCCCTCCGAGGGTGGCGCCCTGGTCGTCGCCAACCACTCCGGCACGATCGCGCTCGACTCGCTCATGACCCAGGTCGCCGTCCACGACGAGCACCCAGCGAACCGCCACCTGCGCATGCTCGGAGCCGACCTCGTGTTCCAACTGCCGTTCGTGGCCGACCTCGCCCGCAAGAGCGGAACCACGCTGGCATGCAACGAGGACGCCGAGCGGCTGCTCAGGTCCGGCGAGGTCGTCGGCGTGTGGCCGGAGGGCTTCAAGGGAATCGGGAAGCCGTTTGCGGAGCGTTACAAGCTCCAGCGGTTCGGGCGGGGCGGCTTCGTGTCTGCGGCGATCCGATCCCGGGTCCCGATCGTGCCGTGCTCGATCGTCGGCGCCGAGGAGATCTACCCGATGATCGCCAACCTCGGCACGCTGGCCCGGTTGGTCGGACTTCCCTACCTGCCCGTGACGCCGACCTTCCCCTGGCTGGGACCGCTCGGGCTGGTGCCCCTTCCATCGAAGTGGATCATCGAATTCGGTGAGCCGATTCCGACCGACCAGTACGCCACAGGCACTGCCGAGGACCCGATGCTGGTCTTCGACCTCACCGACCGGGTGCGCGAGACCATCCAGCAGAACCTGCGTACGCTCCTGGCCAGCCGCCCCAGAACCTTCTTCTGATACGGCCTCAGCCGCGACGGCGGCGCTGTGCCAGCGCCACGCCACCCAAGGCCCCGCCGACCGCACCTGCGCCTGCTGCCACGCCGATGGCGGTGTTGCGGCGGCGGCCTCGGTAGTCGCGGATACGCCAACCCCGTTCTCGTGCGTAGGCCCGCAGCGCGGCATCCGGGTTGATCGCGCAGGGGTGCCCCACCAGTGACAGCAACGGGATGTCGTTCGCGGAGTCGCTGTAGGCAGAGCACCGTTCGAGCTCGAGCCCTTCACGAGCGGCCAGCGCCCGGACCGCCTCTGCCTTCGCCGGTCCGTGCAGCAGGTCGCCGACCAGGCGTCCGGTGTAGACGCCGTCGGCGTGTTCGGCCACCGTGCCGAGCGCGCCGGTGAGTCCCAGTCGCTTCGCGATGATCGTCGCGATCTCGACCGGCGCCGCCGTCACCAGCCAGACCCGTTGTCCCTGGTCCAGGTGGATCCGGGCGAGAGCATGTGTCCCGGGCCAGATCTTGCCCGCCATCGTCTCTTCGAAGATGTCCTCGCCCATCTCCTTCAGCTCGGCGACGGAGCGGTGGGCGATGAAGGACAGGGCGGCGGAGCGGGCACCATGGACGTGTTCGGGATCCTCGGCGCCGATCTTGAAACGCACCTGTTGGTACCCGAACCGGGCCAGGTCGCGAGCCCGGACGAACTTGCGCGAGTACAGCCCTCGAGCGAGGTAGAACAGCGAGGCGCCACGGAGAAAGGTGTTGTCGAGGTCGAAGAAGGCGGCCGCGCGCGAGTCGGCTGGAAGATCGATGCCTGCCTCGGTCTCGGCAGCCGCAGCCGCCGCCTCTCCGGCGACGACGAACCGGTCCCGCAGGCTCCGGTAGGGCCGGAACGGCATGATCCGAGGGTAATGGTCCGGCGCCTCGGGAGCCCAGGTTCGGTTCGCTAGGGTGGCATGCCGGCACCCGGCACGCGAGGAAGGACCGACGATGACCACCGGGCGTGGTTCCCGCGTGCTGTTCTACAGCAAGCCCGGCTGCCACCTGTGCGACGAGGCCCGCGAGGTCATCTTCCGGGTGTGCACCGAGCTGGGTGAGATCTTCGAAGAGCGCAACATTCTCGACGACCCGGAGCTGCAACGCCGGTACGGCGAGCAGATCCCGGTCACGATCGTCGACGGGCGGCAGCACGACGTCTGGCGCGTCGACGAGGCGAGGCTGCGACAGGCCCTGGCCACGTGATCGGGATCGAGGTCGTTCCCGCCCCGGTGTCCGCCGACGCCGGTGGGGGATCGTTCGTGCTCGACGAGTCGACGCAGATCCGGGCGGATCAGGCAGCGATCCCGGTCGCCGAGCACCTCGCCGACGCAGTGCGGCCCCTGACCGGCGTCGCGCTGACGGTGTCGTCGGAGCCGGGTGCATCGAGCGAGATCGCCCTGCGGCTCGACGGCGCCGACCGGCTCGGAGCCGAGGGCTACGAACTCGACGTGACACCCGACGGCGTGGTGCTGCGCGCACACGAGCCGGCCGGTCTCTTCCATGGCGTGCAGACCTTTGGTCAGCTCGTGCAAGCCTCCGTCGCGCGCGGCGGTGGCCGATGCGAGGTCGCGGGCGCACGGATATCGGATCGGCCGAGGTTCGCGTGGCGGGGTGCGATGCTCGATGTTGCGCGGCACTTCTTCTCGGTCGGCGAGGTCAAGCGGTTCATCGACCTCGCGGCGCTCTACAAGCTCAATGTGCTTCACCTGCATCTCACCGACGACCAGGGTTGGCGAATCGCGATCGACGGCTGGCCGGAACTGACCCGCATCGGTGCCAGTACCGAGGTCGGTGGCGGTAGCGGTGGGTTCTACACCAAGGCCGACTACGCTGACCTCGTCCGTTACGCGGCCGCGAGGTACATGACCGTCGTACCGGAGATCGACGTACCAGGGCACAGCAATGCCGCGCTCGCGTCCTATCCGGAGCTGAACTGCGACGGCAATGCTGCTGCGCCGTTTACGGGTACCGAGGTCGGATTCAGTGCACTCTGCGTGGACAAGCCGGTGACGTATGCCTTCCTCGAGGACGTGCTCGGCGAGATCGCCGCGATGACACCGGGTCCGTTCCTACACATCGGCGGCGACGAAGCCCAGACCATGACCGACGAGGACTACGCCGCGTTCACCGAGCGCGTGCAGAAGATCGTCGCGGCGATCGGCAAGCGCTCCGTGGGCTGGCAGGAGCTGACGGCTGGTCCCCTCGAGCGGGGCACGGTCGTCCAGTATTGGAACACCGGAGCAGGTCCGGCCCAGGCAGTTGAGGCTGTGCGCAGGGGCGCACAGGTCATCTTGTCGCCGGCAGACCGGGCCTACCTCGACATGAAGTACGACGGATCGACCGAGCTCGGCTATGACTGGGCCGGGTACGTCGACGTCCGGGACGCGTACGACTGGGACCCGGCGACGCTGATCGACGGCGTCGAGGAGGCGGACGTGCTGGGCGTCGAGGCGGCGCTGTGGACCGAGACGGTGGCCGAAATCGGCGACGTCGAGACCATGGCCTACCCGAGGCTGCCCGCCATCGCCGAGGTCGCCTGGTCACCGTCCGGGCGGCGGGGCTGGGCAGACTTCCGGCTGCGACTGGCCGCCCAGGAAACATGGTGGGCGGCCATGGGTATCCGCTTCCACCGGTCGCCGCAGGTCCCCTGGCGATGAAGCAGACCATGCAGGCGGTCTCTGCCGGCGACGCGGATGGGCGTGCATGGGTGGCGGCTCTCGACGCGAAGCTTGACGCCAAACGGGACGTCGCTCGCTTGGCGGGAGTCCTACAGGTCGGTGCGGAGTAGCGGTCCTCCTCGCCGGTGATCTTGCACCCAGAGCAGGTATTCGATGCGATGCCAACCGGTCCATGCCGGGTCGGTCTCGTCGGCGAAGTCGTCGACCCGGGCGTCGACGACCCCGTCGATCTCCGCGATCAGCCCGGCAATGGGCTCGATCGTCTCCCAGTGGTATCGGCTGGGCGCATAGGCCGACTTGGCGGCATCCATGTTGCCGGCCCGGACGGCGTCGGTGAACGTCGTCGTCGCGTCGACCAGGATGGCCACCTCGTCCTGCACGTAGCGGCGGTACTCGTCGACGGCGCCCAGGATCGCTTCGTCGTCGGTACCGCCGGTGAGGTCCTGGCTGCCAAGGCCCGAGCCCGAGCCGGAGCCGGACCCGGAGCGGACCCAGATCCGGAACCAGAGGCCGAGCCAGTATCCGAGCCGTCGACTGAGCAGGCGCTGACCAGCAGGGCCAGCGCGACGGTGGCCGTGAGACCGGCTGAGCGCCGGGTGCGTGTGGGCACGAGAGCTTCCCTTTCGACGTGGTGAAAGGGAAGGCCAACCTAACCAAGGTGAACCGGGAAGCGGGGGCTTGCGTATAGGTCAAGGGGGCGCGTCGCGCAACTTTGTGCCCGTGTTCACAAGGACCTACGCTGGTTCCTGACGCACATCACCGGCCGCGGCGCTCACTGCCGCTGGCCGGCCTACCCGGGAGTACCGTGACCCGTCGCACGCCTCGCTCAACGGCCGAGCCCACTGCGGGCAACGCCGCCCGAGGTGTGCCCGAGGCGACCGTCGCACGGCTGCCGGTGTACCTGCGCGCACTCGCGGCTCTGGCCGAACGTGGAGTGGCCACTGTCTCATCCGACGAGCTGGCGGAGTCGGCCGGGGTCAACTCCGCCAAGCTCCGCAAGGATCTGTCCTATCTCGGGTCGTACGGCACACGGGGCGTCGGCTACGAGGTGGACTACCTCCGCTACCAGATCGCGCGCGAGATCGGGCTGACCCAGGACTGGCCGGTGGTGATCGTCGGGATCGGAAACCTGGGCCACGCGTTGGCCAACTACGCCGGGTTCGCTTCGCGCGGATTCCGCGTCGCCGCGCTCGTCGACGCCGATCCCACCAGGACCGGAGAGAACGTCGCCGGCCTCGAGGTCCACCATGCCGACGAACTCGAAGGCCTGGTGGTCGAGCACCAGATCGCCATCGGGGTGATCGCCACGCCGGCCCCGGCGGCCCAGCAGGTGTGCGACCGGCTGATCGGCTCCGGGGTAACGAGCATCCTGAACTTCGCCCCGACCCTGCTCCAGGTGCCCGAGGGCGTCGATCTCCGCAAGGTCGACTTGTCGATCGAGTTGCAGATCCTCGCGTACCACGAGCAGCGCAAGAACGGTGCCGCCGCGCTCGCGCTCACCGCCGAGCAGGCGGCCCAGCTGGCTGAGGCGGTGCACGCATGACGATCCTGGTCGTCGGACTCTCGCATCACACCGCGCCCGTCGAGGTCCTGGAGCGTGCCGCTCTCGGGCACGACACGGTGAGAAAGCTGCTGGACGAGGTGCGCACGACCGTGCACCTCTCCGAGGCGGTCGCCGTGGTGACCTGCAACCGGGTCGAGATCTACGCCGACGCGGCGACGTTCCACGGCGGCGTCGAGGAGATCGGACGGCTGCTGTCCCGTCACGTCGACGTCAGCCTCGACGAGCTCACGCGCTACCTCTATGTCCACTACGACGACCGTGCGGTCCTGCACCTGTTCTACGTGACCTGCGGGCTCGACTCGATGGTCGTCGGCGAGAGCCAGATCCTCGGCCAGGTGCGCGAAGCCTTCCGGCTGGCCCACGCCTCCGGGGCGACCGGTCGGGTGCTCGGGGAGCTGTTCCCGACGGCGCTGCGGGTCGGGAAGCGGGCGCACGCGGAGACCGCGATCGACTCGGCCGGACGGTCCGTCGTCACGGTCGGTCTCGCCGCCGTGGCCCCTGACGGAGTGACGGGTCTGACGGCGCTCGTGGTCGGCGCGGGGTCGATAGCCGCGCTGGCGACCGCGAAACTGCATCGCGCGGGCGCGGAGATCGTCGTCGCCAACCGGACGCTCGAGCGCGCGGCCCGGCTGGCGAAGGCCGTAGGTGGCCACGCTGTACCCATGAGCGAGCTGCCCGCGGCCCTCGTCACCGCCGACCTGGTCGTGTCCTGCACCGGCGCCTCGGGTGTGGTCTTGCCGTACGAGATCGTCGAGGCCGCCGTGGCCGGTCGGAACGGACGCCCGTTACGCATCCTCGACCTTGCCCTGCCACGCGACGTGGACGCAGCGGTCCACGAGCTGTCGGGGGTGGTCGCCGCCGATCTCGCGTCCGTTGCCGAGAGTGCCGGAGCGGCCACTGCGGCGGCTGAGGACGTAGCGGCGGTGCGCTCGATCCTGGCCGAGGAGTTCGCCGGTTTCGCCGCAGCCCGGCAGCAGGCCCGCGTGGCGCCGACGGTGGTGGCGTTGCGGACGATGGCAGACGAGGTCGTGGCGTCCGAGCTGGTCCGGATGAGTGGGCGACTGCCAGACCTCGACGAACGCACCCGGTCGGAGGTGACGTCGACGGTGCGGCGCGTCGTCGACAAGCTGCTCCATTCGCCGACCGTCCGGGTGAAAGAACTGGCGGTCGAGCCCGACGGTGCGTCGTACGAGGCAGCGTTGCGCGAGCTGTTCGCCCTCGACCCCCGGTCGGTGGACGCCGCGAGTGTCGCGCAGAAGCTGCATGACCAGGGGGAACTGGACGGCGGGGGTGGCGCACGATGACGGCCCTCAAGCTGGGGACCCGCCGCAGCGCGCTCGCCCTGGCACAGGCGCGCAGTGTCGCCGAGGCGATCATGTCCACGACCGGGCGGCGGGCCGAGCTGGTCGAGGTCACCACCCGCGGAGACGTCTCCACCGAGCCGCTCGCCCGGATCGGCGGTACCGGTGTCTTCGTCAGCGCCTTGCGTGATGCCCTGCTCGGATACCGGATCGACCTGGCCGTGCACTCCCTCAAGGACCTTCCGACGGCGCCGGAGGACGACCTGACGGTCGCCGCCATTCCACCGCGGGAGGACGCGCGCGACGTTCTCTGCGCCCGTGACGGGCTCACCCTCGCGGAGCTCCCGGTGGGTGCGCGCGTCGGCACGGGTGCGCCGCGACGGGCTGCGCAGCTCCGGGCGCTCGGCCTGGGCCTGGACGTGGTGCCCGTCCGCGGGAACGTCGACAGCCGGCTGGCCAGGGTGGCCGACGGCACGTTCGACGCCGTCGTAGTCGCCCGAGCCGGGCTTGCCCGGCTCGGCCGGCTCGACGATGCCACCGAGGTCCTCGACCCGCTGCAGATGTTGCCGGCCCCCGGGCAAGGCGCGCTCGCGGTCGAGTGTCGCGCGGACGATGACGTGCTCGACGTCCTGCGTGCACTCGACGACCCCAAGACTCGTTCCGCAGTGACCGCGGAGCGCTCCCTCCTCGCCGCGCTCGAGGCCGGCTGTACCGCGCCCGTGGGCGCGTACGCCGAGGCGGCCGAGGGCGACGACGGCCTCGAGCTCTACCTCCGTGCTGTCGTCGTGTCACCCGACGGCACGGTGAGCATCCGCAAGTCCGCTACCGGCCCGTTGACGGCGGCCGAGCAACTGGGACGCGACCTGGCGACCGAGATGCTCGACGACGGGGCAGGAGCGCTCGTCGGCGCCCATGACCGGGCGCTGGAACAGGAGACCGTTCCGTGACCACCAGGAAACATCCAAACGTCGGCAGTGTCGCCTTCGTCGGAGCCGGCCCGGGCGACCCCGGGCTGCTGACACTGCGTGCCGCCGAGGTTCTCGCCGACGCCGACGTCGTCATCATCGAAGAGCCGCACCACCGAGATCTGCTCGTCCACGCCGCCGACGACGTCGAGGTCGTCGAGGGCGGCGTCGACGAGGACGGCTTGCCACTGACCGCTGCCGTCCGGGGAAGGCTGGCGCTCTCGGCTGCCAAGGGCGGACGCGCCGTCGTCCGACTGCTCGACGGCGACCCGTTTGTGCACCCGACCGGCGCTGACGAGGCTCTCGTGTGCGCGAAGGCGGGCGTTCCGTTCGAGGTCGTTCCCGGTGTGGCGGGCGTGACCGCGATCCCGGCACACGCCGGAGTCCCGCTCACCGCAGGGCGCAGGCGCAGCGTGCAGGTCATCGACGTCACCGGCAAGGTCGACTGGGCGGCGTGCACAGCCGACACGCTCGTGCTCACGCGTGCCGACGACCACCTCGGCCAGGTGGCGAGCGCGCTGATCGAGGCTGGTACGGCCGCGACGACGCCGGTCGCGGTGATCACGTCGGGCAGCACGGTGGAGCAACAGACCGTGGTCTCGACGCTCGATCGGGTGGCCGGTGATGTCCGGGCCGCGAAGCTCCCGGCACCGGTCGTCGCCGTCGTCGGCGATGTCGTCGAGCACCGGGCCGCCCTGTCGTGGTTCGAGACCAAGCCGCTGTTCGGCTGGCGAGTGCTGGTACCGCGCACGCGGCAGCAGGCAGGTTCGCTGTCCGCGGCACTGCGCCGCTCCGGCGCGGTACCGGAGGAGGTTCCGACGATCTCGGTCGAGCCGCCGCGCAACCCGCAGCAGATCGACAAGGCGGTCCGCGGCATGGTCGAAGGCCGCTACGAATGGATCGCGCTCACCTCGGTTAACGCGCTGCGGGCCGTCAAGGAGAAGCTCGTCGAGTACGGGCTCGATGCTCGAGCGCTCTCCGGCCTCAAGGTCGCCGCCGTGGGGGAGAAGACCGCGGAGGCGCTACGTGCCTGGGGGATCGAGCCCGACCTGGTGCCGTCCGGGGAGCAGTCGGCTCGTGGTCTGCTGGCCGACTGGCCGCCGTACGACGAGGTGCTCGACCCGATCAACCGGGTGTTCCTGCCCCGTGCCGACATCGCGACCGAGACCTTGGCCGCAGGCCTGCTCGAGATGGGCTGGGAGGTCGACGACGTCACGGCGTATCGGACGGTGCGGGCAGCTCCGCCGGCGGTCGAGACGCGCGACGCGATCAAGACCGGCCGGTTCGACGCGGTCGTCTTCACGTCGTCGTCGACGGTCCGAAACCTGGTCGGCATCGCCGGCAAGCCGCATGCGACGACCGTGGTCGCCTGCATCGGGCCCGCGACGGCCAAGACCGCCGAGGAGCACGGCCTGCGGGTCGACGTGCTGGCACCCGAACCCTCGGTCGAGGTGCTGGCGGAGGCGCTGGCCGAGTTCGGTGCGGCCCGCCGGGCGGCGATGGTGACCGCCGGTGAGCCGGTGACGAAGCCGTCCCAGCGCCGTCGCACGTCGGCCCGTCGTAAGGCAACATAGGTCGATCCCGCGGCGAGGAGTCACCATGCCATTTCCGGCTGAGCGGCCCCGGCGGCTGCGCCGGACCGCCCCCCTGCGCCGGCTGGTCGCCGAGGCCTCGGTGGAGCCGCGGAACCTGGTGCTGCCGATGTTCGTCCGCGAGGGCGCGGCAGATGTACGTCCGGTCGCGTCGATGCCAGGGGTCGTCCAGCACACCCGCGACACGTTGCGTAAGGCGGCCTCGGAGGCGGTCGAGGCGGGCGTCGGCGGGCTGATGCTGTTCGCGATTCCCTCGTCCCGTGACGAGGTCGGGTCCGGCGCCTACGACCCCGGTGGTGCGCTCAACACGGCGATCCGCGACGTCGTGGCCGAGGTCGGTGGTGCGACGGTCGTGATGGCCGACCTGTGCCTGGACGAGTTCACCTCGCACGGGCACTGCGGGGTACTCGCGCCCGACGGGTCGGTCGACAACGACGCGACGCTCGAGGCGTACGGGCAGATGGCGCTCGCCCAGGCGGCCGCCGGCGTCCACGTCGTCGGACCGAGCGGGATGATGGACGGGCAGGTCGCGGCCGTTCGCGGTGCGCTCGACGGAGCCGGCTTCTCCGACGTGGCGGTCCTCGCGTACGCCGCGAAGTACGCCTCGGCGTTCTACGGGCCGTTCCGCGAGGCCGTCGAGTCCTCGCTCGTCGGCGACCGGCGTACGTATCAGCAAGACCCGGCCAACGGCATCGAGGCCCTGCGTGAGGTGCGCCTCGACGTGTCCGAGGGTGCTGACATGATCATGGTCAAGCCGGCCATGTCGTACCTCGACGTGGTTCGCCGCGTACGCGAGATGGTCGACGTGCCGGTGGCCGCGTACCAGGTGTCCG
>OBLS010000109.1_pt1 | contig 23108 bp, 29 predicted proteins | sample 1519901 | NCBI WGS metagenome assembly OBLS01 (sample SAMEA3113585, study PRJEB22503) | soil metagenome | reverse complement strand
GGCGGGGCCCGGCGAGGCCGGCGCCGCATTCGGTAGCCAAGGAGCAACAGCCGTGACGTATGTCATCGCGCAGCCGTGCGTGGACTTGAAGGATCTAGCCTGCGTCGAAGAGTGCCCTGTCGACTGCATCTACGAGGGAAAGCGGATGCTCTACATCCACCCCGACGAATGCGTGGATTGCGGCGCCTGTGAACCGGTCTGCCCCGTCGAGGCGATCTTCTACGAGGACGACACGCCGGAGGAGTGGAAGGACTACTACGCGGCGAACGTGGAATTCTTCTCCGACCTCGGCTCGCCCGGTGGTGCCGCCAAGCTCGGTCTCATCGACAAGGACCATCCGCTGATCGAGGCTTTACCGCCCCAAGAGCACGACGAGTGACTCTGGCGCCAGCCAAGAAGAACCGTCGGAGCCTCGCTGGCGACCTTCCTGACTTTCCCTGGGACACGCTCGCCGGCGCCAAGGCCGTTGCCGAGGATCACCCGGATGGAATCGTCGATCTTTCCATCGGGACGCCCATCGACCCGACGCCGGACATCGCCCGACGAGCCCTGAGCCGCGCTGCCAACAATCCCGGTTACCCGCTCACCTCGGGCACCGCTCGCCTCCGCGAGGCCATCACCGGCTACCTCACGCGGCGGTGGGGGGCCGTCTCGCTCGACCCGACGGCGGTCCTACCGGTGATCGGCACCAAGGAGCTGGTGGCCTGGCTGCCCACGCTGCTGGGGCTTGGCCCTGATGACCTGGTGGTGTACCCGCGGACCGCGTATCCCACCTACGTCGTTGGTGCCCGAATCGCTGGTTGTCGCTCGATCGCCTGCGATGATCTGGAGGAGCTGGGTGACGACGAGCCGGCCCTCGTCTGGCTGAATTCACCATCCAACCCGACAGGCGCCGTACTCTCGGCCGAGACTTTGGCTGAGCGAGTCGGTTGGGCCCGTGACCGCGGGGCGGTGGTCGCCTCCGACGAGTGCTACGGCGAGTTCGGCTGGGAGATCGACCCGGTCTCGGTGCTGCACCCGGCGGTCAGCCACGGCAGCTACCGGAACCTGCTGGCGGTTCACTCGCTATCCAAGCGCTCGAATCTCGCCGGATACCGCGCCGGCTTCGTTGCGGGCGACCCCCTATTGGTCGCAGAATTGCTGGCCATCCGTAAGCACGCCGGCATGATCGTGCCAGGTCCGGTCCAGGAAGTGATGATCGATCTGCTGGCAGACCATGATCACGTTGAGGTTCAGCGGCAGCGTTATGCGGCACGGCGCCGCTTGCTGCGTCCGGCGCTCGACCACGCGGGCTTCACCGTCGAGCATTCGGAGGGCTCGCTCTACCTCTGGGCGAGCCGGGGTGAAGAGTGCCAGACCACCGTCGCCGCTCTTGCCCAGCAGGGGATTCTGGTCGCTCCAGGCGACTTCTACGGACCGGCCGGCGCGCGGCACGTACGGCTGGCCCTGACGGCGCCGGATGAGCGGATCGAAGCGGCGGCGCGGCGGCTCAGCGCACGGTGATCTCCACCCGCGTCTTCTCCAGTGCTGGAGTGAGCTTCGTCCAGGTTGGCAGGTCGATCGCTTCGGTCTGCCATTGGCGCCCCCCGACCTTGATCGCCACGACGCCGTAGCGATCGGCGTTGGCCAGGGCGTGGGCGGCGTAGGCCCAGGCCAGGGCGCCGCTGCGAGCGTCGATGCCGACAACCTTGTCCTGGGTCCTCTCGTCGGAGACGTTGCCGAAGGTCTTCTCGATGGAGGAAACGAGTGCCGATGGCTTGCCGGGATTGCCTTCTCGTTCCAGGCACGTGAATCCCGCGGCTGAGCGTCCGGTCAATGCGCTGGCCAGCACTCGGGCATCAGCCTCATGATCGCGGTAGGCATCGGGGAAGCTGCTGTTCTGGACCTTCTGCGCCACCGTCGTGATGTCCCCGGTCTCCCAGTCGTCGATCTTGACCAAGGCGTCGTAGAACCTATCGGTGGCGTAGTACGGATCGAGCAGGTCCTTGCGGCTACCCCAGCCTTGGGACGGTCGCTGTTGGAACAAGCCGACCGAATCGCGATCGCCGTAGTTGAGGTTACGGATGCCGGTCTCCTGGTAAACGGTCGCCATCGCGATGGAAGCCGCCCTTGGCGGCAGCCCTCGCTTCACCGACAACCCGACCACGATCGACGTGTAGTGCGCCTGCTCCAGGTCCAACGTGACCGATTGGTCGTTGGCCGTGGCGACGCAGCGCTGCTGGCCGGGCACGGGGCCGGTCAATCCCCGGCTGCGCAGCCACAGGAACCCCCCGACCCCCAGGACGACCACGATGACCAGCGCGATCACCATGCACCCCACCGCTCGGGCCGTACGGACTGCCATCGGTTAGTTCGCGTGCAGCGCTTCGTTGAGCTTGACCGGCTTGCCCAGCCGTGGGCGCACCTCGATCGCGCCGGTCACCGAGTTGCGCAGAAACAGCAGGCTGTCCTGCCCAGACAACTCGAGCGCCTTGACGATCTGCCCCCCGGGCAGAGTGACCTTCGTCGCTGCGGTGACGTAAAGGCCCGCTTCGACGACGCAGTCATCACCCAAGGCAATCCCGATCCCGGCGTTGGCGCCGAGCAGGCAGCGCTCTCCGACTGAGATCACCTGCGTGCCACCCCCGGAGAGCGTTCCCATGATCGACGCGCCGCCGCCGATGTCGGAGTCCTTGCCCACCACAACGCCCGCCGAGATGCGCCCCTCCACCATGGACGTGCCAAGGGTTCCGGCGTTGTAGTTGACGAATCCCTCGTGCATCACCGTCGTTCCCTCGGCGAGGTGCGCGCCGAGACGGACCCGATCACCGTCGGCGATCCGCACGCCGGTGGGCAGCACGTAATCGATCATTCGAGGAAACTTGTCAACCCCGTACACGGTGAGTTGGCCATGGACAGCACGGAGCCGTGAGCGCACCCGGTCGAAGCCGTCGACGGCGCAGGGTCCGTACGAGGTCCAGACCACGTTGGCCAGCTGCGAGAAGATGCCGTCGAGGTTGATGCTCCGGGGGGCAACCAACCGGTGGCTCAACAGGTGGAGCCGAAGGTAGGCGTCCGAGCCGCCGGAAGGCGGAACATTCAAATCGACCTCGACTCGCCGCACGTCGGTCCGAACCGCGCCGGAACATTCAAATCGACCTCGACTCGCCGCACGTCGGTCCGAACCGCGCGGAGCTCATCAGCTCCGGCTCCCGCGGCCAGCTCGGGCGGCGGCTCGCTGTCCTCTGCTCGCCCGAGGGCAGGCCTGGGGAAGTACGTGTCGAGCACCTGACCCGACTCGTGGACCGTCGCCAGGCCCCATCCCCAAGCTGGTCGTGCGGTCGTGCCGTCGATCATGCCGGGAAGCCTAGACGGTCATGGGCATGCTGCGGCTTTGGGAAAGATGAGCGCAGTCTGTGAAGGTGGTCAGATGTTCCGGCTGCTGGGCCCGCTCGAAGATCAGCAACGTCGGCCCCTTCCCGGAGTACCAAGTAGGGTTCGCACATGTCCCTGCTGGACCTCGAAGGTGACCCAATCGCGTTGCTGAGGGCGCTGATCGACATCGAGTCGGTCAGCGGCAACGAGGCTGAGATCGCCGGATCCATCGAGGCCGCCCTCCGTCCGTACGGTCATCTTGCGGTCACTCGGGACGGCAACGTCATTCTGGCGCGAACCGAACTCGGTCGAGGCAGCAGAGTGGTCATCGCCGGCCATATCGACACCGTTCCGGTGGCGAACAATCTCCCTTCGCGGGTCACCGGTACTGACCATGACACGTTGGTGTGGGGACGCGGAGCTTGCGACATGAAGGGCGGTGTCGCGGTTCAACTGGTGGCAGCCGCGGCACTGACTCAGCCGGCCCGCGACGTTACGTGGATCTTCTACGACTGTGAGGAAGTAGAGGCCAGCCGGAACGGGTTGACACGGATCAGCCGAGAACGACCCGGCGACCTCGCGGGCGATTTCGCGGTGCTCTGCGAGCCCTCCAACGCACGGGTGGAGGGCGGGTGCCAGGGCACCATGCGGATCGAGGTCGAATTGCACGGTCTGGCGGCGCACTCGGCGCGAGCCTGGATGGGCCGCAATGCCGTGCACGACGCGGCGCCAGTGCTCCGGCGGCTCGCCGAGTATCAACCCGCCGAGGTCGAGGTCGACGGGCTGCTATACCGAGAAGGCCTCAACGCGGTACGGATCAGCGGCGGCACGGCCGGCAACATCATCCCCGACACCTGCGAGATCGAGATCAACTACCGGTTCGCTCCGGACAAGTCCCCGGAGCAGGCAGAGGAACAGATCCGACAGGTGCTGACGGGCTTCCCGGTGGAGGTCACCGATGTCGCAGCCGGCGCGCGGCCCGGCCTGGATCGGCCCGCTGCCAAGGAGTTCGTGGCGGCGGTGGGCGGTGAGCCGAGTGCGAAGTTCGGCTGGACGGACGTGGCCAGATTCAGTGCGATGGGCGTTCCGGCAGTGAACTTTGGTCCCGGCAACCCGAGCAAGGCGCACGCCGACGATGAGTTCTGTCCTGCCGCCGAGGTCGTGGCCTGCCGGAACGCCTTGGTGCGATGGCTCACCTAGGGTTGCCCTATGACCGATCCGGGAGGCGCGGAGCGAAGGGTCGAAGGCGCGATCATCCGCGGCGGTGCCCAACGGGAGACCACGACCACCGACCAGCGGCTGCTGGAGAGCCGCGGGGCGAGCGACTGGGTGCATACCGATCCTTGGCGGGTGCTGAGGATCCAGTCGGAATTTGTTGACGGTTTCGGCACCCTGGCCGAACTCGGCCCGGCGGTCGGTGTTTTCGGATCTGCCCGGGTCGACCGCGATGATCCGATCTACGCGATGACCGAGGAGCTCGCCACGAAATTGGTGGGCGCCGGGCTTTCGGTGATCACTGGAGGCGGGCCAGGTGTGATGGAGGCAGCGAACAAAGGCGCCGCGGCCGCCGGCGGAGTGTCGGTCGGCCTCGGCATCGAGCTGCCGTTCGAGTCTGGCCTCAACCCCTACGTCAATCTCGGTATCAACTTCCGCTACTTCTTCGCCCGCAAAACCATGTTCGTCAAGTACGCCCAGGGCTTCGTCGTCATGCCGGGAGGCTACGGGACCTTCGACGAACTGTTTGAGGCCCTGACCCTCGTCCAGACCCGCAAGGTCACGACCTTCCCGGTCGTGCTGGTGGGAACCGACTACTGGCGTGGCCTCTTGGACTGGCTGCGCGCCCGGCCCGCCGCGATGGGCTATGTCACGGCGGCCGACCTGGAGCTGCTCCACCTCACCGATGATCTTGACGACGTAGTCGAACGGATGCGAAGCGAGCGGGCGACGACTGGTGCTGCTCGGCGTCCGGAGTGAAGCGGCAGCTGCTTGGGCTTTCATGACACCATCGAAGCCATGGAGTGGTTCATCGCCGTGCTTGCCATCGTGCTGCTCGGTGCGGCGGCGATTGCCGCGGCCGGAGGCATGGGCCAGATGAGCCGAGATCCGGTCCGCGACATCTATCGACAGGATCTCCCGGACCGCCCGCTGACCGCCGAAGATCTGGACGGTCTGCGCTTCGGCGTCACCCTCCGTGGCTACTCGATGGCTCAAGTCGACGAGATCTTGGATCGGCTGGGCGCCGAAATCGCCCAGCGCGACGCCCGGATCGCGGAACTCAGCGGATGGCTGCGTCCGCAGGCACCACTCGCTCCCGAGCTGCCTCGCGGACAGGACATCGACCAGCGCAGCCCGGCCGAATGATCCTGCAGGTAGCCAGGCAGGTCTCCGCCGAGCCAGCGCGGGTCTGGCGAGTGTTGATCGATTGGGCCGGCCAATCGCGGTGGATCCCGTTCACCACGGTCGACGTCGTCAGTGATCACGACCAGGGCCTCGGCGTACGGGCCGTGGCGCTGTCCGGTTTTCGCCTTGGCCGGATTCCGGTCGGCTTGCTGGACAATTTCGTTGTCACCGGCTGGAGGCCGGAGAAGGAGTTGGAGGTTCTGCATCTGGGTCCTTTCTTCACCGGGGAGGGCGCCTTTCGGCTCGAGCCGCACCATGGCGGCACCCGGCTGACAGCGACTGAAGTGTTTTCTCTGCCTGGGGGTAAGCCGATCGAAGCGATCGTCCGACAGGGCTTGCCGCTGATGCGGGCGGGCTGGGCTTGCCGCTGATGCGGGCGGGCTTCGGCCGCAGCCTTCGTGACCTGGCGACGATCGCCGAAGGCCGCCCGTGACGGTCATACCGGGTCCCGACGGCCTACTCCGGTGCCCGTGGTCGCTGTCAGCGCCGGAGTACCTGGACTATCACGATCGAGAGTGGGGCCAGCCAGTTACCACTGTCTCCGGCCTGTACGAGCGGATGACGCTCGAGGCGTTCCAATCCGGGCTGTCGTGGATCACGATCTTGCGCAAGCGCGAGAACTTCCGCGCTGCGTTCAACCAATTCCTGCCGGAGCGGGTGGCCCTGTACGACGAGACCGATGTCGACCGACTCATGAGCGATGCCGGCATCGTCCGTAATTTGGCCAAGATCGACGCTGCCATCGCCAACGCGCGGGTCATCGCCGCCTGGGGTCAGGGCTTTGCCGACCTGGTCTGGAGCTACTACGAAGCGGACCATCGACGCCCGCGCACGCTGGCGGACGTGCCGGCAACTTCCCCGGCTTCCATTGCGCTGTCCCGGCAGCTGAAGAAGCGAGGGATCCGGTTCCTCGGACCCACGACGACGTACGCGACGATGCAAGCGGTCGGGCTGGTCGACGATCATCTTGTCAACTGTTGCGTGCTCGTCCCCCGGCTCACCTAGGCCCGCTCGATACGGAATAATTGCCCCCGAACAAGCTGGATCACAGAGAGGGTGGGCGATGGCTGCAATGAAGCCGCGGACGGGTGACGGCCCGATGGAGGTCACCAAGGAGGGCCGCGGAATCGTCATGCGCGTTCCGCTCGAAGGTGGCGGCCGGCTTGTCGTCGAACTGAACGCCGTGGAGGCCGCCGAGCTCGCCGGCGCTCTGAAGGGCGTGGTCGGCTAGAGCCCTCCCCATCGCTTCTTTTCAGCGTCCGCAGATCGCACCTTTGCTGGTATCTGCGGACGCTTCGTTATCGAAACGATCTCCGCCGCTCGCCATATCCCGGGCGGGTGTTGCGGTGTGATCACGACCACACTCTGCTGAGCAGCCCGCGGCTTCGCTGTGAGTGAAAAAGCAACCCAACCGTATTTTCGGCCCCGTATCCCAAGCTTCCGAGCTGCACTCAATCTCTGGTAGAGGCTCGGGAATAACCCGAGCTGTCCAGCCCGAGAGGAAGCTCACATGTCTGTTTCCCGCACCTTGCGTACTGCCGCAGTGACACTCGCGATGGCGGCCGCGACCGCCACCGGGGCGGTCGTCACGGCACCGGCAGCCACGGCGGCCACCTGCGCCGTCACCTGGGGATCGCTGCCGAAGAGCTCTGCACCGATGACCGCGCGACAGATTCGAGGCGTCCGGGCTGGCCAGCATGCGTGCTACGACCGGCTCGTCATCGACCTGAACGGCTGGAGCTCGGGCGCCACCGGTTACGACGTGCGCTACGTCGACAACGTCCACCAGGACGGCTCCGGTCAGGTTGTGCCGCTCCGTGGTGGCGCCAAGCTTCAGATCGTGATCAAGGCGCCCGCGTACGACACCAGTGGGGAGCTGATCATGGAGCCGGACAGCCTCACTGAGCTCTCGGACGTGACCGGCTTTTCGACCTTCCGCCAGGTTGCCTTCGCTGGCAGCTTCGAGGGTCAGACCACAATCGGGCTCGGCGTCCGGGCCAGGCTCCCGATGCGGGTCTTCCGGCTCGAGGGGCCCGAGCTGGGTCAGCGCCTGGTGATCGACGTCGCGCACTCCTGGAACTAGTCCGCTCGCGGAGCGGTAGCCGAGTTTAGTACCGCTGCAGGATGGCCATCACCTGGTCGTCGGTCAGCTGGCGGAAGTCCTTGTATGCCGCACCTACGGCGAAGAAGGGCTCCGGCATCGCTGGACAGACGACCAGGTCGGCCACGGCGCCGACCGAACGAACCGCCGACCGTGAGGCAACCGGGACCGCCACGATGATCTTCGCTGGGGCCTTGGGCCGAAGCGCGGCTACGGCGGCGAGCATCGTGGAGCCGGTGGCCAGGCCGTCGTCGACCACGATCACCTCGGCGTTGGTCACCGTGGGCGTCTCGCCGCCGAGGGCTGTCCGGCGGCGCTGCAGCTCGGCGAGCTCTCCCGCCCGTACGGCTTCGAACGCCGAGTCTGAGATGCCAAGATCACTAATCACGTCAGCATTGCGGAACAGCGACACGTCGTCGCCAATCATCGCCAGTGCCCCCATCGCGAGCTCGCGATGAGTCGGCACGCCAAGCTTGCGGACCAAGATCACGCCGAGCGGCGCCGAGAGCCGCGCAGCAACCTCGGCCGCTACCGGAACGCCACCGCGGGGCAGGGCCAGCACCACCGGTGCACTCGGTCGCAGACGCGCAGCGAGCTCGGCCGCCAACACGCGGCCCGCATCCGTGCGATCCGCGAAGCGTCTCAGCTGCCGTGCACCTCGATGGCTGTTCGATAGACGTCGACCGTCTCGGCGGCGATCTTGCCCCAGTCGAATTCTTCGATGCAGCGCTGTCGGCCGGCGCGGCCGAACTCCTCAGCCCTCTCCGGATCCCAGGTCAGGGAATTGATCTTGGCGGCCAGCTCCTCCTCGAAGGCTGCTACCGCTGCAGGGTCGTCAGCACGAGCCGGGTCGTAGGGAACCAGATAGCCGGTTTCGCCGTCGACCACCACCTCCGGGATCCCCCCGACCGCAGATGCGACCACCGCCGTTTCACAGGCCATAGCTTCCAGATTGACGATGCCGAGAGGCTCGTACACCGACGGGCAGGCGAACACGGTGGCGTGCGACAGCACCTGTCGGACGTGGCCTCGGGGAACCATTTCCTCGATCCACACCACATTGCCGCGGCTCGAGGACAGATGGGCGAATGCCTCGTTGAATTCCTTGGCGATCTCTGGAGTGTCCGGCGCTCCGGCCAGCAAGATCACCTGGGTACCGGGATCGAGTTGTTCGGCGGCGCGAACCAGGTGGATCAATCCCTTCTGCCGGGTGATCCGTCCGACGAAGACCACCGACGGCTGGTCCGGATCCATCCCCAATTGCGTCACGATGTCGGTGTCCTGGTCCGGCGCGAACTCGGCCGTGTCGATGCCGTTCTTGACCACATGGACCTTGTCGGGATCGAGGTTGGCGTACGAATCAAGCGTGTCCCGGCGCATGCCCTCGCTGACCGCGATCACCGCGTCGGCAGCTTCGAACGCGGTCTGCTCGGTCCAGGAAGACAAGCGGTAGCCGCCGCCCAGTTGCTCAGCTTTCCACGGCCGGTGTGGCTCGAGCGAATGCGTTCTTGACCACATGGACCTTGTCGGGGTCGAGGTTGCGATAGGAATCGAGCGTGTCGCGACGCATACCCTCACTGACGGCGATCACCGCGTCGGCGGCTTCGAAGGCGGTCTGCTCAGTCCACGAGGACAAGCGGTAGCCGCCGCCCAGTTGCTCAGCCTTCCAGGGCCGATGCGGCTCGAGCGAGTGTGCGGTGACCACATGCGGGATGTCCTGCAGCAGGCCAGCAAGGTGGCCGGCCAGGTTCGCATACCAGGTATGCGAGTGAACAAGATCGACGTCCGGTACGGCCGCTACCATCGACAGGTCGGCGCCGAAAACCCGAAGGGCCGCATTGGCCCCAGCGGGGTAATTCTCCTGATGCGCGGTGGCGCCCTCACGCGGCTCTCCCATGCACTGCACGTCGACATCGATCAACTTGGCCAGCTGCGGAACCAGTTGGGCCACATGCACACCGGCTCCGCCGTAGATCGAGGGCGGATACTCCCGGGTCAACAAAGAGATCCGGAGCTGATCAGCGGAGTCGGGAGCCATAGCTCGCATGGTGTCACAGGCATTCGAAGGCTGGAAAGGGTTCGACGATGAAGGCCTTGCTGCGGTTGTTGCGCCTCTTGTCGGCAAGCGCCCGTACACCCTAGGTTCAGACCATGGCAGCTCGTCCCAAGGTTCTGGCGATCGTTTTGGCCGGTGGCGAAGGAAAACGGCTGATGCCGTTGACCGGAGACCGGGCCAAGCCGGCCGTGCCCTTCGGTGGTACCTATCGCCTGATCGACTTCGTCCTGTCCAACCTCGCCAACGCGGGCATGCGGCAGATCGCCGTGCTGACCCAGTACAAGTCCCACTCGCTCGACCGGCACATCTCGTTGACCTGGCGGATGTCGACCATGCTGGGCAACTACGTGACGCCGGTGCCGGCACAGCAGCGACTCGGCCCGCGCTGGTACCAAGGCAGCGCTGACGCGATCTATCAGTCGTTGAATCTCGTGGTGGACGAGGATCCTGACTATGTCGTGGTCTTCGGCGCCGACAACATCTACCGGATGGACGTGGACCAGATGCTCCAGGCGCACATCGACGGTGGCCTCGGCGCCACCGTGGCGGGCATCCGGGTTCCCCGTAGTCAGGCGACAGCCTTCGGCGTGATCGACGCCGAACAGGACAACAAGATCAAGGAGTTCCTCGAGAAGCCGGCCGATCCTCCCGGGCTGCCCGACGACCCTGACGTTTCCTTCGCTTCCATGGGCAACTACATCTTCACCAGCGACGCCCTCATCGAGGCGCTGACTGCGGACGCGGAGGCGGAAAGTTCCCGACACGACATGGGCGGTGACATCATTCCGAGCTTCGTCGGTCGAGGTGAGGCCCAGGTCTACGACTTCACCCAGAACCAGGTACCGGGCTCAACTGGGCGGGAAAAGGCCTACTGGCGGGACGTGGGAACTATCGACGCCTATCATGAGGCGCACCTCGATCTGGTGTCGGTCGACCCGGTCTTCAACCTCTACAACCATGACTGGCCGATCTGGACCTATCCGGTGCAAATGCCGGGCGCGAAGTTCACCCTCCGTGGCCTGGCGTTGGACTCGATTGTGAGTCCTGGCTGCATCGTTTCCGGCGGTTCGATTGAAGACTCCGTGCTCTCGCCCAACGTCCGAGTCAACGAGAACGCCAAGGTGAGCGATTCGGTGATCTTGTCCAACGTGACCATCGGAAAACGGGCCGTTGTCCGTCGAGCGATCTTGGACAAGAACGTGGTGGTTCCCGATAACGCTCAGGTCGGCGTGAATGAGGAGGAAGATCGTTCCCGGGGGTTCACCGTTTCCGACAGTGGCATCACCGTGGTAGGAAAGGGCATCACGGTGGCCCCCAGCTGACCGCGGGGCAGACTGCTCAGCGCTTGACGGCTACCAGTAATCCGTCGCCCACCGGCAGCAGCGCCGCAACCAGATCGTCGTTCTCCTTGACGGCATTCACAGCACTGCGGATCGCCTCTGTCTGCTCATCGGTCTGGGCCGGATCCGCCGTCCGGTCATGCCACAAGGCATTATCGACGGCCAGCAAGCCTCCGTGCCGGAGCAGCCGCAGGCCCTCCTCGACGTAGTCGGGGTACTCGGACTTGTCAGCGTCGACGAAGACCATGTCGTACGCGCCGTCGCTCAGCCGCGGCAGCACGCTGAGGGCGGCGCCGCTGATTAAGCGGAATCGCTGATTCGGAATGCCAACGGAAGCAAACGCCTTTCGGGCCGCATGCTGATGCTCTGGCTCAATGTCGACACTGGTCAGCACGCCGTCGGGCTGCATGCCGGCGAACAGCGCGAGGCCGGAGACCCCCGATCCCGTGCCAATCTCGACCACTGCCTTCGCGGAGATAGCGCGCGCCAGAAGTGTGAGTGTGCTGGCGCATCCGCGACCCAGCGGCGACACGCCCAATTCCGCTGCCTCCAGCCGAGCGGCCACAGCAGTATCGGTCTCCTCGACGTAATCCTCGGCGTAGGCCCAGCTCGCCGGCTTGGGTGCTGATTTGGGCGAGGTCTTCTGAGCTGAGGCCGTCACGGATGTCAGCCTATCGACAGCCCCTGACCCATACCATGACGATATGAGCCACACCGTGGTCGCCGAGCTCGTCGCTGCTGTGATGAAGGTCGAAGTGGACGTCGGCGACCGAGTCGCCGCGGACGACCCGGTGGTGATCTTGGAATCGATGAAGATGGAAATCCCTGTCCTGGCGGAGGTCCCTGGCACGATAACCGAGGTGGTGGTCGCGTCAGGCGATGTGGTCAACGATGGCGACCCGCTCGTCGTGATCCGCACCTGACGGCTCGGCTTAGGATGAACTCCGTGCCCGCTTCAGCTGCGCCGCCCTTCGGCCGTCTCCTGACCGCGATGGTGACACCCTTCACCCTCGACGGTGCGCTGGATCTTGATGCAGCTGGTGCCTTGGCCACCCACCTGGTCGACGACGGTGATCATGACGGCCTGGTGATCAGCGGCACGACAGGCGAAGCCCCGACTCTCAGCGACGCGGAGAAGGCCGACCTGCTGCGGGTGGTAGTCGACGCCGTGGGGGATCGCGCCGCCGTCGTTGCCGGCGTCGGTACCTTCAGCACCGAGCACACGCTTCAGCTCGCCGCCGAGGCGGCCAAAGCTGGCGCCGACGGCCTGCTGGTGGTCACCCCGTACTACTCCAAGCCGCCGCAAGCGGGGCTGCTCAACCACTTCCTCAGCGTGGCCGACTCGACCGATGTCCCGATCATGCTTTACGACATTCCCGGTCGGACAGGCACGGCAATTGCCACCGACACGATGATCCGGCTTGCTGAGCATCCCCACATCGTGGGGGTCAAGGACGCCAAGGGCGATCTCACTGCTTCCGGTCGAGTCATGGCCGAGACCGAGCTGGCCTACTACTCCGGAGATGACGCCCTGACGTTGCCTCTGCTGTCGGTTGGCGCTGTCGGCGTGGTGGGCACGTCCACTCATTTCTGCGGGCCCGAAACAAAGAGGATGATCGAGGCCTACCTTTCCGGCGATGTGGCGACGGCGGTGGAGTTGCACCGCCAGCTGCTCCCGATCTACACCGGTATCTTCGCCACTCAGGGCTGCATCCTGGTGAAGGCAGGCCTTGAACTCCGGGGGCGTGCGGTCGGCGGCCTGCGCCCGCCTCTCGTCGGCGCGACGGACGCAGAACGTACGGCGCTTGTCGCATCTTTGGCCGCCGCTGGCCTCTAGGCCGCCGGGAACACGTCGGCAGGGCTCAGCGTTGTCGGTGTGAGGGAGGACACATCGCGTGCACAGCGGTTTGACAGGGTTCGCTCAGGGCATTGCCAGGTTCGCTCGCGAGAATGAGCGGTCACGGCTGGCCACGAGGGAGGTGACCCCCATGTCATTGCCGGAGCAGGATCCGGCGGCGGACTGGGTGCCGCCGACCTGGGAGCAGATCGTCCGTGACCACAGCTCGCGGGTCTACCGGCTTGCATACCGGCTCACGGGCAATCCGCACGACGCCGAAGATTTGACCCAGGACGTTTTCGTCCGCGTCTTTCGCTCGCTGCACCGATTCCAGCCCGGCACCCTCGAGGGTTGGCTGCACCGGATCACGACGAACCTGTTTCTCGACGGCGCCCGCCGAAAGCAGAAGATCCGCTTCGACGGGCTGGTCGAAGGAGCGGCCGACCGGTTGGCCAGCGCCTGGCCGACGCCGTCGGAACAGCTCGCCAACGCCGACCTCGACCATGACGTCGCTGCTGCCCTTGCCGCCCTGCCGCCGGAATTTCGAGCGGCGGTCGTGCTCTGTGACATCGAGGGTCTCAGCTACGAAGAGATCGCTTCGGTGCTCGACGTCAAGATCGGCACCGTGCGCAGTCGTATCCACCGGGGCAGGGCCCAGCTCCGGGCCGCCTTGGCTCATCGCCAGCCCACCTGGGCGTGGCAGCGGAAACCGGTCGGAGTATGGAGCCGGCGAGGCCAGGGTGAGCAGGCGGCCCTGCGCCGACCTAGCCGAGTTGAGGTCCGGGTACGTCGACGATGCCCTCAGCCCAGACGACCGCGAACGGCTGCTGGCCCACATGGTCGACTGTGCTGCCTGTCGGTCCGACATCCACGAGCTGCGGACGATCCGCCGGTTGCTGAGCGGAAGCCGCCCACCGGCAACCGCTTCCGTTGACCTGTCCCACCGCCTGAACTCGATCGCAGGTTCGCAGGCGTCGGAGCCGCTATGGAGTCGACCATTCCGGAGAACCTCTCCAGGCATGCTTCCCAGCGAGCGGCGCACCCGGCGCCTTCGGCTGGGTGCCGCCGGCCTCGCGGTGGGCGCGTTGGTGAGCACGGCCGTCGGCGCGGGATATGTCGCCGCGCCCGCAACCGCGATAGCCGTGATTGATGATCCGAGCGCTGACGCGCAGGCTGAATTCACGTCTACGCTGACGCAGTCGCCGCTGGGCAGCGATTCGATCGCAGCGGTCATGCTGGCTGATGCCGAACGGTTGATATCGGCCGACGCGTTGCCACACGCTCGGGCCGGCCAGAATGCCAAGCCCGAGTCGTCATTGACCAGCGCTCAAGCTCGCGGTGCGCTGGTCAGGGCAGCATCAGCTGCTAGCAGGTTCAGTTACTCCGGAACTCAGGCGTTCGCCGCGCTCATGGACGGTACCACCGTCACCGCCGTGATTCAGATCGATTCCCGCAGAGAGCAGGGCAGCCAGCTGACTGTCCTCAATGAGCGAGGCGACAAGGTGCTGACGGGCTATACCCGGCCCGCGGTGACATCTCGGATGGCCGACAACCCGCTGCTGGGCTTGCTCGAGCGAAACTATCGCGTGTCGGGCTGGTCTGGCAGCAAGGTCGCCGGTCGGCCGGCGACCGTGGTGGAGGCATCCACAGGCGGCGCTGTGGCGGCGCGCTGGTGGATCGATGATGCGACCGGGCTGCTGCTCGGTCAGGAGACGTACGACCCGCACGGCCTGGTAACCCTGAGCTCACGCTTCACCTCGCTCCGAATCGGCAACACCTCCTCGATCTTGGAACATCTGCCGCCTCGACTGGCGATGTCCACCACGACGAGTGCGCTGACGGTTTCTAGTTCGCCCCAACTCACAGCCCAGGGCTGGTCCTGCGTCGATTCACTGGCCGGATTGGCTTTGGTCCGGGTTCGCACGGACCGGGCTGCTAGCCCGAACGTGCTGCATCTGGTCTACAGCGACGGTCTGCGTACGGTCAGTGTCTTCCAGCAACGAGGTCTGCTGTCCGGCCCGCCGCAGGATGCGTCCTGGGATGAAGGCCTTGGCGCCTACGTACGCGCCCCCACGCCGGGCTTGGCGACGTGGCAGTCGGGCACCACCGTCTACACGGTCGTCACGGATGGATCGAGGCAGCTGCTCGCCGACGCCATCCGCGGCTTGCCCCATGAGCCGCTGTCCTCGCCAACTACCATGGACCGCGTCCAGGCCGGCTGGGCCGACATCCTGAGCCGCCTGAAGCGCTGAGGTGATCGGGGCCGGCAACGAGGGGCTGAGTAGATGAGCGAGGGTGACCGCCCAACGCCTGAGGCCTCGGGGGAGTCCCCGTTCGGCGGCCACTACTACGGTCCGTTCGAACCGCAGCGGGGACCGTCCTTCGATGCTCAACCAGCCATCTGGCAGCTGCCTCTTCCTCCGCAGGAGCCGTTGGCCTTTGCGCAACCCGAGCCGGTGGTCGCGCCGCCCGAGCGGCCGCCACCGAGCGGCCCGCCGGCGATCCGCTCCGGGAAGCCCCGGTCATCGGCCTTGTTGATCATCGCCGCCGCGGCGACGGCGCTGGTGGTCGGCGGTGGCGCTGGATACGGTGCCGCTCTGCTCGCTGGTAGAGCTCCGGACCGGGACCTGGCGGCACCGTCGGCCAGTGAGCAGTCCAGTTCACCCGTGCCAACGTCTGATCCGACCACCACGAACGGTCCGACGCCCAGCCCGACCGGGGCGCCGCCAGGAAACCGGCCTGGGCAGGGCACGGTCGAGGTTGCGAACGCCGTGCTGCCCAGTACGGTCATGATCGAGGCGGGAAACGGCACTGGGTCCGGCTTCGTTTTCGACGGGTCGGGCCGGATCATGACTAACAATCATGTGGTCGCAGCCGCCGAAGGCGGCCGCTTGCGGGTCGTGCTTGCCAATGGCCGTCGGGCGAACGCCACCATCGTGGGCCGCAGTCCGTCGTACGATCTGGCGGTCATCCAGGTGAAGGCGTCTGGCTTGAAGCAGGTGCAGATCGGTGACTCGCGCTCCACCCGAGTGGGCGAACCAGTGATTGCGGTTGGTTCTCCCCTCGGGCTGCCCGGCACGGTGACATCCGGCATCGTCAGCGCACGTGACCGGCCGGTCGTGGTCCGAGAGACCGAAAGTGCTGATGCACCAGTGGCCTATATCAACGCCATCCAGACCGACGCGCCGATCAATCCGGGCAGTTCCGGTGGCCCACTTGTCGACTCCAGCGCTCGGGTGATCGGAGTCAATTCAGCGATTCTGACGCTGGGCACCAGCCGGGAGGAGTCCGGCAGCATTGGGCTGGGCTTCGCCATCCCGATCAACCAGGCCGTCGAGATCGGGAAGTTGTTGATCAAGAATGGCAAGGCCACCTATCCGATACTCGGCGCCAACGTGGCGCAAGCCGGGGCGGAAGACGGTGTCATCCTGACCTCCGTCGACAGCGGAGGGCCGGCGGCTGAGGCCGGCTTGCGCGAGGATGACGTGATCACCAAGATCGACGGGAAGCGTGTGTACACGATCGAGGAGCTGATCGTCACCATCCGCACCCACCGGCCGCGGGACACTGTGGTCCTCGACTACGTGCGCGGTGAAACTCGCGGCCAAGCACGCGTCGTGCTCGGCAGCAAGGAAGGCTAGCGTGGCGACGTGTTCGACATAGGTCCCGCGGAGTTCCTGCTGCTCCTCGTGCTTGCGGTGATCTTGTTCGGTCCGGAGCGGTTGCCGGAGCTGGCCCGCAAGGCGGCGCGGATGATCCGCTACGTCCGTACGCTGGCCGACAACGCGCAACGGCAGCTCAAGGACGAACTGGGGCCTGATTTCTCCGACCTGGACGTACGGGACCTGCATCCCAAGACCTTCGTCCGCAAACACCTGCTTGACGATGTCGAGCCAATTGTGGCCGACGTGAAGAAGGACGTGATGGAGGCGTCCGCCGTCAACGGCGCCACCGCGCCGTCGCCTGGAGGACCGCAGAAAGCGCTGTCACCGGGCGGACCGCACGACCTGGGGGCAGCCGCGACGCCGTCGTCTGCCGCCGCAGCACCTTTCGACTCAGACGCTACCTAGTGCCCGGTCGCGCCGCAGAACATCACCTAACGGGGTGGCCGGGTGGCCGGTCACGGTGTCGATGTCCGCGCTGACGGCCGACAGCTCGCCGGCAGCGATGGCGGTGTAGGTCGACACCCACGCGTCTACCTGCCAGCGTGGCGCACCGTATCGGGCCCGAGAGGCGTAGGCCTCCTCCAGCGTTTCCGGATGGTACGAGACGTCCTGCTCGGTCACCTCGCTGAGCGTGGCCGCGATCTCGGTGAGCGTGAGAGCCGCTGGGCCAGTCAGGTCGTAGGTCCGGCCCGAATGGGTGGCGGGGTCGAGCAGCACGGCTGTGGCGACATCGGCGATGTCATCCTGGGCGACGATGGCAGCTCGGCCGTCTCCGGCCGGACCGCGGATGACATTGTCCTCACCGATCATCATCGGTATGAAGTCGGCATAGATGTTGTCACGGAGGAACGTGTAGGTCAGTCCAATGGCCTTGATGTACTCCTCGGTCGCCCAGTGATCGCGAGCCAGCGTAAAGGTCGCGTCCGGGGCCGCGCCAACAAACGAGGTGTAGACCAGATGCGCAATGCGGGCCTGAACCGCACCATCGACGAACGACCGATGGTGCGAAAGCCGTTCGTGAACCGTTCGTCTGCCCCACTGGACTCCTCCTGGTCCTTCAGAGGAACCTGTGAGCAGAACCCGAATGGAGGCCGCGATGGATGTAGGCACCACTTACCGGCGCAGCGTGGAGTTCTGGGCCACGACGGTGACGCGCGCGACCGGTGACTGGTCGGACCCGACGCCCTGCACTGACTGGAACGTCCGACAACTCGTGAATCACGTGGTTGGGGAGGAGCTGTGGACCAAGCCCTTGGTCGACCGCAAGACGATCGCCGACGTCGGCAATTCGCTCGACGGCGACTTGCTCGGCGACAATCCACAAGCCGTCGCCCAGGCGGCGGCGGATGAGGCGTTGGCGGCGGTCGCGGCCCAGCTGCCTCGAGGCGGAACTGTGAACCTGTCCTACGGCGATGAGGACATCGCCGAGTACATCCGTCAGCTGACCGCCGACCATCTCATCCACGCATGGGACCTGGCGGCCGGCACGGGTCAGGAGCGAAGCCTCGACGAAGAGCTGGTCACCGAGGTGGCCGCCTGGTATCGCGACCGAGAGCAGCTCTACCGTTCTGGCGGCGCGGTGGCGGATCGACCGGAGTCGGCCAAGGGTGGAGACCCGCAGTCCGACCTGCTGATCGCTTTTGGCCGCGACCCCAACTGGGGCTCGTAACCAAGTCAGGCCCGCCGCTGGACCTAGCTAAGCTGCTTTGCAGGAGGTGCGCATGCCCACCGCTTCGCGAGCACAAGTGGCGTCCGCCTTGGTAGCAGTACTTGCTTTGCTGGTTTCGGCCGCAGCCTTGTGGCTGTCGTACCGGGCTGATCAACGACTTGATCTGGAAGATAAGCGACAGACTGCCGCCAAAGTCTATTTGGCAGAGGCACCGCGTTACGCCTACTCGAAGCATCCCGAGTCAGGGAGTCGGACGCAGTGGGTAGTGATGAACTTCGGCACATCGCGAGTCGCGGACCTGTGGGTTGAGGGAGCAGACTTCACGTCGGTGACGATCGAGAATGTGCAAGGCTGCACGATGTACGCCTTACCGGTCGGGTTCAGCCCCATCGCCGTGAACTTCTCGGACATCCATGGGCGATGGCGGGTACCTCTAGCAGAACTGCCCGAGCTCAGTGGCAAGGAGGCACCGGCGCAGGACACGGCGAATTCTCCGTGGTGGTTGGACGTGCAGAACTGTCCCTGACTAACCTCCGACAGGGGCCAGGCCTAGCGGCCGTCCAACCAGGCCGCGGCCGCGCTTGGCCAGGGTCTCCGCCAGCGACTTGAGCGCCTGCGCGGCGGGCTGGTCCGGTGCGGCTTCTACGATCGGGGTGCCGGCGTCGCCACCTTCGCGAACGATGGGGTCCAGGGGGATCTGAGCTAGCAGTGGGACCGGATATCCGAGACGGGTGCTCAACGTTGTCGCGACCTCGTCGCCACCACCCCGACCGAAGACGTCGTAGCGATGTTGGTGGCCGCAGTGCGGGCAGAGCGTCACGAGGTAGCTCATGTTCTCCACCACGCCGATCACGCGCTGGTTGAGCATGGACGCCATGGTTCCGGCCCGTTCGGCGACTTCTGACGCGGCAGACTGTGGCGTGGTGACCACCAGTACTTCGGCGTTCGGCAGCTTCTGGCCCAGTGAGATTGCCACGTCGCCAGTGCCTGGAGGCAGATCCAAGATCAGGTAGTCGAGGTCGCCCCAGTAGACGTCGGCGAGCAGCTGGGTCAGGGCCCGATCCAGGATCGGCCCCCGCCACGCCACCACCTGATCACGTCGTGGCTTCAACATGCCAATCGAGATCACCTTCAGGCCGTTGGTCGGCACCGGCATGATCATGTCCTCGACCGAGGTCGGCCGCGCGTCCGCCACCCCGAGCATGGCGGGAATCGAGTGACCGTAGATGTCGGCATCGAGTACACCGACGGTCCGGCCGAGGCGTGCCAGCGCAGCAGCGAGGTTGACCGTCACCGAGGATTTGCCGACGCCGCCCTTGCCGGAGGCGACGGCGATCACCGACGTCAAGGAGTCGGGACGAGCGAACGGGATCTCCCGCTCGGCTTGTCCGCCCTTGAGCTGATCACGCAGTGCCGTGCGCTGCTCGTCCGACATCACGCCGAGCTCGACCTCGACCGCGCTCACCCCCGGGACCGCCGCGACGGCAGCCCGCACCTCCCGCTGCAGCGTGTCACGCATCGGGCAGCCTGAAACCGTAAGCAGCACCCCGATCCGAGCGAGACCCGTGGAATCGACGTCAACCGCCGAGACCATCTTCAGCTCGGTGATCGGCCGCCTAATCTCGGGATCGTTGACCCGGTCCAGCGCTGAATAGATCGCGCCGACCAGTGGGGATACCTGCGTGTCTTGCACCGTTCAAGGTTAGATGCTGTCGCGAACGCGGTCCTCGCTCGCTTCAATGTCGGCCAAGATGGATCGGAGCTCGGACTTGAGCTCCGATCGCAGGTAGTCCCGGGTGGCCAGTTCGCCGACCGACATCCTCAGGCTGGCGATTTCCCGAGCGAGGAAATCCATATCCGCCCGGCTCTGCGCGGCTTGCGCACGATCGCGATCCAGGGCGACCCGGTCGCGGGCTTCCGTCCGGTTCTGGGCCAGCAGGATCAAGGGTGCGGCGTAGCTGGCCTGGAGGGACAGAATCAGTGTGAGGAAGATGAAGGGGTACTCGTCGAAGCGGGGTCGCGGGGGACCGATCGGAGCGTTCCAGATCACCCAGAGCACGATGATCACGGTCATCCAGGCGAGGAATCGCGCGGTCCCCATGAAGCGGGCGAATCCCTCGGCGAACTTGCCGAAGGCATCGCGATCCACACGCACTCGGGGCAGCGCAGACCGCTTCCGCCGTCCGGGGGTATTCAACCGGTCGAGCTCGCGTTCTGCCCTAGCCACGAGGCGTCACCCGGGCGCGGAGGGTCGGCGGAATCGTGCTCGGCGCAGAGTCGAGCTGCGTACCCCGCCAGTCCTGGGGCAGCAGATGATCAAGAACGTCGTCAACGGTGACCGCGCCGATCAGTCGGTGATCGCTGTCGGCGACCGGGGCATTGACCAGGTTGTAGGTGGCGAAGTACCGGCTCACCGCATTCAGGTTCGCACTGGCCGACAGCGGCTCCAGCTCGGTATCCACCAGGCCGGAAACGAGCACCGACGGCGGTTCACGAAGAAGCCGCTGGAAGTGCACGGCGCCGATGAACCGGCCAGTTGGTGTCTCCAGTGGTGGTCGGCACACGTAAACGGTGCACGCCAGAGCTGGCGTCAGTTCGGCATCGCGGACCAGGGCCAGCGCGTCCGCGACGGTGGCATCGGGAGGCAGGATGACGGGCTCGGGCGTCATCATGCCGCCGGCTGTGAATTCGGCGTAATTGAGCAGCCGTCGTACGTCCTTGGCTTCCTCAGGTTCCATCTGCCCTAGCAAGACCTCGGCCATGTCCGGTGCCAGGTCCGCAATCAGATCTGCCGCGTCGTCGGGGTCCATCTCCTCGAGGACATCCGCCGCCCGCTCGGTGTCCAGCCGGGAGATGAGCTGTACCTGCTCGTCCTCCGGCAGTTCCTCGAGCGCGTCCGCCAGCTTCTGATCATCGAGCGCGGAAGCCACAACGGCTCGGCGTTCCGGCGACATCTCATGCAATTCCCGGGCGATGTCGGCCGGCAGCATGTCCTCCATCTCGGCGAGCAACCGATCAATCCCTTGCCGATGATCAAGACCAAGGATCTTGATCGCTGACCAGTCGACGATCGTGGTGTGCCCGGGACGCCCGAGGCGTTTTCGCGGCCCTTCCCGGAGGGCGACCTGTGACAGCTCCCAGTCGTGGGACCGGACGGGTCTCATGGCGACGTCGAAGATCACCGCCCGACCGGGATGATCGGTTCGCTCCACCGCCAGATCGAACAGGTCTCCGACGACCAGCGTCTCGGATTCGCGGCGTTGGAATCGACGAGTGTTGACAACTCCGCTGATCATCACCTGGACGGCGTCGATGCTGCGTACTCGGGCCATGGGAATGAAGATGCGCTGCCGCGCGAAGAGCTCGACGACCAGGCCCTTGACCCGGGGCGCGTGGCCGGCAGCCCGTCGCTGGACCACGACATCGCGCACCTTCCCGACCTGGTCGCCGGCGCTGTCGAGCACCGGCAGACCTCGGATCCGGGAAATGAACACCGAAGTCGCCGTGGGAGATGCCACGAGCTGAGTATTCCAGTCTCTGAGCGATTGTTGGAGGGCGAGCACCACCCGGACGGGAGCCTGGCCGCTGGCAGCCAGCGCAGCCCGGCGACGGACCATGATGGGCATCGCCCGAGGCGGTGCGGGCGGTAGATTGGGCGCGAGCATATCGGAGGAAGACGATGTCGATACCGCAGCAGACCAGCTCGATCTTCGAGCTCAAATTCCCCCAATCGGTCGGGATCTACCAGACCTACCCTGACGCGCAGAAGGCGGTCGACTACTTGGCCGATGAGCGTTTCGACGTTCAGAACCTCGCCATCGTCGGTACCGACCTCAAGTCGGTCGAGCGTGTGCTGGGCCGCCGGACATGGGGCACGGTGATCGGCCAGGGTGTCCAGTCCGGTGTGTCGACCGGGCTGCTCGTCGGTCTGGTGATGTTGATCTTCACCAGACCGCCCAGCATCCTGGCGCTGCTGGTTGTGGCCCTGCTCATCGGCATCAGCCTGGGAATTGGTTTTAGTGCAGCCGCCTACGCCATGACCCGCGGCCGTCGTGACTTCACCTCGGTCACCCAGACTGTGGCAACCAAGTACGAGGTGCTGTGCGAGCACAAAGTCGCCGCTCAGGCGCGCGAGATGCTGCAAAACATGCCAGGGGCCCGCGCCAGCGCGTTCGAGTGATACTTTCGGGCTTCGGCAGGCTCAGCGGTTCCAGATCGAAGACATCCACGCCTCGACCTCCGCGCTGGCTCGAGGCAAACCGGCCGAGAGGTTCTCGCAGCCGGTCTCGGTGATCACGATATCGTCCTCGATCCGTACGCCGATACCGCGAAGGTGATCCGGCACGAGTTCGTCGTCGGGCTTGAAGTACAGGCCTGGCTCGACCGTGAACACCATGCCCGGTCGCAAGGTGCCCTCGCGATAGTTCTCGACTCGCGCCTGGGAGCAGTCGTGGACATCGATGCCTAGATGGTGTGAGGTGCCATGCACCATCCAGCGGCGATGCAGCCCACCGTCTGGGGCCAACGATTCCTCAGGGGTGATCGGTAGCAGGCCCCACTCGTAGAGGTGACGAGCAATAACCGCGACCGCCGCCTTGTGTACGTCTGAGAACGTCGCTCCCGGCCGGGCGGCCGCCATGCCGGCCTCCTGCGCCTCCAGCACGGCCTCGTAGACCATCCGTTGGT
>OBLS010000108.1_pt1 | contig 23132 bp, 27 predicted proteins | sample 1519901 | NCBI WGS metagenome assembly OBLS01 (sample SAMEA3113585, study PRJEB22503) | soil metagenome | reverse complement strand
GCGTGTCGTGCGTGCCGTCGAATCGGTTTTCGAGCCGGAGGCCGTGCCAGTGCACGGTTGCTTCCAGGTCGCCGCGGTTCGTGACGTGGACGGTCACGGTCGAGCCCTGCGGGAGCTTCAGCGTCGGTCCGGGAATCGATCCGTTGTAGGCGAGCATGCGCACCGTCGCGTCGCCGATTCGCTTCGCAACGGCGGCGATCTCCAGGTCGAAGGAGTCGCCGTCCGACAGTTGGACGATCTCTGGTCTTGTCGCCTCGGGCAGCCCCTCCGTTTCGGTGGGGAGGGAATCGATCACCGTGCTTCCGGTTTCGGGATGGTCGTGGTGGTGGTGTCCCATGCCTCAAACCCTTTCTCTCGAGGCTGCCGGCGCCTTCATACCGTCGTCGGCTGCCGGCTCGGCGCATCAGCCAACCTACGCGGATCGTCTGGAAAGACCGCGATCTGCTCGGCGATGAGCTCGGCATCGTCCTTCACCCAGCCGATCAGCGCCGAGCCCCGGGTGTGCTGCCAGGTCAGTCCAAGGAAATAGAGGCCGGGCACCTCCGTAAAGCCTCGGCGGTGGCGCAGACGGCGATCAGCGTCGAAAACGGGAAGCTCGATCCAGGAGTAATCGGGCCGGTACCCGGTTGCCCAGATGACTGCGTCGACCTCCAGCTTGCTCCCGTCCTCGAAGCGCACGGTCCGGCCCTCAGCGTCGACAACGCGGGGTTTCAGCTCCACGCCGTACCGTCGCCGGAGCTTCCGCGGGCTGGAGCCGATCAGGGTCTCTCGAGTTCGCAGCTTCTGACCGAGCCGCGATTCGACCGTCGTATTGAAAAGCCGGGACTTCGTCAGCCACCAGAAGAGATCGCGGCCGAGCAGTCGTTGCGGGAGCGGCGTCTGCCGCGAGCCGATGGCGAGGACAACCCGGCGGGTGCTCGAGAGCTCCTCGGCGACTTGGAACCCCGTGTTGCCGCCGCCGACGACGAGCACCGTACCTTCGGGCACGTCCGAGGGTTTGCGGTAGCCCGTGCTGTGGGCCTGGAAGACGTCCGCCTCGAGTCGGCTCGCCACTTCCGGGATGAACGGTTTCTGGAATGGACCGGTGGCGACGACAACCTGCTCGGCGGTGATCCGCCTGCCGTCGACCTCCAGCACGAACTGCCCGTTCTCTCGGGTGAGCCTCCGGACCGCACTTTTCAGCTCGACCGGCAGGTCGAACGTCTCCGCGTACCGCTCCAGATACGCGATCACCTCGTCACGGTCGGGGTAGCCCTCTGGATCGCCGGGGAATGGGAGGTCGGGGAGGCCGCTGTAGCGGCGAGGCGTAAACAGCCGCAACGACTCCCAGCGGTCGCGCCAAGCGGAACCAATGGAGTCGGCGGCCTCGAGGATCACGAACGTTCGGCCTTGCTCGAGGAAGGACCCGATCGCGAGGCCGGCCTGCCCCGCCCCGATGACGACGACGTCGTACGTGGCCTCTGGAGAGCGGCCTTGTTCGCGCGGCGACTCTTCCATCTCGAGGAACGCCTCCCCACTCAGTCCGCACCAAAACCCGAGACGACTCGCAGTCGCCCAACGCGATCCGGGCGTCCGGCTCGCCTCAACCTCTCTAGGTTAGATGATCCCTATGCCTCGCTCGCCGTGCCGCGTCCTTCGGCAACGCGGACTCGCTGAGCGAGCGCCTCGAGAAGCACCCACGCCATCTCGGGATGGCTCTCGACGAGCGGACGAAAGCTCCACACCGGCAGCTGGTAGCCGTGCACCTGCGTTTCCGCCTTCACGGTCGCGCTGCGCGCGGACTTGTCGATCAGCGCCATCTCGCCGAAAGCGTCGCCGGGGCCGAGCCGGCCGACCGTCTGTCCGTGGACGGTCACGGCGACCTCGCCCGTCTCGATGACGATGAACGTCTTGCCGGACTCGCCCTCCTCGGCGATCGTCTCCCCGGGGGCGTACGTCCGCTCCATGAACTCGCCCGCGAGGCGCTCGAGAAAGCGGTCGTCCGCCGCCGCAAAGAGCGGGACTCCGCGCAGCAGGTCGAGACTCGGGTCCGGCACGGAGCGATCCTACCCAGTAGCGCGATACCGGCGACCGCGTGTGCGATAGCCCCGCGCCATGTGCTGTCTGGTCTTGACGGCGGAGCTCGCCGCTGAAGTCTGACCCCCTAGACCTCCTGTCGACACGTCCCTACTGGATCACCGGCGGCTCGTCGTGGGACGCGGAGGGGCGGCACCGGCCGCCCCTCCACAGATGGGCTAGGCGTCCGGGTCTGGAACGAGCCCGAAGCGCGACAAGAACTCCTGGGCCACGTACGTGTCCAGGCGGTACGTCAGGTCTGTCGCGCGGCACATTGCGTCGCCGGTGACGGTCAGCGAGACGAGCAGGTTGCTCGTCATCCCGCCGAGGAAGTGCGGCCCGCCAGAGTCGCCGTAGCAGGTACCACCGCTCCCAGTCGACGGGTTCATGCTCAGGTTCAGCCACGTGGGCTTGAGCGAGAGGAACGACTGCTGGGCAACCAGCCGCGCCTCCGGATCCGCGAACGCGTGCGGCCCGGTCTTCTTCGACGTCCGCGTGAGCCCGTAGCCGACGGTCGTGAACGTGAGCCCGCGGAGCTGCTGCTGGCTGTAGGTGTCCAGCAGACCGAGCGTCGGCAGCTGCGCGGGCGTTGCCGACTGCGGCGTCGCGAGCGTCACGATCGCGATGTCGTAGGCGTCGGCCCCTCCGCCCGGCTGCCCGAAGTTCTCGTGGATCACGTAGCTCGAGACGGGGACGAGCCCGCTCGGCGACGCCGATCCTTCGTCATAGGTCGGGCTGAACGTCACGTAGATCGGCGTGTCCCCCCAACCAGTCATGCAGTGAGCCGCCGTCAGGAACAGCGTCGAGGTGACGAGCGTGCCGGTGCAGAACTGATCAGGCCCCGGGCTCTCCTCGTTCCAGTCGGCGACGAGTGCGCCGACGTTCGGATGCCGGTTCCCGTCGGGCTCGCCGAACGTAATCGCGCTCGCGGTCGTGGCTGCAACGAGAGCGGTCGCCGCGACAAGCGCCAGGATCTTCCTCATGGACCCCTCCTTTCGTGGATATTCGCGAGTCTATTCGCCTGGCCCTCAGACTTCAGCCGTGAACGACCTCCCGCCGTCACCGTTCGACCATACGGGGATCGGCCTCGGGCATTCGAACCACACGAGCTTCCTCCACAGTCGCGCCCCGCCGATCGCCACCCGAGATCAAACACGCCACCGCGGCAAGCCTCGTCCACCGGCCGCGCGTACTCTGTCGAGGCGGGTCCTCGATCACAAGGAGACTCCGACCTGAACGACGAGTCCTTCGACCTACGCCTGACCCGCGGCGCCGCTCTGCGGCTCGCCGCCTCGGGGGCGGCCGGGCTCGCGCTCGGCGTCCGCTCCGCACGAGCAGCGCCGGTCGTTCCGGTGGACGACGTCGAAGCCGCCGCGCGCGCGTTCCTCGCCTCGCTGTCGCCGGCCCAGCGCGCCCGGGCGTCGTTTCCGTTCGGAGGCGCCGAGCGCACGCGGTGGCACTGGACGGTGCCTACCTCCGTGCCGCGAAACGGGCTTCCACTGGGACAGATGTCGATCAGGCAGCGACGGTTCGCACTCGCGTTGCTTCGGGCGAGCACCTCGCGGGCCGGCTACGGCAAGGCGCTCGACATCATGTCGCTGCAGGGCGTGCTCCAGCGCATGACCACGGGCATCAACGACCCCTTCGACGCCGACCGCTACTTCGTATCGGTCTTCGGCAGGCCTGGTGACCGCGCGTGGGGTTGGCGGCTCGAAGGCCACCATCTCTCGAGGAACTTCACAATCGTCGGGGACATCCTCGTCACCGAGCCGTTCTTCCTGGGCGCTTGGCCGACCCGTGCCGGCACCGCGTATCGAACCATCGTACGAGGCGAACGGGCGATGCGGCGCGAGGAGGACGCGGCCAGAGAAATCGTGCTCTCCGTCGACGGCCGGCTCCGGCGGCGCGTCGTGTTCTCGTCGGAGTCTCTGACCGACCACGTCACCCAGAATGCCGTCCGGGTGACGCCGCTCGACCCCGTAGGGGTCCTCGCCCGCGACCTCCCGTCCGCCGCGCAGAGACGCGTGCTCGAGATCGTGCGCACGTATATCGCGAACCATCCCCCGGCGACTGCGCGGCGAGTGCTCGACCGCGTCGAGCGGGCGGGCATGGCCCGAATCCGCTTCGGCTGGGCCGGAAGCCTTCGCCCGGGCCGGTCCCACTACTACAGGCTGCAGGGGCCCACCTTCCTGCTCGAGTTCGACAACTCCCGCAACAGCGGCACGCATATCCACAGCGTCTGGCGCGACTTCGAGCGCGACTACGGCCGCCACCAGCTCTGACGCGCGGTCGCCAGCGGCTCGGCGGCGTCCGCCGCCGCGGTACAGCGGGTTCGGGAGATGGAGCTAGCCGGACTCGAACCGGCGACCTCCTGGGTGCGATCCAGGCGCTCTCCCAACTGAGCTATAGCCCCGCGCCGGGCCAGTGTAGCGGCGGTGTCTCCGACTTCTCCATCCGACGGGCAGCCGTTACAGTCGCCGTGGAGGCTGTGATGACGCCAATCATCTCCCGCGGCTTTCGGGGCCGGCGGCGCGACGACGGCCCGCCCGACCGCGTCCCGCCGGGCCAGTACGTCACCGACGACTTCCCCGTCCTCTCGGCGGGCCCGACTCCGCACACTCCACTCGAGGAGTGGGACTTCACGATCGTGGGCGAGGTCGACGAGCTTCACCGCTGGACCTGGGACGAGCTCCGGGCGCTCCCGAGCGAGGAGGTCACCGTCGACATCCACTGCGTGACGAAGTGGTCGAAGCTCGACACGACCTGGCAAGGCGTGCGGGTGGACACGCTGCTCGACGGCGTCGAGACCTCCGCCGAGTACGTCGTCGCTTTCTGCGACGGCGGCTACACGACGAACCTCCCGCTCGAGGACGTCCTCGACGGTAAGGCGTGGGTCGCCTACTCGTACGACGGCGAGCCGCTCGACCCGGAGCACGGCGGGCCGGCCCGGCTGCTCGTCCCGCACCTGTACTTCTGGAAGAGCGCGAAGTGGGTACGGGGCCTCCGATTGGCGGCGACGGACGAGCCCGGCTTCTGGGAACAGAACGGCTACCACCTCTACGGCGACCCGTGGCGGGAACAGCGGTACTGGGGCGACTGACCTGGCTTCCGGTGGAAGCCGTCGAGGTCGTTCCCGAGACGCCGCGCGTCAAGACGCTTCGTCTCGACGTTCCCGACTGGCCCGGCCACCTCCCCGGGCAGCACGTCGACGTCCGGCTGACGGCCGAGGACGGCTACCAGGCACAGCGCAGCTACTCGATTGCCTCCCCGCCCGGCGCGGCGCAGCTCGAGCTGACGGTCGAGCTGATCGAGGACGGCGAGGTCTCGCCCTACCTCGCCGACGAGCTGCAGCCCGGTGACCGGTTCGAGCTCCGTGGCCCGGTCGGCGGATATTTCGTCTGGGAGCCATCCCGCGGTGGGCCACTGCTCCTCGCCGCCGGCGGCTCCGGCGTTGTCCCGTTCAGGGCGATGCTCCGCCATCTCGTTCACCAGGGTGGCAGCGTGCCGGCCACACTCCTCGTCTCCGCGCGAAGCTGGGACGACGTGATCTACCGGGAGGAGCTCGAGCGGCTCGACGGGGAGAACATTCGCATCGTCCACACGCTGACGCGCGAGCAGCCGGAGGGCTGGGCCGGCTATGCCCGGCGGGTCGACGCCGAGATGCTCGCCGAGGTCGGACCGGCGGCAGCGGATCGACCGCACATCTACGTCTGCGGCCCGACGCCGTTCGTCGAGGCTGTCGCGAGCGCGTTCGTCGAACTCGGCCACGAGCCTGGCCGCATACGAACCGAACGCTTCGGACCCACTGGAGGATGAGATGAGACTTGACGGAAACGCGGCCGCCGGAATCTTGCGCCAAGTCTTCGCGGTCGAGATGACGGAGGCGATAGGCACCTGCGAGGGCTGCGGCAAGGCCGAGGCGGTCGGAGCCGTCGTCGTCTACGACCGCGCACCGGGCACCGTTCTCCGCTGTCCGCACTGCGAGTCGGTGCTTGCAAAGGTCGTGACCGACGGCGAGCGCGTGTGGGTCGACCTGCGCGGAGTTCGGACGCTCGAGTTGCGCGTCTAGGGCACCATGCGACCATGCGCCGCCTCCTCCTCGCAGCGGGCTTGCTCGCCGTTCTTGCGGGAGCGTCCGCATGGACAAATTACCGCTCGCAAGCCGCCGCGGCCCCCAACCGGTTCGACGAGCGTTCGGCCTGGGCCTTCCTGAAGCGGCAGGTCGCCCTCGGGCCGCGGCCCGCCGGCTCTCAGAAGTCCCGCGAGCTCGCCGAGATCCTGCGCCGCTCGATCCCGAACGGCCGCTTCCAGGCCGTGCCGGGCGGGCTGCGGAACGTCGTCGGGACGATCCCCGGCCGGAACCCCCGGCGAAAGGTCGTGCTCGGCGCCCACTACGACACCAAAGATCTCGCCGGCTTCGTCGGCGCAAACGACGCGGCGTCCGGAACCGCAGTCGTCCGCCAGCTCGCGCGCGCGATCAAGCAGCGACAGGTGCGGCCGACGCTGATCGTCGTCTTCTTCGACGGCGAGGAGGCGCCGCGCGGGAAGGACGCGCAGTTCGAGCGGTACGGACTGCGGGGGAGCAAGGTCGCCGCGCGCGCCTTCCGATCGGCGGAGGCCGCGATCGTCCTCGACTTCGTGGGCGACAGGGAGCTCGCAATCCCGCGCGAGCAGTTCTCGAACCGTCGGCTCTGGGGACGGCTGCGGGCTGCGTCGGGGCGCACCGGCTTCGCGCGCCACTTCCCGGGCCGCGAACAGGGCGCCGTGCTGGACGACCACGTGCCCTTCATCCGCGCGGGCGTGCCGGCGATCGACCTGATCGACTTCGATTTCGACTGCTGGCACATGCGCTGCGACAACCTGACCGCGGTGTCGCCCCAGAGCCTGAACGCGGTCGGCGAGACGATGATGGCCTTCCTCGCCGATCTGTGAGCGAGCGGGTTCTCTCGCAGCGGGAGCTGAACCGCGCGTTACTCGCACGCCAACTTCTCCTCGAGCGGGGCCATAGGTCCGTTCCGAAGGCGCTGGAGCGAATCGGCGGGATCCAGGCTCAGTACGCGCCGGCGATGTACGTAGGGCTCTGGTCGCGCGTCGAGGACCTCGAGCGCGCCGCGCTGACCCGGGCGCTCGAGCGCCGGTCGGTGATCCAGGGGACGCTGATGCGGGCGACGATCCACCTGGTCTCCCGCGCCGATTACTGGCCGCTGACGGCGGCGATCCGCGCCGAGCGCAGAGCCTGGTGGGAACGCACGCACAAGCAGGCCGACCCGAAGCGGGCGCGATCTGCGTCCAAGCGGCTCCGGGCCTTCCTCGCGGGCGCGCCGCGTCGCTGGAAGGAGATCCAGGAGCAGTTCGGACGAGAGGATGCGCTCGCCGCCACGCAGTACGTCGACCTCGTGCGCGTGCCGCCGTCGGGCACCTGGGAGCAGCGACGCGCCGACCTCTACGGGCTCGCGGAGGAGTGGATCGGGCCGGACGAGGCTGATCCGGACCAGGGAGTCGAGCTGCTCGTCCGTCGCTACCTCGGCGGCTTCGGACCTGCGAGCCCTGCCGAGGCGGCCGACTTCGGGATGATCTCAATCGCGCGCGTGCGCGCCGCCCTCGGGCGGATGCAGCTGCGGCGCTTCCGCGACGAGAACGGCAGAGAGCTCGTCGACTTGCCGCGCGCGCCACTTCCTGATCCCGACACGCCGGCGCCACCGCGCTTCCTGCCGGTCTGGGACGCGACGCTCCTCGTCCATGCGCGACGGACGCAGATCCTCCCGGAAGAGCATCGCGCCAAAGTCTTCAACGTCAGGACGCCGAACTCCGTCAACACCTTCCTCGTGGACGGCCAGGTCGCCGGAACCTGGCGGTACGAGCGCGATCGAATCCGGATCGAAGCGTTCGGACGCATCACGCGAACGGCGCGAAGGGAGCTCGACGAGGAGGCCGAACGGCTTGCCGCGTTCCACCGCTAGGGCGCTGAGTCAGCGCGAGCTGAACCGGGCGACGCTCGCCCGCCAGCTGCTCCTCGAGCGGGCGCGGCTCCCCGTGCCTCGGGCGGTCGAGCGCCTGTGCGCGATGCAGGCGCAGTCGGCGAAGGCTCCCTACATCGGCCTCTGGAGCCGCCTCGACGGCTTCCGCCGGGAGCAGCTGACGCGTGCGTACGAGCGGAAGCGCGTCGTCCGCTCGACGCTCTTCCGGGTCACGATGCAGCTCGTCTCTACGGCCGATCACCCGTCCTTCGCGGCGGTCATGCACGCGCGCTGGCGCGACGAGTTCGCGAACTGGAAGCTGCCCGCGGACGAGTGGGCAGCGCGGATCGTGCGGCTTGCGGAGGACGGGCCGTTCACGTACGCGGCGGCGAACGCCGCCGTGCCGGAGCTCCCGGAGCGCTACCGCTGGCGTGTCCGCTGCTTGACGCCGCTCATCCACGTCCCGCCGGCGGGAACCTGGGACAACCATCGCATTCACGTGACGACCGCGGAGCGGTGGCTCGGAGCGAGCGAGGTGGAGCTCAGAGCCGCAGGAGCGCTTCTGATCGAGCGCTACCTCGCCGGCTTCGGCCCGGCGTCGAAGGCCGACCTGCTGCGCTTCGCGGGCCTCCGCGCCGGAGACGTGAACGCCGGCTTCGAGGAGCTCGAACCGCGACTCGTCCAGTTCGAGACCGAGGACGGCCGGACGCTTTTCGACCTCCGTCGCGCGAAGCGCCCGCCGGCGGACACGCCCGCACCAGTCCGCTTCCTGCCAGAGTGGGACCACCTGATCCTCGGCCTCGACGAGCGAGCGCGGGTGCTTCCTCCGGAGGTTGCGCCGGTGGTGATCAAGAAGAACGGCGACGTCCTTCCCACCTTCCTCGTCGACGGGGTCGTCGCCGGGCTCTGGCGCTACGAGGACGGCAAAGTGAAGACCGAGCAGTTCGCGCCGCTCCCGCGCGCCGTCCGCCGGGAGCTCGAAGACGAGGGCCGGCGCCTGGCAGCCTTTCTCGCGTGAATCCGCCGACGTTCGACGACGTCCTCGCGGCGAGAGAGCGGATCGCGGCCCACCTGCGGCCAACTCCGCTCTACCGCTGGCCCGATCTGTGCGAGCTCGCGGGCGCCGATGTCTGGGTCAAGCACGAGAACCACCAGCCCGTCGGCGCTTTCAAGGTTCGCGGCGGCGTCAATCTCGTCTCGCAGCTCTCGGAGGACGAACGGCGGCACGGTCTCATCACGGCCTCGACCGGAAACCACGGGCAGTCGATCGCCTTCGCGGCGAACGTGTTCGGCGTCCGGGCGACGATCTGCGTCCCCGTCGGCGCGAACCCGCTGAAGGTCTCGGCGATCGAGGCCCTCGGCGCCGAGATCGTGACCGAGGGCCGCGACTTCGACGAGGCCCGCGAGCACTGCGAGGACCTGGCCCGGAAGCACGGGTACCGCTACGTCCACTCCGGTAACGAGCCGCGCCTGATCGCAGGGGTCGCAACCGAGACGCTCGAGATCCTCGAGGAGCAACCCGAGACGGACGTCGTGATCGTCCCGGTCGGAGGCGGAAGCGGCGCGGCCGGTGCCTGCATCGCCGCGCGGGGGACGGGCGGGTCGGCTCGTGTGATCGGCGTCCAGTCGGAAGCAGCGCCCGCGGCCTACCGAGCCTGGAAGCGCCGAAATCTCGAGTCCGACGAGATGAAGACGGTGGCGGAAGGGCTCGCAACACGAGTTCCCTTCGAGCTCCCGCAGCGGATCATGTGGGACCTGCTCGAGGAGTTCGTGCTCGTGAGCGAGGACGAGATCCTGACCGCGACCCGGCTGATGATCGAGGGAACGCGCAACCTCGTCGAGCCCGCCGGCGCCGCCCCGCTCGCCGCTGCTCTCCGGCTGCGCGACCGGCTCGCCGGTCAGCGGGTCGCGCTCGTCTGCAGCGGTGGGAACATCAGCCTCGACCAGCTGCGGGCCGTTCTCGCATGACCGAGAACGTCCAGGTCGGCACACGACTGCTCTTCGAGAACGAACGGATCCGCGTCTGGGACATCACGCTCGAGCCAGGTCAGCGGCTGCCGTTCCACCGGCACCGGACGAGCTACTTCTACCGCTGCGAGGCGGGAGGCAGATTGCGGGTCGGGACGCCCGAGGGGGACGACGCTGAGTACGAAAGCCCCCTCGACGAGGTTCACTTCCACGAGATCGGTCCCGACGACCTCGTCGTCCACGACCTCGAGAACGTTGGCGAGACGACGGTGCGCTTTACGACGGTGGAGCTGCTCGACTGACGGCGCGGTAGAAGGACGCGGCACCGCGGGGGATCCCGTCGTCGAGACCGAGCTCGGCGCACATGTCGGCGATCTCCTCCATCTCCGGCACCCACCGCCAGGCGCGGTCTGCAACCCACTGGAGCCGGTCGGCCGGCACACCCTCGGCTTCGAGGCGGTCGTCCACGCCGTACGCCTTCGCGATCGAGTGAGCCTGCGAGGTCAGCGCGATCCCGATCTTGTTCCACCCGCCGAACGCCATCTTCAGCGCCGAGGCGGCGCCGACCTGCTCGCCGATCGGGATCGCGGTCACCTCGGAGCCGGCGAAGATACGCGCGACCTCCTCGGAGCCCGGGCCCGCGAGGTAGAGGCTGATCCCCCTGGCGGCGATGATCGAGCCGTCGATGATCCGAGGCCCGAGGCCGGCGATGCGGCGCATCCGCTCGGGCGAGATTGCATTGGCCTCGACGTACGTTCCCTCGAAGCCGAGCGCGAAGACCTGCTCGGCAGTCTCCTCGGCGATCGCCGGCGGGCAGATCGAGAGGATCGTCTCGCTGGTTCGCACCAGCTCCTCGACCGAGCGCACGTCGGTGAAGCTCGCCGCGCGCTCTGCCGTGGCCTTACTCCGGCCCTCACTCGCCCAGATCACCTCGGCGCTCGCGGCGTTCCCGACCGCGGCGCCCATCTCGCCGGGAAAGAGGAGCCCGACTCTCAAATGCGCTCGATGCGCGAGCCGCCCATGATCCTGCCGGTGCCGTCGTCAAATCGCACCCAGCCCTTGCCCTTGCCGTCGTAGTCAGGCGACCACACGGCGATCGTCCCCTCTCGGCCTTCGACCCGGCAGCGCTCGGTCCCTTCGGGCTCCGCGCCGCGCCAGACCCGCACAAACGGGTTTTCCTCCCACTCGCGGCCGATCGTCGTCTCGTCGGTGTGGCCGGGCAGGACGCGGGTCTCCGGCGGGAGCTCCATCAGGCGCATCACCGAGTCCCGCACCTGGTCGGGATCCCCGCCGCCGACCGCATCCTTGAACAGGACGTCGCCCGAGAAGAGCGCGTCGCCGGCGAGGAACGCGAGGTGGTCGTCTGCGTGCCCCGGAGTCGCGATGGCCCGGAAGCTCAGCCCGCCGGCCTCGTGCGAGCCGGTGACGACCGGGAGTCCGAGGTCGCCCTCGTGTTCCACGTGGTCGGGATCGCCGTGTGTCCGCAGGACGTGGCTCGGACGGACGTTCCAGCGCTCAGCCGCCTCGAAGAGCGGCTCGAGCGGTGCGCCCGAGTCCACGTAGACGGCCGATCCGCCCTCCTCGTCGGCGACGAGATAGGCGTTCGAGAGCCACCCGGGATGCATGCTTCGCGCGACGAGCATGGACGCGTAGGGTACGCCTCAAACGAGGAGGAGGATTCGGTGGCCGGTCTGATTGAGCGCATGTCCCTGGTGATCAAGTCGAAACTGAGCAAGCTCCTCGACCGGGCGGAGGACCCGGCCGAGACGCTGGACTACTCCTACGAGCAGCAGCGCCAGCTGCTCCAGAACGTCAAGCGGGGGATCGCGGACGTCGCGACCTCCAAGAAGCGGCTTCAGCTCCAGACCGACAAGCTGGAGCAGAGCCTCGTCAAGCTGGACTCGCAGGCTCGTGACGCGGTCGCGGCCGGTCGGGAGGATCTCGCGCGGGCCGCGCTCGAGCGGAAGACGCTCGCGCAGCAGCAGCTCCAGGATCTCGACGGGCAGATCGAGCAGCTCGACCAGCAGCAGCAGAAGCTCGCAGCGTCCGAGAAGCAGCTTGGGGCGAAGATCGAGGCCTTCCGGTCGCAGAAGGAGGTCATCAAGGCGCAGTACTCGGCCGCCGAGGCGCAGGTGCGGATCGGCGAGGCGGCGACCGGGATCGGCGAGCAGATGGCCGACACCGGGCTCGCGATCGAGCGGGCACGCGACAAGACGGAGCAGATGCAGGCGCGGGCGTCGGCTGTCGACGAGCTGATCGAGGCGGGGACCCTGGAGGACTTCACCGCGGGCGACCAGACGCAGCTTGACCGTGAGCTGGCCGCGATCTCGGCCGACCGGGAGGTCGACGCCGAGCTCGAGAAGCTTCGCGCGGAAGTCGGGGCGGGCTCGGGCCAGAAGGAGATCGAGCAGTGATCGCACGGCTGATGGGCGAGGGCCAGTACCGCGTCGACGACGAGTTGCGCGGGCAGCTGAACGAGCTGGACGAGAGGGCGGTCGCAGCGATGGAGGCTGACGACGAGCCGGCACTCGACGGCGTGCTCGACGAGATGTGGGAGCTCGTGCGCAGCCGCGGCGAGCGTCTGCCCGACGACGAGCTCTCCGCGTCGGAGGTCGTGATCCCGCCGAGCGATCTCACGCTGGAGGAGACAAAGCAGCTCTTCTCAGAGGACGGCCTCGTCCCGGACTTGCCCGCGCCGTGAACGGCGAGGGCGGACTCGTCCACTGGGACGACGTCGAAGCCCAGCGAGACGACGAGGGCCATTTCGGCTTCGCGGTTCGGCGCCTTGGTCGAGCGGCCGGCTGCGTCGAGGTGACCGTGAACCGTGCCGAGATCTCACCCGGGCGGTGGTCGACGCCCGCGCACGTCGAGGACGAGGAGATCTTCTTCGTGCTCGGCGGGTCGGGGCTGTCGTGGCAGGACGGGACGGTCCACGAGGTCCGCGAGGGGGACTGCATCGTGCATCGAGGTCGCGCCGAGGCGCACACGCTACGCGGAGGCGACGACGGGCTCGACGTGTTGGCGTTCGGCCGCACCGGCGGCGACGGGCATGCCACGTTGCCCCGCGCCGGCGTGACGTGGCTCGGGTCGAGCTGGGTCGCCTCCGGCCAGGGCGGCCATCCCTGGGACCAGGAGGCGGAGGCCGGCGAGCCCGAGGTCGGTGAGCCCGCAGAGCGGCCGAAGAACATCGTCAACGTCGCCGATCTCGAGCAGGACCGCTGGATTGACCTCGCGGACGCCGCCGGCTCAGTGAAGTCGGGGCTGAACGTCGTAACGGTGGGCGCCGCCAAGCTGCCGGCTCCGGCGCATTGCCATTCGGCGGAAGAGGAGATCTTCGTCGTGTTGGAGGGAGACGGGACGCTGGAGCTCGTCCCCAGCCCGCGAGCCCGCGACCGCGGCCACGAGGAGGAGCACGTCCCGATCCGGGCGGGCCACGTCGTGGCGCGGCCCGCGGGGACGCAGATCTCGCACGCGTTCCGCGGTGGCGAGAAAGGGATGAAGGTCCTCATGTACGGCTGGCGGAGCACGAACGACATCACCTACTACCCTCGCTCGAACAAGATCGGCTTCAGGGGCGTCGGCCTGATGACGCGCCTCGAGCCGCTCGACTACTGGGACGGCGAGGAGCCGCCCGGCTAGTCGCAGCTCAGATGGGCAGGCCGAAGAGGGCGAACCACATCGAGATGTCCGGCTCGATGGGCAGCTCCTTCTCCAGCTTCGCCTTCAGCTCGAGCTCCTCCGCGTTGTCGCGCTCTCGCTCCCCCGTCGGCACGAACGGCCAGAACGCGCCCCGCTTGTAGCCGTACACGAGGTAGACCGGATGCTTGCCGCCGTCGAACCGGGTCACCGCCGCGAGGAGCTGCGGCCCGAAGCCGCGCTCGGCGAGCTCACCGGCAACGAGGTGGACGGTCGTGACGAGGTCCTCGAACTGCTCGTCGCGGATGATCAGCCATTCGTAGCCGAAGTCGTCCGAGCGCCGTTCGATCCTCGAGGAGGACTCCCGTGCCGCGACATCCAGCAGCTCCTGCATCTCGTTCTCGGCCCGGACGAACTCGCCCGCAGACAGCGGCTTGAAGACGACGGCAGCGACACCGGCGGGCCGAAGCCCGAGCTCGACCTCCATCGAGACGGCCGCCGAAGGAAGCGCGAAGAGCGCGTCCCGCTTCGCCTCCTTCAGACGCTTGCGCCCGAAGAGGACGTCCCGGAGCCCCATCAGGCAGGCTTCCCCAGCTCGCGCGCCATCGCACTCATCAGCTGCTCTGGAGCGCCGGTAATGAGCGTCGCGCGGCGGTCGGCGACGTACTCCCGGGATCGGGAGAGCGTCCACATGAGAAACAGGCTCACGAGGAAAACGGGCCAATAGAACAACAGGAAGAGGATCTTGCCCCGCAGGTCCTCCGCGTGCCACATCGCGCGAACAGCGCCGCGCCGAGAAACGCGTCCCATTCTCGATCCACCAACGTGCCGATCACGAGCACGACGAGGAGCAGGAGCGCGACCAGGTGCCACGCGAAGATCGGGATCAGCGCGACCGCCATGCGGGTCGTGAGCCCGAGGTCGCGGCCGAGCGGCCGGCGCTTCATGCCCTAGATGTTGACGGGACGGCCCATCTCCCGCGAGATCGCGGCGAGCCGGGCGAGCCGCTTCTCGAGCGGCGGGTGCGTCATGAGGAGCTCGGCGAACGAGGACTTCACGTTCGTCGGGACGATGAAGAACGCGTTCAGGCCCTGAACCTCCCGGAGATCCTTCTGCGGGATCTGCTGGATCTGCCCCGCGATCCGCTGGAGCGCGGACATCAGGTTCTCCGGCGCGCCGGTGATGATCGCGGCGCCCCGATCGGCCGCGTACTCGCGGTAGCGCGAGATCATCAGGATCAGCACGTAGCTGAGAACGTAGGTCAGCATCGCGACGAGGAACATGATCAGCCAGACGGGCGTCCCGCCGCCCCGGTCCCTGCCGCCACCGAACATCCCGCCGAAGAGGCCGACGCGCATCAGCAGCGCGGCGACCATCGCGAAGAAGCTCGACACGGTCATGATCGCGACGTCGCGGTTGCCGATGTGGGACAGCTCGTGGGCGAGCACGCCCTCGACCTCCGGCTTGCTGAGCCGGTACCAGAGCCCCTCGGTCACGGCGACGACGGAGTTCTTCGGGTTGCGCCCGGTCGCGAATGCGTTCGGCACGTCGGTGGGGACGACCGCAATCCGTGGCTTGGGCAGATCGGCCATCGCGCAGAGGCGCTCGACCATGTCGTGGAGCTCCGGCGCCTCGTCGCGCTCGACCACCTTCGCGCGTGACGCGGCGAGGGCGATCTTGTCGGACGTGTAGTACTGGACGAATGCGAGGCCGCCCATGATCACGACGAGGAACCAGATCCCGATGTCCGTGAACGCGACCAGCGCGACGAAGAACCCCACGTAGAGGACCCCGAGGAGGAACATCGTCAAAACCATGCGGAACGACAGGCCCGCATCTCTTCCGTACGTGCGCTGCATCGCCTGGATTGTAGTTCTGGGGCTCATCGTCCCGGCGACCCTTCCGGCTACCGCCTCGGCGCAGGACCGGCGCGTCGTCGTCGTCCCCGGGCTCGAGCCCGGCGATCTCGCAGCGTTGACGGATCGGGGCGCCGTCGGGCTCCTCGTTCCGGACGCCGGCCCGAAGACGAGCGGCGCCCGCGCTTGGGCTGCGCTCGAGCGTGGAGCTGTGCGGAACTCGGTCCTCGGCGGACTCCCGGAGGGCGAGGCGCGTCTCGACGTCGAGACCGCCGGCGCCGTGCCCCCCGGTCCTGCGATCGTGCTCGGGCTCCCGACAGGAGGCGAGCAGCCGAACCACCGGCGCTATCCGATCGCCGTCCTGGGCGAGGGCTACCGCGGGGTCCTCACCTCCGAATCGACGCGGATTCCCGGCCTCGTCTCGATCGTGGACGTCGCCCCGACCGCACTCGGCGAGGACGGCGCGCTCGGGTCGTCGGCGGACGACGATCCGCTCGGAACCCTCGAGGACCTCGACGAGCGCATCGAGGCGAACCGGGACGCGAAGGCGATCGCTCTACTCCTGTCCCTGGCACTGATCGTCGCCGTCGCGACCTTTTTCCCGGCCGGCGTCCTTCCAGCGTTCGCCGGCGTGCTCTTGGCGAACCTCGCGCTCGGCGCGATCGGTTCGACCGAGGCCTGGATCGACGCGCTGGTCCTGGTCTGCACCGTCGCCGCCGCCCTGCTTCTGGCGCGCGCGGGACCGATCGTCCACGGACTCCTCATGGCCGGCGTGCTCGCCGCGTACCTGGTGGCAATGGCGGTCGACGAGCGCTGGGTCGCCCTCTCGCCGCTCGGCCCGACGCAGAACTCGCGCTTCTACGGGCTCTCGAACCTGCTGGCCACGCTGCTCCTGGTCCCGGCGTTGGCCGGCGCCGTCCTGCTCTGGCGCCGCTTCGGGATCTGGGCGTTCGCGGGCGTGGCGGCACTTTCGCTCGTGACGGTCGGCGGAAGCTCGTTTGGAGCGGACGGCGGCGGCGCAATCGTCCTCCTCGTCGCCTTCCTCGTCCTCGCAACCTTCGAGCTCGGCTTCGACCGGCGACTGGCGATCGGCGGCGCCGCGATCGCCGTCGTGCTGGCCGTGGCGCTCGCCGTCGGCAGCTCGAGCCACGTGACGGAAGCGCTCGAGGATGGCCCGGTCGGGCTGGCGGAAGACCTCGGCCGCCGCGTCCAGCTCTCCGCGGGACGGGCGACCGCCGGCTGGATCGTTGCCCTCCAGGTCTTCGGCGGGGTGGCGGCGCTCATCGCCCTCGCCCTGCGCGAGCGCCGGCCGTTGCTCCTCTCGCTACTGACCGCACTCGCCGTCTCGCTGATCGTCAACGACTCGCCGAACGACGTCGTCATCGCCGGCCTGGTCTGTTACCTCGTGCTCAGCAGTGCGCCGGGGCTCGCCCGACCAGCGCGCGAACGAGAGCACCCGGCCCCTCGGGCACGGCAAGCGCGAACCGCCCAGGCGTCCTCGTCCTGAGCACGGTCATCCCCCGACCCGCGCGCTCGACGCACACGGCACCCGCCTTCACACGCCAGTACCGCGTGTAGCGGATCTTCAGGCGGTACTCGCCGGCTGCCGGCAGCAGCCCTTGGACGCCGGCGTGGTCGAGCCGAGTGACGACCGGAGTGCCGGGCCCGGTCAGGATCGGCTCCGGACGAGAGACCTCGTAGATCGCGAGCTGTGGGCTGCGGAAAACTCGCCGGAGGCCCGAGCTTCCCGAGCGCAGCAACGCCGCCTCGCGCTCCTCTCCCTTCTGGCCGAGCCGTGTCTCCGGGAGGACGACGAACCGGACGCCCATTCCGCGGAGCCAGTTCCGGTAGGCCGACGGGGCAAGCGCCTGCTCGTAGAAGAGCTCGTTGCGCGCGATGTCGATCTGGCGGTACCAGCCACGCGCGAGCGGAATGCCGGCGCGCGGGAGCCAGTAGGCCTCCCAGTGGTCGAAGGTCGGGACGACCTCGACGCGGTAGTTCGGCGTCGAACGCTCAGCGAGGAACGTGACCGCCGGCGCCCAGAACGTCCGGTCCGCGGCGCGCACGTCAGTCCGGTCGATGGCCGCTCCGGCGTACGGCGCGACGTTGTAGACCAGGGCGCCGCTGAGCGCCAACGCCGTGAGCCAACGCGGGCGGAACCGCGCGACGAACGCGGTCATCAGCATCACCGGGAAGACGACCGACCGAAGCCGAGTCAGGTTCTCCCCGACCGGCGTCGAGACGACGAACATCGCGATGCTCGCCGTGCCCCAGACAAGGAAGAACGCGCCGAGGATCGCGCCGTGGCGGGCGCGGCGCGCGAGCTCGGCGCCCAGGACGCTCACTGTCAGGACGGCCGCGAGCTCGAGCGCCCGGAACGGGTAGGGGCCGCTGCTCGGAAAGAACACAAGCGCGGCGAGCTGGATCGCCGCGATCCCCGCGAGCGCCGCCACGAAGGCGACGGCGTGCGGACCCACGCGGCGGGCGAGCGCGAGAGCGACCAGGACGATGCAGAGGAAGACGAACGCGAGCGGGCTGAACCCGAGTGTGAGTGCAGCGGCGCCGGCCGCGAGCCACCGACGATCGCTCTGCAGCAGGCGGAGCGCGCCCAGGCCGGCTGCGAGGCCAAGCGCATAGCTGTACGTCCCCACGAAGATCGGCCCGGCCGCGAGCACGGCGAACGCGCGAGCAGGCCAGTGGCCCGCCACTCCCCACTCCCGCTCCATGATCGAGGCGAAGAGGGCCGCCGACACCACGACGGCGGCGAAGACGAGCGGCACGTTCCCGACGAGCGCGGCCGGCAGGTAGTAGAGGAGGCTGTAGGACGCGAGCGGGTAGTGGCCGCCGTACCAGAGGTTGTCCCAGACGTACACGCCCTCCTCGACCAGAAGCGTGCGGTAGAGGTGGGCCGGCGCGTCACCCGTCGGGGGGGCGAGAGCGACGAGCAGGGCGGCGCCCGCGAACGCCAGACCGCCGGCTATCAGGATCTCGCGGCGCGGCGCGATCAGGCGGGAGACGGCGGCGGTCACCCGGTTAGTCTGACGGCTCGGCCGGGTAACATCGCGCCTCGTGCGCGGCCTCCTCCTGATTGCGCTGTTCGCACTCCTGCTAGTCGGCTGCGGCGGCGGCGAGGAGAAGGCGGCGACCGCTGAGAGCGTCGACACGACTGCTACCCAGACCGACACCGGCGAGACCGGGACCGACGAGACCGTGACCGGCGAGACCGAGACCGGCGAGACCGAGACGGGCGAGACCGAGACCGGCGGGGACAACGAGGCCGTCGTAGGCGATGCGGCCGCCGGAGAGCAGGTCTACGCTTCCAACGGCTGCGGCAGCTGTCACACCTTCGAGCCGGCCGGCTCCTCAGGCACGACCGGGCCGGATCTCGACGAGCTCTCGGATCTCGCGGAGAACGCGAACCAGCCGCTTGCGGACTTCACCCGAACCTCGATCACGAGCCCGAACGAGTACGTCGAGGAAGGGTTCCCCGAGGGCGTCATGCCGGCGTACGACCAGCTCAGCGACGACGACCTGAACAACCTCGTCGCCTTCCTCGTCCAGGGTTGATCGACCTCCGGGCTGCGCGCAGCGACCCGGAGTCGATGCGGGCCGGCATCGCGCGAAAGGGAGTCGGCGAGTCGTTCGACGAGCTGCTCGACGCCGATGCCCGGTGGCGCGAGCTCGTCCCTCAGGTCGACGAGCTGCGGAGTCGCCAGAAGCTGAAAGGCAAGCCGACGCCCGAGCAGGTCGATGAGCTGAAGCAGGTCAAGGAGGACCTCCGCCGGCTCGAGGGAGAGCTCGCAGCGGCCGAGTCGCGCAGGGACGAGCTGCTCCGACAGGTTCCCAACCCGGCGCACGAATCGGTTCCTGACGACGAGACGGACGACGCCGAGGGTGAGATCGAGCGCCGAGTCGGCGACCTCCCCTCCCTCGCGGAGCCTAAGGAGCATCTCGAGCTGGGCGGCTACGACATGGAGCGCGGCGCCCGGCTCTCCGGGTCTCGCTTCGGCTACATCGTCGGCGACGCCGCCCGGCTCTCGCTGGCGCTCTACAGCTGGGCGCTCGACCGCCTGGTGGCCGAGGGCTTCACGCCGGTGATCCCTCCCGTGCTGGTGCGAGAGGAGGCGATGTACGGGACCGGTTTCTTCCCTGCGGAGCGCTTCGAGATCTACGAAGTGGCCGATGAAGGCCTGTTCCTCACGGGCACCTCCGAGGTCGCGCTGGCCGGGCTGCACATGGGCGAGATCCTCGCCCGGGAGCAGCTGCCGCTCGAATACACGGCGTTCTCGGCGAACTTCCGGCGCGAGGCCGGCGCCGCGGGCCGCGACACGCGCGGGATGTTCCGCGTCCATCAGTTCAACAAGGTCGAGATGTTCGCGTACACACTTCCGGACGCCTCGTGGGACGAGTTCGAGCGGCTCGTCGGGATCGAGGAGTCGCTCGTCCAGGAGCTCGGCCTGCCCTACCGCGTGGTCAACATCGCGGCCGGCCAGCTGAGCGCGGCGGCCGCGAAGCGGATCGACATCGAGGCGTGGTACCCCTCACAGGAGCGCTATCGGGAGATCACGTCGGCGTCGAACACGACTGACTACCAGGCGCGTCGCCTCGGAATCCGGTTCCGGGCCGAGGGCGGCACGGAGTTCGTGCACACGCTGAACGGCACCGCGGTGACGGACCGGTGGGCGCTCGCGATCCTGGAGAACTTTCAGGGCGAGGTGCCGGAGGTCCTGCGCCGGCACGGCGCGCCGGAGCGCGTCGAGCGCTAGAGCGCCACGGCCGCGCCCGAGTCGGCCGAGCGGTAGAGGGCGTCGATGGCTCGCGCCTGGTTGACCGCGTCCTCCCGGCCCAGGAGCAGGTCGCCTTCCCCGCGGATCGCGTCCGCGAGGTTCTCGAGCTCGAGGCGATACGAGTCGAGGGGCTCGAGCTCGATCCGCTCGACGTCGCCCTCCCGCCGAACCTCGATCACGGGCCGCCGGCAGTGCCACGGATCGTCCAGGAACAGCGATCCCTCGGTACCGAGGACCTCGAGCTCGTCTCGATTCGGCAGCCGGAAGCCACAGTCGAACTGGGCGATCACGTCGCCGGCGAACTCGAGCGTGCCCGTGAAGACGGTGTCCACGCCCCGCTCCCAGACGCCGGTCCCGTAGACGCGGCGAGGCTCGCCTGCGATCAGACGTGACCCGCTGACGCAGTAGCAGCCGACGTCCATCAAGGCGCCGCCCTCGAGATCTGCCGCGAGCCGGATGTTCGCCTCGTCCGTGATGGTGAAGCTGAACGCGGCCCGCACCACGCGCACCTCTCCCACCGCGCCGCCGCGCATGAGCTCGACCACCCGGGCCGTCTGCGGTTTGTGCCGGTACATGAACGCCTCGGTGAGCACGAGGCCCTCCCGCTCCGCAACGTCGAAGGCGCGCTCGACGTCCTCCGGGTGCCGGCTGAGCGGCTTCTCGCAGAGGACGTGCTTCCCTGCCTCGAGCCCCCGGATCGACCACTCGACGTGCATCGAGTTCGGAAGCGGGTTGTAGATGGCGTCGATCTCGGGGTCGGCGAGCAGCTCCTCGTAGCTCCCGTATGCCTGCGGGATGCCCCACTCCCGCGCGTACGCCGCCGCGCGGACGGGGTCGCGGCTCGCGACCGCCGTGATCTCGACCTTGTCCGACGCTCGCGCCGGGACGATCACGAGGCGGTTGATCCGCGCCGTCGAGAGGATTCCGACCCGGACGCTCACCGCACCTCCCGCAGAGCCGGATAGAGCGCCTGAAACCGCTCGTAGCCCTCCGCGTACCGGTTCAGCCAGCCGTCGTCCGGCTCGATCTCGTCCCGCACGCGCACGCACGCCTCGACCGCCTCACGCGCGTCGCGGAAGACACCCGTGGCGACCCCGCTGAGCAGCGCGGCGCCGTAGGCGGCGCCCTCCTCGACGACGGTTCGCTCGAGCGGCACGCCGAGCACGGACGCGACAATACGGAGCCAGAGCTCGCTGCGCGCACCTCCACCGGACGCCCGCCCGGCCGCGACCTCGCAACCGAGCTCGCGAACGACCTCGAGACAGTCGCGCAACCCGTACGCGACGCCCTCCATGATCCCGCGGGCCAGCGCGCCGCGATCGTGCCGCAGCGAGAGCCCGACGAATGCGCCCCTCGCGTCGGGATCCGCGTGCGGCGTCCGCTCGCCGGCGAGATACGGCGCGAAGACCAGGCCCTCGCTGCCCGGCTCCCACGCCTCCGCCTCGTCGTCCAGGCGGCCGAGTGGCGCATCGCAGATCCGCCGGAACCACCCCAGCGACCCGGCGGCCGAGAGCATCACGCCCATCGCGTGCCAAACCCCCGGCACCGCGTGGCAGAAGACGTGCGCTCGACCCTCGGGGTCCGGCCGGTAGCTCTCCAGCGGCGCGAACACGACGCCCGAGGTTCCCAGGACGACCGACGCCAGCCCCGGCTCGTGGACGCCCACACCGAGCGCGCCGGCAGCCTGGTCGCCGGCCCCGGCCGCCTGGGTCGACTCCTCGACCGGCGGAAGCCACTCGCCGGGAATCTCGAGCGCGTCGAGTACCTCGTCGCTCCATCGCCGGCCGGCGACATCGAAGAGCAGCGTCCCGGAGGCGTCGGCCGCATCGGTCACGAGCTCCTCGAACAGCTTGAGGCGCACGTAGTCCTTTGGAAGGAGGACGTAGGCAATCCGCTCGTACACCTCCGGCTCGTGCCGCCGCAGCCAGAGGAGCTTCGGCGCCGTGAAGCCCGGCAGCGCGCGATTTCCGGTTAGCTCGATCAGCCGCTCGAGGCCGATCCGCTCCTCGATCTCCGCACACTCGGCGGCCGTCCGCTGGTCGTTCCAGAGGATTGCTGGCCGCAGGACGCGGTGCTCGGAGTCGACGACGACGAGGCCGTGCATCTGGCCCGACAGCCCTCCGGGGCCGTAGCTCGCGACATTCAGTCTGTTCAGAGCGCGTTGTGCGGCGCGCACCCAGTCGTCCGGGTTCTGCTCGGCCCAGCCCGGCTGCGGGATCGAGAGCGGGTACTCCTCCTCGGCCCGTTCCACCACCCCGCCCTCCGCGGACAGCGCAAGCGCTTTGACGCCGCTCGTCCCGATGTCGAGGCCGACGAGCGAGGTCACGAAGCGGCGAGCCCCGCCGCCTCGATCGCCTGCCGCGCCACGGCCTCGTCCTGCTCGCCGGGAAGGCCGCTGACGCCGACCGCGCCAACCTGTCGTCCATCCTCGAACGCAGCGAGCCCGCCGCGGAAGAAGCTGAAGAACGGGTCGAAGCTCGCCAGCTCCGCGGCATCGCCGCGCACCTTGTCCGCCAGCTCGCCGGTCGACGTCATGTCGCTGCGTGCCGCCGTGTACGCCTTCCGCTGTGCGTTCAGCCGCGTGTCGTGCGCGGCGCCGTCCATGGTCGCCGCCGCCACGAGCTCGCCGTGCGAGTCGGCGACGAACACGGACACCGGGCCCGACGCCTCGCGGACGACCGAGTCGACGATTGCCTGCGCCTGCTCGAGTCTCATGCCCCCAGCGCCGCGTATACGAGCTCGTAGGCCCGGACAGCGTCCTTCTCCCCCTGCGCCTCGCGGAGCGCCGCGTCGTCGATCCGCCCCGCGACCTCGTCGATGAAACGCCACTGGAGCACGCTGCGGCGCACTGCCTCGATCGCGTCCTCGGTGTA
>OBLS010000107.1_pt1 | contig 23154 bp, 19 predicted proteins | sample 1519901 | NCBI WGS metagenome assembly OBLS01 (sample SAMEA3113585, study PRJEB22503) | soil metagenome | reverse complement strand
CAAGGCCCGGCGGGATGAACCGGTCACGTGCATGCCTTCCTCCGAGCATGGAGCGAGCAGACCGTGCGCTTAGGAGACGATCTTTGTAAGGCGGGGGTCGAGGGTTCATGTTCCTTGGTCTCCACCACACCTTCGTCTCCACCACCGTGACGTCCAGCGACGCAGCGCATCTCGACGAGCGAGCGCCGATCAAGCGACCTCTGTAGCCAAAGATGTAGCCAACGCGACTCATCAGTCTTCATCGCGCGGTCCATCGCGGACGCCGCAGCACACAGCCGATCAGGCAGGACTTGGCATCGACCCCATGCGCACAATCCAGGTCTGGACTTCCCCGGTACTAGCTACGGACCCGCGTCGCGGTCGAGTGATATCCGCCGCCCCCGGGATACACCCATTCGCCGGTCATGGTAATGCCGTCGTCGCTGAACGTGCCTCGATAGAAGGCTGGAGAGCCCTTCTCGCCACCCCAGATGGTCAGAGTGTCGCCGTCGAGTTCGTATACGTAGTCGAGGGTGTTACCGGTGTTGTCGTAGTAGCGCGACTTGATGTCCTCACCCGGCTCTGCTCCAAATGGCCGTTCGTGGCCGATGATCTCGATGCCCTTGGTGTGCTGCCCGTATTGCTCGAGGTCAACGTGCTGGAGAAGGAAGAAGCCACCGTCCATCCACTCGTAGGTGACCTGTCCTTGGGCGCCTCCCGAGATGTCCCAGGTGCCGACCAATCTGTCCAGGGCCCTGAGATCGGGATTCGGTTGCGGTGGCTGCTGGAAGGCGTTGGTGTCGTCAACTGTCATCGCTGTTTCTCCTCGTGTTATGTGTCGCTTGTCATCGCGCTCATTCGGCGGCAAGGAACTCGATCAGCATCGGCGCGAGCTTTTTCGGGGCCATGACCGGTGCGGCATGCCGCTGACCGGGCAGCGTTCGGCGTTGCGCGTTTGGCAGAACCTCGGCGAGAGCCTGAACGGCGTGTCGCTGCGCGAGGGAGCTCTTTCCGCCGTCGATCACGAGGGTCGGCGCCTTGACCCCAGCCCAGCGATCGGGTGGCAGTGGGTTGCCCGACTGGGTGTCTGCCATGATGGCGATGTCGTAGGTGGCCGTGTGCGCCATCGATTCGAGCTTCGACCACGCTCCCGGCATCACCCGCATGATGGCGACGACCGCGCTTGGCACGCCGATGGCCTGTGTCATGAAGAGCCTGACCGCCTGGCCGCGCCGGTGGTCCGCGATGAGCCGGGTGATGTCCGTGGCGAGATCCTTCGGTGGAAGCGGGCCGCTGTGGTCGACTCGGAACGGCGGTTCGTAGAGGGCAAGCTTGGAGATGTTCAGACCACTGGCCGCTGCCTCCAGAGCGAGTACGGCACCCGACGAGCTACCGAACAGGAACGCTTGGCCACCGGTTTCGTCGAGCAGCGCTGCGATGTCCTCGACCTCGCGTTGGACGTGGTACGGAAGGGTGTCGCTGCTCTTGCCCCGGCCTCGGCGGTCGTAGTTGATGACGGTGAACTGCGCTGCCAGCAGCGCGGCCAGTCGCTTCGTGTCCGACCGGTCGGCCAGGGATGATGCGACAAGAATGACCGGCGGTCCGTTGCCGGATTGCTCGAACGCGATCGTGGTTCCGTCCTTGGACGTCACCGATTTCTGCACTGTATCCACAACTCTCCCCTTTCTGACAAACCACCCTCTAGTTCGGCGACAGCTCGCCATCCGATCGTGAACGGCCGACTGGCATACGTCTTGAACGAAACGCCGGGCACCATCTGAACGCCGGGGTGCATGACCAAGCGCTCAGTCGCGCATCCTGGAATCGCGGAGATCGAGCAGCAAGCGGGTCAACGCGACACGCGAGGTCACGTCCAGTTTTCGGTAGATGCGCTTGACGTATTGGCTGACCGTGTGATGGCTGAGGTGGAGCCGTTGGGAGATCTCACGATCGGAACGACCGTCGATCACGAGCAGCGCTACCTGCCGCTCGCGCGGTGTCAGGGCGGTCAGCGTCTCCTCGGAGATCGTGCACCGATCGTGCTGCAGCTCCAGCACCGTGATCAGCGCGCCGCCTTGCCCTGGTGTGTGGCTTGACTGGCCGTGCAGAAGACCGGTGCCGCCGTCCACCAGCTCCACCTCGACGTGGTGGGAGAAGCTGTCTTTGGTGCCGGGCCGGGCGAGCACCCGGTGCAGTGACGGCTCTGGGTCGGCAACCTTCGCCAGCAGACATCGCGCGGCGTCGTTGAGGCGCGGTTCTGGGGCCGCTGGATCAATGATCACCACCGGGGTCCCGGTACGTTCCAAGGCCACGACGGCCTGGTCACGCTCCCGCTCCAGGCCGGCCCTGGCATTGATGCCCTCGATGGCGGTGCCGACCACGCTTGCGAGTGCTGCGGTCAGTCGCACCTCGTACGGCGTGAACGCTCGGGTCGGATCGCTGGTGGCGCAGTGCAACATCCCGACCAAGCCGTCGCGGTTCAAGACCGGCGCCTGGATCACATGCCGGATGTCGTGGAGATACGCGACTTTCGTGTAGAGCGGGTTCTCCAGCCACTCGTCCATCGACGCCACCACGGCCAAGTTGTAGACGGCCCGTCTCGTGGTGCGGACCTGCGCATCCACCAGGTCGACCTCCGGGCCTTCCCGCTCATACCGGTCCAGGAAGGTGTCACTGACCCCTACTGCGGCGACCCGCTGCCTCCCCCGGTCCACGGATCGAGGGTGTACAACCCGTACATCGGGACATCGAACAGCCGGCCGAAGCCCTTGATGAAACGCTGCTCGAGCCGCCGACGGTTCGACGAGGCGCACAGCGTCCGGGCAAAGTGCAACAGCTCGACACCGACGAGGCCGCGGCCGTCGTCCCCGCAATCAGATCCCACTGACCTACCGCCTTCTAGTTCGGCGACAGCTCGCCAACGAGTCGACCCGCCAGGGCGCTCACCCATGCGAACGCGACGACGATCGCGATAGCCAGGCGCATGCTGATTCCCGCTGCGTCGGGCCACCACGTAAGTGCCAGCACAGCGAGGCCGGTCGCGGCACAGTAGGTCGCCCATGCTCGCTGGCTGAGCCCAACGAAACGGCGCATGAGCACAAAGCACCCGACGAGGAGTGCGTCGAATGCCACTCCCGGACCGATGTTGTGGACGATGCCGTGCCAGCTCGGCTCGCCGACGGCAGGAACGCCGGGCGGGTATCCCAGATCCGGGTCGGTGACGAAGATGCCGCCGATGACCAGGCCCAAGCCGAACATGCCGACCAGCAACGGGCCCCACGTGCCCGCTCGGCCAGGGTGCAGCACGCGCCACATCCCCACGGCGAACGCCAACGACAGCAGGCCCGCAACGATGAAGTTGCTGATCTGCACCCACCCCAGGTCGCCGAGGCTCAACAGACTAAGCGGGTGACGGCGAAGGTCGAACCCGTCGCGCGCGGCCACCTGAATACCAGCCACGAGCACGAAGAACGGCCCGGCCACCACCCCACAAGCCAGCAACGCTCGGGTTGTCCTATCGCTTGACTCGATGGATGCGGTCCGTGACCGCGAAGTCTGATGCGCTTGAGTCATCGGTATACGTTCTCCTCGGCCGTTGGACGGCGGAGGCCGAGCACCATCTCGATGGTCGTGGTCATGCCTGCGCCGTTCGGGCCGAGGATGGCAACCACTTCACCCTCGTCGACGACGAGGTCAATGCCGGCCACTGCCTCCACGTCGTCATACCGCTTCCGCAACCCTTGCGCGACGATCACGCTCACCGCGACCTCCTCACTGTGGTCGCTCGATCGTCGAACTCGGCCAGCGAGCCAGGAACGACCGCGTTGCGCCTGTCGTCGTCCTCGACGACTTGGTCGGGCCTGATTGCTCTTGCTCTCGGCACGGTCACGACGTTACGGTCCGGATGGACTGGCTTCCAGGTCCAAGTTGGATCAAATCCACCAGACCAAGTGGGGGTGTCCTGTGGACGTTTTCGTCGATCCGAACGACCCGCGGCCACTCACTACGCAGCTGTACGAGCAGCTCCGGGACGCCATCGTCGAAGGCCGGCTCGCGCCGGATGACCGGCTCGCGCCCACTCGAACCCTGGCCGCTGATCTCGGCGTGTCCCGGTCGACGGTGACCGAGGTGTACGGCCGACTCGTCGCCGAGGGCTACATCGAAGGCCGATCCGGGCGCGGCAGCATCGTGGCTGCCATCACACCGCCACCAATCCTTCCGCGGCCGACTTCAGCCGTCCTCGCCCCGACGGCCCGGGCTGCCGCGGTCGCCCGTTATGACAGCAGACCGGCCGGGGAAGCGACGTTCGATCTGCGTCCGGGCAGCGTTGATCTATCGCTGTTCTCGAGCTCTGACTGGCGCCGCTGCATGCTGAAAGCCCTAGCCAGTGTCGCCGCTCAGTACGGCGACCCAGCCGGAACCACGGAGCTGCGCTGCGCGCTGGCGCGGTGGGTAACCCGGTCCCGGGGCGTCGCTGCCACTGCGGACGAGGTGGTCGTCACCTCCGGCTCGGGTCACGCCATCGACCTCGTCGCCCGGGTGCTTTTCAATCCTGGAGACGTCGTCGCGGTCGAGGAACCCGGCTACCCACCCGTCACTGAGCAGCTGCGAAGCCACGGCCTTACCGTCATGGGAGTCCCCGTCGACCATCACGGCATCGTGGTCGACGCCATCCCTCGACGGGCTCGCATGATCTACGTCACACCGTCGCACCAGTACCCGCTCGGCGTCGTCATGGCGCGACATCGACGACACGAACTGCTGCAATGGGCAAGCCGCAACAACGCAGCGGTGATCGAGGACGATTACGACAGCGAGTTCCGTCACAGCACGCGACCGTTGGAGCCGCTGCAGCGCCTCGACCGCGATGGCAGGGTCATCTACGTCGGGACCTTCAGCAAGACCCTATCCCCCGCCCTCCGACTCGGCTTCCTGGTTGCTCCTCGATCCCTCATTCCGGCGATCTGTGCGATCCGCCAAGCCATCGACTGGTGCCCACCAACCGTCACCCAGACGGCCCTTTGCTCCTTCATCGAGCAAGGTCACCTCGACCGGCACCTGCGTCGCTCCAGGTTGATCTATCGCGAACGGCACCGGCTGCTCTGGGAAGCGCTCGAACTGCTACCTACCGGTTACCGGCGACTCCCAGCACGTGCTGGGCTTCATCTGGCAATTACCGGCGCTGACGTACCCGGTGATGACCGACTGCTGGCCGTCACCGCAGCTCACAAGCTGCTCGTCGGGTCGCTTCGCTACTGCTATCAGGTCACTGATCCGGTTCCCGGATTCCTCGTCGGTTTCGGCGCACTTCCTACCAGCCACGTGCTGGCCGCATGCCAAACCCTCAGATCCGCACTCCTTCAAGCTCAGCACCCGCGTGTCGACGACGGTCAAGACTGAACAATTCGTCTCCACTTACAAGGCCGCAGATCAGCCGGAGGGCACCGTGACCCGCTACTGCAGCCCGTCCGGCTACCAGCCGGATGACGAGTGGGTCACCCTGTCCTGACCCCGTCAGGCCGCCGGCGGCTTGAGCTCGTACACCGGTACCCAACCGTGAGCTGGTCGGTCGCCATCCGCGTCCGGCCGTGCATGCGCGGCGAGCACCGACAGCGGACCGCCTGGTTGTCCGGCCAGGTGGCGAGGAAGACCTCGGCAGCGCCGAGCATCCGGTGCCCGCCCGTAACGACGTATTTGATCGCAGGACACCAGGCCCGCCCCCCACCGTCATGCAAGGCGGGTGTGCCAGCGACCGCTGCATCAGGCCCGCGGTGCCGCAGCTGCTGTGGACGCTCGGATCACCAGATGCGAAGGCAGCGTGACGCGCCGAACCGAAGCTGCTGCGTCCCGTGTCTCCAGCGCGGCCACCAAGAGGTCGACCGCCGTCCGCCCAGCCTTCTCATGCGCGCCGGCCAGGGTAGTGAGAGGCGGCGAGCAGAAGTCCGCGCCAAAGATGTCGTCGTATCCGACAACGCTCACCTGTTCCGGCACACGGACCCCACGTTCGGCCAGCCGCTGGAGCATGCCGATAGCCAGCAGGTCGTTGTGCGCGACCAGCGCCGTAGCACCGGATCCAACACCCGCGTCGGCGGCGGCCGGTCCGCTGATGACAGCCGGCTGGAACGGGCCAAGCCGCCTGGCCGTCAGCCCGAGGGACTGCGCTGCTGCTGATAGCGCTCGCCACCGCCGCGCGCCGAGCCAGGACGTCAGCGGGCCGGCCAGGTAGGCCAGCGAACGGTGCCCAAGTGATGCTAGGTGCTCGACGATCTGCCTGCTGCCGTCGTCCGGATCGACAACCACGCTGCTGAGCCCGTCGACTTCGCGATTGAGCATTACCAGCTTGTGGTGTTCGGCCAAAGCCTGAATGTGCTCATCGGGCACCCGGCTGGAGGCCAGCACGAACCCGTCCACGTTCTGCTTGAGCCTTTCGGCATGCCTGATCTCAAGATCAGGTGACTCTTCGGTCTCGGCCAGCACGAGGGTGATCCCTGCAGCGCTCGCTTCCCGGTTGCCACCCCGGATGATGCCGAAGAAGTACGGGTTGGTGATGTCAGGCACCAGGAGGGCCGCTGTCTTCGTCCGGCCCGCCCCGATGGAGCGAGCCGCTGGGTCGGCGGCGTAACCGAGCCGCTCGGCGACGGTGAGCACGTGAGCCCTGGTGGCGGCGTTGACCCGCTCCGGGCGGGACAACGCCCGGGACACCGTCGATGTGGAGACGCCGGCCTCACGAGCGACGTCGTAGATCGTCGGACGGCGAGGTGGCAGCACCGAGTTACCGCTCGTCCGATCTGGGTGTTCTTCGGCGACCACTTCACTCCGTCACACGACCGACACGTCGATGCCGGCCAACGTCATTGCAACATTTGGCAACCCGTTGCCATCCAGTTGTCACCTTTCTACCGTCCGTTGGCATGAGTCACGACAGCGGGGAGGTCATATGACCGCCCACTCCCCGGGGTGTTGCCGGTGAGGGCTGTGATCTTGTCGGCACCAGGCCGCGTCGAATTGGTGAGTGATTGGCCAGAGCCACAACCTGGGCCGCACGACGTGATCGTGGCCATCCGCGGGGTGGGGCTATGCGGCTCGGATCTCGGCGTCTACGAGGGAACCCGCCGCGTCCCGACGATGCCGTGGGTAATGGGGCATGAGGGCGGCGGCGACATCGTCGCGGTCGGGGGCCAGGTGCGCGATCGTGAGATCGGCCAGCGGGTCGTTATCGAACCTAATTACCCGTGCTTGGCCTGCCGCCACTGCGCGTCGGGCCAGACGTCGGCCTGTGGCAAACGTGGCGTCGTCGGAATCAACATGCCTGGTTTGCTCGCCGAACGGGTGGCCGTGCCCGCCATGTTCACCTGGCCTGTCGATGCGCACGCGCCCGGTGAGTTGCTGGCTTCGGTCGAGCCGTTGGCGGTAGCCCGGTCGGCAGTGCGGGACTCTGGAATCGGGAGGGGCGACCGATGCCTGGTCGTCGGCGCTGGCTCACAGGGATTGCTGGTGTGCCTGTCGCTCCTCGCCGTCGGCGCCCGGCCTGAGATCATCGATCCGCACCATGGTCGGGTGGAGCTCGCCATCGATCACGGCGCGCTAAGGGCCGGCGACGACAATGACTACCCATTCGTCTTCGAGACTGCCGGAGTCCCGGCCGCCGTACGCACGGCCCTTGACCGGGCGGCCCCCGCAGCCACGATCCTGTTGATCGGCCTCGACCCCGGCCGTTTGCCGCTATCGGAGCTAGAGCTGGTCCAGCGACAGCTCACGCTGCGGGGCAAGCTCATCTACAACCATCCACGGGATTTCGCCGACACCCTTGCTGCGCTCGATGGCGGCGCTCTGCTCGGCCGCGTAGTGCACGCCGGTTTCGCACCGGCCGATGCGAGCGTCGCGTTCGCGCGCGCACGCACCATCGTCGGAAAGACCTGGATTGACCTCTCCCGGTGGCATGACGGCGACGCCGCAGTCGGCTGATCAGGCCGTTGCCGGCCCAACCATCCATGACGTCGCTCGCGACGCAGGCGTGGCCGCTTCGACCGTGTCGCGCGCGTTCTCCAACCCCACCCGGGTTCGCGCGGCCACGCGCGAGCACATCCTCTCCGTGGCACCCTTGCGTCCCATGGGCACAGGTCCGTCGTCTAGCTGGCAGGTCCGCGCAACTCATGGACTGCCGGACAGCGCTGGAGAGCCATCCGTGGTGCCTGCGAGAGGCTAGGGATCGAGGCGCCGACCGCACGCCTGCCCTGACGACGCTCGGCGGCGCCCATGCGGACGTGGGTCGGCTCGTAGTCGAGCTACTCCTTGACAAGACGAAGGTCACCGGCATCCGGCGGGCTTCGCCAGTGCTACGCCGGCTTTGCCCGACTATGCATCATTCGCCGGGTTCGCACGGCGAGCTTGTCGAGGTGGCGGCGCGCGGCGCTGATCGCCAGGCGAGCGTGCTCCTTCGCGCCCACCTGCGCGACGAGCGTCGCCCGCGGAATCTCCAGTGCGTACGGGATTCCGCTCGGCAACGCCGCGAGAATTCCTCGTGTGTCGATGCCTCCCTCGCCGGGGAACAGGCGCTCGAAACGCGCGGTGTGGATGAGTCCCCCGGTCGTGGTGGGCACCTCAGATGGGGCGTCGCACACGTGGGCGAAGTGGAACCACTCTGGCGGAAGTTCCCGTAGCTCGGTCAGGCTGGAGTCGGAGCGCGCAAAGTGCAGCAAGTCGATCAGCATTCCCGCATTGGGTTGGTCGGCCGCTCGGATGACGCGCGTGGCTTCGGCCAGGTTCGGCGTCTCGGTCCAGGACGGGAACTCGAGGTCGATGGTGAGTCCAAGGGGCCGGGCCAGCTCGCACAGCTCGGCGAATCGATCAGTCTTGCGCGAGAAGTCCGCATCTGGCAGTTGCGTGATGACGTGACGGGCTCCGAGCTCCACGCCCGCTTCCAGGAAGCGCATGAAATCGCGCGGGTTGTCGCCCGACGTGATCCGGGCGAGCTCGATGTCCAGGACTTCGATTCCGGTGGCCGCGAGGTGTGTCTTGGTGACCCGCATGAGAGCGGGGTCATACGTCAGGGGGTAGTGCGGCTCCTCCATGGTGACCTTCGTCATCCGCACGCCCACATAGCGGTAGCCAGCGGCGGCAGCTGCATCAACCAGCTCCGGAGGCGACAGGCTAAGCACGGTCAGGTGTGCGAGCGAGTAGTCGTGCCGGTGGTCGGCTTGCGGCAGGGTCGGCGCACTGGCCAGCATCCGCAGCCGCTGGCGGCGGTGTGCGGCCATGCGCAGCGGGATGCTGTTCGGGGAACCGTAAGCTGCGTAGCCGTCGATGCGCTGCACAACCTCGAAGAACACGCGCGAGCCCAGCATCTCTGTGTAGAAGTGGAGAAACTCGCCCCGCACGTCGCGGTCGTACAGGATCGAATGCTCGCGCATCGTGTCGAGCAGTTCGGCCGGCAGTGCCAGGCGTGCATCGAGGTCGTCGTAGTAGTTGCTGGGGATTTCCAGTATCGGCGCGTTGAGCTCATGCATGACCTTCGCGCAAGCGGTCACATTGTCGGTGGCGAAGGCAACGTGTTGCGGGTTCGACACCGCAGGCGCCCAATCACCACGTCGCAATGGAGCCGTGCTCAGGGTGATCCGCACGCGGTGCTCGGGATCCGTTGCCGACCAGCTACGGATCAGACCGAACGGAGCAGTGATCTCAGCGGGTTCACCTGGCAGAAGGCCGAGCACGGAACGGTAGAACAGCGCGGCCTGGTCGAAGTCGTCGATCGACTCGGTGAGCGATACGTGATCGATGTCGTTGAGCAGAGCGGACGGACGTGGCGAGGTTCCGGTCGGAGCGAAGTCGTCGAGCCAACCGTTCTCCTGCCCGGTGTCGCAGAAGAACAACGCGGTTCCGTCCGGGGCGGCCACACAGTTCAGGTCGGTCTCACCCGGCCGGCGGACCCGGGGAAGCTTCGGTGCCAGTAGCCGCTCTGCCCGTCGGCCAGACCCCGCTGGGTCCGCACTCTCGACAGCCAGTGCACATATCGCAGCCGAAGCGGGATCAATCGATCGTTGCGGTGCTAGGTTCAGCAAGACCTGGGCGCTGCCCTGCTGCCAAAGCTGCACTGGTTTGGAACGATGCTGGCCAGTATGCATAAACCCGAGAGCGGCGAGAGTACGTGCTACCAGTGGGGCGGAGACGTCGTCCACAGCAAGCTCGGCGAATGCGAACCCACCGAGTTCAGGTGCCGGCGGTAATGCGGCTGTGGGGAGTTGCTCGCGGACTGCCACCGGGCCTCTCGAACGAACTGCCTCGGTGAGGGCGAGCATCGAACGCATCGCATCGGTGGCCGCGTGCCTGGGATCTTCCTGCTGGTAAACGTCGTTGAACACCTCCAGAGCCATTGGGCCGGAATAGCCCGCGGCTAGGATCTGGCCGACGAAGCCGGCCAGGTCGAGCGACCCTTGGCCCGGGAACATCCGGTAATGCAGGCTCCACTCGCGGACATCCATATTCAGTCGTGGGGCATCGGCGAGCTGGACGTGGAACACCCTGGAGCCCGGTATCCGTCCGATGCCGGCGGGGTCGTTACCGAAGGAGAGCACGTGGAAGCTGTCGAGGCACAACCCGAGCGCCGGGTGGTCGGCACGTTGGATGATGCGCCACGCGTGGTCGTGCGTACGCACGCGTCCCCACGGAACGGCTTCGTACGCGAGCCGCAGCCCGCGGCGCTCGGCACGGTCGGCTAGCTCGTGCAACTGCTCCGCAGCGAGGTCGTCATCGTCGACGCCGTGCGGTGATTTCGAGGAGCAGATCAGCATCACGTCCGCGCCGAGTTCCTCGAGCACGTCGAACTTCCGCTCAGCGTGGCGCAGGCTGGCCTCAAACAAGTCGGGCGGAACCGCTTCGACATGGAGCGGCTGATACGCATCGATCGACAAGCCGAGCTTCGCAGCCTCATGGCGAACGCGCTGCGGCGACCATGGCGACATGACGAGGTCGCTCTCGAGGATCTCGATTCCGTGGAAGCCGGCCGCCGCCGCGGCACGCAGCTTGTCTTCCAGGGTGCCGGACAGGCACACGGTCGAAATGACAGAGCGAGCTATGGCTCCGGATGCGCCGCGGGGCGCTTGCATGGCGTTGCCGGCACCGACCTCGGGCATGTGCCCCGACCTCCCTCGACCATCTTGCGGGAGAGATGTGAAGGTCCGCTTGATGGACCATTTGATCCGCTAATCAGACCGTAAGTCCTACGCCGGCATGCAGCAAGCTCCGCGGGATCCGAGGCCAGTCACGCGCCGGCGGCAGGCTCGTCCCCCCAGATCGACATTCCGCGGAGGATGAGGGTCTTCGTGACGGTGTAGTCGTCGATCATCCAGCGAGGTGACTCGCGGCCGATCCCCGAGTTCTTCACGCCGCCAAATGGAACGTGATCGAGCCGGAAGTTGGACGTGCCGTTGACGACAAGCCCGCCGACCTCGAGGCGCCGCCACGTCTCTAGGACCCGGGCAATGTCCTGAGTGAACACGCCGGCTTGCAGGCCGAACCGGCTCTGGTTGCAGACCTCGACAACCTCGCCGAAGTCGTCGTACGGCAGCACAGCGACAGCCGCTCCGAAGACCTCCTCAACAACGACGGCCGAACTGGGATCTGGTTCGGTCACGACCGTGGGCGCCAGCGTTGCTCCGTCGCGCGTCCCGCCACAGGTCACGGTCGCGCCGCCGGCCGCCGCCTCCGCGATCCACTTCTCCAGGCGAGCCGCTGCCTCGTCGTCCACCATGCTCCCGACGTCGGTCCGGTCATCGAGGGGATCACCCACCCGAAGCCCGCGGACCGCGGCCGTCAATCCCGCGACGAACCGATCGAAGACCGACCGATGGGCGTAGATCCGCTGCACAGAGATGCAACTCTGGCCCGAATTGCTGAACCCGGTCGCAGCACACAGGACAGCGGCGGCGTCCACATCTGCGTCTTCGCAGACGATGGTCGCCGCGTTGCCGCCGAGCTCGAGCACGAGCCGCTTCGGCCCTGCTGCCCGGGACACCGCGGCTCCCGCTGCGGCGCTGCCGGTGAAGCTGACCGCAGACACGACGGGCGACTCGCACACCCGGCCGCCGACCTCGGCACCGCCGTGGACGACCTGCACCGCCTCGGGCGGCATTCCCGCGTCCAGCAACACCTGGACGAGCCGAGTCGAGACTGCGGGGGCTTGCGGTGGTGGCTTGACGATCGTCGTATTGCCGGCCGCGAAGGAGGCTGCAAGCTTGTGGGTGAGCAGGTTCGCCGGAGCGTTGAATGGCGTGATCGCCGCCACGACACCCACCGGCGCGTGATAAGTCATGGCGGTCGTCCCGACTCCTCGCTGCCACCCGGCCGTCGGCAGGACCTCGCCCCCGATCCGCCGGGCTTCTGCCGCGGATACGCGGAGCGTATCGGCGACGCGGATCATCTCGCCGCGGCCGTCTTTGACCGGCTTGCCTAGTTCGAGGGCCAGCAGTCGGGCGAACTCGTCGCGCTGCCCGTCGACCAGATCGGCCGCGCGTTCCAGCACGGCGGCGCGGCTTGCTGGTGACAACTGTTCGACAACCGCCCGGGATCCCTGCGCGTAGGCGAGCGCTTCGTCGACGGTCGCCGCGTCTGCCGCATGCGCGACGCTGACGACTCGACGCAGGTAGGGGCCAACACGTTCGACTCGCTCGCCGGTCGCGCGCCATTGGCCGGCGACGAAGCACTGGGCCTCGGCCGCTTCGCCAGAGTCACCTGTTGCCTGCGGGATGCCGGACATGTCGCAGTCTCCAGACCGTATAATGGTCCATGTGGACCGTACTGCGGACCAATGATACCGTAAGGGCTCGTCTACAACGAGTGTCCGGCGTGGAGGAGTTGCCTGAGCAAGCTCCACTGCTGGACACGATGCGGAGGCGAACCCCTCGACGGTGCTGGAGGAGGCTGCTTATGAGGGATGGCCCCTTGACCGGGATCCGGGTTCTCGACCTGACCAATGTCCTAGCCGGCCCATACTGCAGCTACCAGCTCGCCTTGCTTGGCGCGGAAGTTGTCAAAATCGAGGCACCCGGAACGGGCGACCTCGCGAGGCAGCTAGGTGCGGATTCGGAGTTGAATCAGACCGGGCTAGGTACGTCGTTCCTGGCCCAGAATGCAGGCAAAAAGTCCGTTGTGCTAGATCTGAAGAGCGACCACGGTAACGCCGCGTTCGCCTCGCTCGTCGAGGGTGCCGATGTACTCGTTGAGAACTTCCGGCCTGGTGTGCTGGAGCGGTTGGGGTTCCCGTGGTCGCGGCTTCGGCAGCTCAACCCGAAGCTGGTCTACTGCGCCATCTCGGGGTTCGGGCAGACCGGCCCGATGAGTCAGCGACCGGCCTATGACCAGATCATTCAGGGCCTTTCCGGAATGATGAGCATCACCGGGACGCGGGACACCGCGCCGCTACGCGTGGGATTTCCGATCTGCGACACGATTGGCGGGCTGGCCGCCGCCATGGCGATCAATGCGGCGCTGGCTGGCCGGGCCCACACCGGCAAGGGTTGCTTTATCGATGTGTCTATGCTCGAGGCCTCCGTGTCCGCCATGGGATGGGTCGTGTCCAACTACCTCATTAGCGGGTTGCTGACCGAGCCCATGGGCGACCAGAACGCCACGGCAGCCCCCTCGGGCACCTTCGAGGCCGCCGACCGGCCACTCAACATCGCCGCCAACCGCCAAGAGCAATTCGTCACGCTATGCCAGATCATCAACCGTCCCGATCTCGTCGACGACGAGCGGTTCTGCGATCGGGAAGCCCGCAAGATCCACCGCGAAGCGCTCAACCGCGAGCTCAACATGGCCCTACGCACCCGGTCGGCTTTGGAGTGGGAGGAGACCCTGTCCGCCGCGGGGGTTCCCGCCGCTCGCGTACTCACCGTGGACCAAACGCTCGGCTTGGAACAGCTTGCCGACCGCGGCTTCATCGCGGAACTCCCGATGCCCAACGGGATTCCTCGCCCGCTGCGGGTCGTGGGCAATGGCGCGGTGTTCGATGGCCAGCCGAGCGTGCCGGTGCTGCCGCCCCCACTCCTCGGTGAGCACAACGCTGATCTGCTCCCCAGCGAAGACGACCCGGCCGCGGACCACGTCGACCGGGCGGCGGCGTCGTGAGTACCGGCGCAGACCTTGTGCGCTCCGAGGTCGCCGAGTGGTGGGCTACCGCGATTACGAGAGTCGAGCCCGGGTTGATCGAGTTTCGTGGTGAACCGATTGCCGACGTCATCGCTCATCGCGGACTTTCCGAGGTCATCTGGTTGCTGCTGCGCTCCGGCCGTCCAACCCCAACCCAGGCGCGACTCCTCGAGGCCGCCATGGTCGCCTCCGTGGACCACGGCCCCCAGGCGCCGTCCATCGCCGCCGCCCGGATGGCCGCGACGTGTGGCGTCGGTCTCAACAACGCGGTCGCGACCGGGGTCAACATGCTCGGCGACGTACACGGCGGAGCCGGTGAGCAGTGCCTGCGCATGCTCGGCGAGGTCGTAGACCGCGAGAAGGCCGGAGTGGAACCTGCCACGGCGGCCCGAGTCACCGTCGAGGCATGGCGGGACGCGGTGCGGTACCTACCCGGATTCGGGCACCGGTTCCATCCAGTCGATCCTCGACGAGAACCTCTGCTCTCACTGCTCGCCGAAGCGCGTGATCATGGTGAGGTTTCCGGAGTTTACCTTCGCGCAGCTCTAGCCATCGAGGCAGAGCTGGAGCGGATGGTCGGTAAGCACGTGCCGATGAATGTGGACTGCCTCACGGCGACCATCTACGGCGAGCTGGGCTTCGCCGCCCCGCTCGCCCGAGGGCTGTTCGTGCTCAGCCGCGCCGTCGGGATTCTGGCCCACGCGTGGGAAGAGATGCAGTCTGGCCAGCGACTCAAGGGACCGATCCCACCGTCGATCCTTCCCGCGTACCGGTCCGCCCGTGAAGCCGGCTAAAGGAGTTCTCGGGGCTACCTGCACTCCTGCACGGTGACCAGGTCGGCGGCGGCAAGAATCACGTGGACTCCTTCCTCGCGAACGGGCCGATGAGTGCCCGCAGCGCGGTGAGAGCGAATCCAACGGTCGGGATGGCGTAGACCAATGACATGGGAATCTCGGCGGCCGTTGATCGAATACGTGACTGCGCCTGGACCAGGTCCACCCCCTCGTAGACGAGGACTGCACAGATCGCCGCTACGACGAGGTGCGAGAAGATCACGACCGCGCGCCGGCCACGGTCGGACAGGATGTGGTCGATTACATCGAGGGAGATGTGCTGGTCGCGCCCCAAGAGGTACCCAGCCAGGATGAAGGTCAGCCACATGAGGCTGAACCGGGCCAGCTCACCGGTCCAGGCCCAGCCTCCGAGCGGTGAAAAGCGCACGATGACCTGAATCATGACCAGCACCAGGATGGCTAACAAGAGCAGTCCGCCAGCGGTCGCTTCGCCGATCTCTATCGCGCGCAGGACTCTGCCCAGGCGCCCGCCATACTTCGGCGGCCTCTCCTCCACGATCTGTCGCTCGACGATCGTGCTCACCTCCTCGAAGCCATGGCCAACTGGCCGCGATCTGCGATCCAGCTGGTCATCAATCCGGGTCCCAGCCACCGTCGACATCGATGATCTCGCCGGTAAGGTACGAAGCGTCCGCACTGACCAGGAAGTCCACCACGGCCGCGACCTCGTCGGTGGTACCGGAGCGGCTGAGCGGCACCTGCCCGAGCAGGCTCCGCTCGACCGTCGTGTCGGTGGTTCCGCCCATGCCGGAACCGATGTAACCGGGCGCCACCCCGTTGCAGCGGATGCCGTGCTCGGCGAGCTCGCGCGCACCAGACACCGTGAGGTTGGCCAGGGCGGCTTTCGACGCGCAGTAGTGCGCACCAGCGGGATGAGCCGGGCCGTAGGTCGCTCCGTCTGGCCCCGCCGCACCCAGCTTGGCGACAGCGGAGACCACGTTGACGATGGAGGCGTTCGCGTGCGGGCGGAGCAATGGCATCGCCTCGCGCATGGTCAGGAAACACGCGGTCACATTGACGGCGAATACCCGCTGCCATTCCGCCAGGGTGATCTCGCCCAGCGGCCGTTTTCGCCCGTCCTTCTTGGGCGATACGCCTAGGCAGTTGACGAGCACATCGAGACGGTCGGCGCCGGCGGCGGCCTGCACAACGTCCCGGGCGCCCTGCTCGCTCGTCACGTCAACGGCCAGGTGCCGGTCGATCACCGCGGACAGCTCCGGTTTCGGCTCGGCCAGGTCCGCGATGGTGACCGCGTAGCCACGAACCGCCAGCCGCTCGCAAATCGCCGCACCGATGTGCCCGGCGCCGCCCGTGACGAGTGCCCGCATCCGCCAGACCTTCCCTGATCGTGCCACCCGGGCCGGGAACGGGTGGCCGGCCGGTGTGCCACCAGGGTCTTGTCCGCCTGGCGGCACACCGGCCACTGTTTGCTAATCCAGCTCGCGGACCTGCTCGTACAGGTCCAGTTTGTCGCCTTCCAGGTTCTCCAAGAAATACTCCTCGGCCTGGGCACTGAAGGCGTCGCGGTCGACGTCGTCGACAACGGTGGGCTGGCCGGAGCTCTCCCACGCGTCCAGAATCTCGCTCTCGGCCTCCTCAATGCACTCCCGGTCGCTGTCCCGGACGCCGCTGATCGCAGCCTGGAGCGCCTCCTGCTGCTCCGCAGACAGCGACTGCCAGGTGTCCTCGCCGATGATCGCCACCTGGAATCCCGTCTGGTGACCGGACAGGCTGACATGGCTCTGGACCTCATCGAACTTCATGTCGGAGATCGTGGGGATCGGGTTCTCCTGACCATCGATCACACCCTGTTGAAGGGACAGGTACACCTCCTCGAACGCGACCGGGGTGGCGTTGGCGCCGACCGCTTCCGCGTTCTGCAGGAACTGCGGGCTGTCCGGGTACCGCATTCGCAAGCCCCCCAGGTCGTCCGGGGTCCTGATCGGTTCGTTGGCGGTGAAGTGGCGCATCCCGAAGTACCAGACGTCCAGGATCCGAATGCCGGTCTCCTCCAGCATGTCGGCGGCCATCTCGTCGAACGCCGGGCTGTCGACGAACTCGAACAGGTGGTCCGGCCCGTCGAAGGCGTATGCCGCGTCCAGCGCCCCGATCGGCTCGTACAGCGCCGAGATAGCCGAGCTGCCTTGAATGTCGACCGAGATGTCGCCGGACGCCACGGCGGACACCCGGTCCGGACCGTCCGGCCCGAGCTGGCTGCTCGGGAAGATCTGCATGTCGATGCCACTTCCGTTCTCGGCGAGCTCGTCCGCGACCACCTGGGCGCCGCACACGTGATGCGCGTGCTCGGTGGAGTAGCTGTGCGCGAATGACAGTTCGACGGACTCGGCGGGCTCGCTGCCACTCGCCGCGTCCGGTTCTTCGTCGTCGCCACCGCAGCCGGCGAGGACAATGGCTCCCGCGGCTGAGAGCGCGAGAGTTCGCGCAGCCAATCTGGACCGTGTTGCAGACACGAGTACCTCCGTTAGTGGGTGCTGTCAGCGCTTCTCTGGTTGGTCGTCGAACCCCCCGGCATAGATGTCGGTGATGTTCCAGTAGCCGGGGGTCGGAACAGGCTCGTTCACCATCGGGACGTCGATGACAGCCGGTCGGCGAGCATCGAGCGCAGCATTCAGGTGGGCTTGGAGTTCGCCCGGGTGCGTCACGGCATAGCCGTCGGCGCCGCACGCCCGGCCGAGTTCGGCGAAGTCCGGACTCACGAGTTCACCGTCGCGGTTGCGGAACTCGCATCCGTAGCTGCGCCCGTAATGCGCAGCCTGCAGGTCGGCGATCGTGCCGTGGGCACGGTTGTTCATGACCACGAAGATCACCGGGAGGTCGCGCTCTACGGCCGTGGGTATTGCCGAGAGCTGTGCGCTCATGCCGCCGTCGCCGATCAGCGCCACGACCGCTCGATCGGTCCACGCCAGCTGCACGCCCAACGCGGCCGCTGGCCCGAAGCCCATGGTGGAGGCGCCTCCGGGGGTGATGAAGCGTCCGGTGGCGGGCAATTTGTAGCACTGGGCCACGCCGTTCTTGTTCCATCCGACGTCGGTCACGAGCACGGCGTCATCGGGGAGAACGGCGCGCAGATCGGCCAGAATCCGCTCGGGTCGCAAGGGCATCTGGTCGTCGTCAGCGAACGCGGCGATCCGGCCGAACGCCTGCGAGCGGGTCTCGGCAATCCGCTGCCGCAGCCCCGGCCGGGTTCGCCCGTCCGGCGCTTGCTTCCGGACCGCTTCAGCAATGCCGGAAAGGGCCGCCCCGGCGTCGGCTACCACGCCGATCTCGACGGGGTAGTTGCGGCCGATCTCGGCCGGGTCAATGTCGACCTGAATCAGCCTGGTGGGCGGGATTCGCCAGGTGTAGCGCGGATCCCAGCTACTTGAGTCGGTCTCCGCGAACCGCGTTCCGACGGCGAGGACGACGTCGGCGGCGCGCGCGTACTCGTTCGTGAACTCGAGGCCCCAGAATCCCGGCATGCCCATCACCAGCGGATGATCATCGGGAACGGTTCCCTTGGCCATCAGCGAGTGCGCAACCGGGATGTCGAAGTGCTCGGCCAGGTCCGCGAGGAGGGCCCGGTGCCTTCCGTTGACTCCGCCTCCGATGTAGATCAGCGGGCGTTCGGCGGCGACCAGCATCCCGGCGATCTGCTCCGCGACGCCGGGGTCGAGGCTGGCGCCCACCCCCGGCTCCGGCATTGGCGGAATGGCTGTGTGGGCCGGCACTGGCCGGGAGAAGACGTCCATCGGCACATTGAGCAGTACCGCTCCAGCGCGGCCGGAGATCGCGGTCCAGAACGCTCGCTCGGCGAAGCGCGTCAGGTCCTCAACCCGATTGACCGTCCACGCCCGCTTGACGAACGGCCGGTAGATGGCCGCCTGGTCGGAATCGGCGTGGAGGTTGATCTCCTGGTGGGGATGCCGCCCCCAGTAGTACGACGGCACGTCCCCACTGATGGCGACCAACGGCACCGAATCCATCGCCGCGCTCGCCACGCCCGTGACCGCGTTCATCAGACCGGGCCCGACGTGCGTGCATACGACGCCGGGTTTCCCGGTAGCCCGGGCATAGCCGTCGGCGGCATGCGCGGCGGCGGCCTCGTGCCGGAACACAACAAAGTCGATTGAGCTTTGTCCGAGCGCGTCGAGGAATGCGATGTTCGTGTGACCGCACAGACCGAAGACGTAGTCAACGCCGTAGGCCTCGAGCTGCATGACCAGCGCCTCGGCGCCAGTCCTTACTTCGCCGCTCTCGACCGAGATCTCCACGACCACCCGCAACCCCTCGCCTCAGACCCACTAGACGGTCTTTCAGGTCCGTTACACGGACCCAAGCTACGGCCGCGCCCGCGGTTTGGCAAGGGGGTTGTCCGGTGCGTGTCAAAACGGTTACGGACTCGCAGCGCAGTCCGGAGCGGCAGTCCGTCAACGTCGATTAGCGGTCACGCCGTCGCAAGTCCTCAAGAGGACGCACAAATCCGCGCCGACGGCAAGTGCCCACCACAGTGCCTGTGCGCCGGCTGCGCCGCCGCCGTACGTTCCACCGGCGCCAGAGCTAAGGGGTGTCCCAGCCCGCGCCGCGCAGGTTGGCGAAGTCGGCAGCGAAGCCTGCCCGCGCGTCGTCGCCATGGAGGGTTTCGAGTACGGCATGGCCGTCGTACCTGATCCCTGACAGCGCCGAGGCGACCTCCCGAAACGGGATGTCTCCGGTCCCGATCGGGTCGTGCGCCCACCGCTCGCGTGTCGTGTCCGAGAGGTGGACGAGGCTCGCGTCCGCGCCGACGTGCCGGATCGCCGTGGCGACCTCCTCGACCATGTGCCCGTTGGCCACGTCATAGCACACGCCGACGTCGGCGGACCCAAGCAGGCGTACGGTCTGCACGCACTCGGCCGCTGTGTCCAGGACGCCAGTCGGCGTGTTCTCGAGCAGAACGCCCACGGCTTCCCGCTCCACGGCGGCCACGACACGTTCCAGCCCGGCGACCGCCCACTCGACGCATTGCTCGTACGGCGGCGGTCGGAGAGGGTGACGTCGCCCCGGATGGGCGATCAGCCACCGCGCTCCCACCTCGGCGGCCAGCCGGCCGGCCTGGCCGAAGTAGTCGACGCTCCAGTCGCGCATGCTCGGTTCGACACTGGCCAGGTTCACGTCTACACCGGACGGGACCACGCTGTGCACGGCAAGACCGGTCCGGCGGACGGCGGCGAGTACCCGCTCTGCGCTGCCGGCAGGGTCGAGCAGGTCCACGTGGGGAGGGGCCGCGAGAAGCTCGACGCCGGTGAAGCCTGCTGCAGCAATGTCTTCGAACGCCCGCTCCAGGTCGTGACGCCAGAGGTAGCTGTAGGTGGAGCCGACGAACGTGATCATGCAGGCTCCCCGACCACGGCGGCGGCAGTCCCGCCTGCCAGTACGGCAACGATCTGCTCGACCGCCTCCCGCCCAGAGCTGATCGCATGGTCGATCGTCGAGCCGCCGGCGGCATCGCCGACCGGGACGATCGTGGCGTCGAGGCCATCGAGCTCAGGTAGCTCGGTGACGCTCATGGGTACGACGCCATGCGACGCGAGCACCGGGCCCACCCCGTGGACGGTGAACCGCTCGCCGTCACGACTGCAGGTGATTGCAGCATCCGCAATGAGCTCCACACCGACGCCGAAGTGCATCGTGACTGCGCTCGACAATCGCATGCGCTCTACCGCGGGGAGGCGCTCGCGGGCTCCGGCGTCCGGTGCGAGCTCATGTTGCGGGCAGACCACTGTCACCCGGTGGCCACTGCCCACGAGGTCGTCAGCCACGTACACGCCAGCCCGATCAGCACCCCAAACGATGACGTCCGGAACACCCGGCTGGCGTCGCGTGCGAAGCCAGTCCCGCACGTCGATCACGCGCTCATGATCAGATCCGGGGACGGGTGGCACATACCCCGTGCCCCCGGTCGCGAGCACGATCGCGTCGGCGTCGTCGACGAGGTCGCGTGAGATTCCCGGCATCCCGGTCAGCGCCTCGACATCCCACCGCTCCAACTCCCTGTGGTACCAGGCGATCAGGCGGGCGAACTGCGGCTTGCTGCGCAATCTGCCCGCGAGCGCTAGCTGACCACCCAACTCACCGCTCCGCTCCACCAGGCGGATCCGCAGCCCGTAACGGGCCCCCGCCACCGCCGCCTCGAGTCCGGCAGGCCCAGCGCCGACCACGAGCAACCGCCGACCACGCACATCGGCAGACGCCGGTACGCGGCCCGCGCCTTCGCGCCCAGTCTCGGGGTTGACCGCGCACCATATCGGCCGGCCACCATGGATCACGTCGGCGCAACCCTGGTTGCAGGAGATGCATGGCCGGGGCTCCATGCCGGCAATAGCCTGTCGGGCCCAATCCGGGTCCGCGTGCAGGGCGCGTCCGATACCGACCAGGTCCGCCGCCCCAGACAGCACGCGATCGGCGGCAGCCGCGGTGGTGATCCGGCCGGCAACGCCGACGAGTCGCCCGAACCTCCTGTACCGCCGAGCGGTGTCAGCCAGGTAGCCCTCCGCGACCTCGCCGGACGGTGTGATCCACTGCCCGGCACCGTACGTGCCGGCCGACAGGTCGATCACATCGACCTGGTCGAGATCCAGGGCATCAGCGTGTGCCAGCGCGAGGTCTTCGTCCACCCCGCCGGGCAGGCCCTCGAACGCGGACAACCGCAGAAACACAGGCACCTGCGGACCGACCGCTGCCCGTACCGCCCGGATAACCCGGTTGGCGAAGGTGGCGGGCTGGCCGTAGGCGTCGGTCCTATGGTTGGACCGCGGCGACAGGAACTGGTCGATGAGATAGCCGTGTGCCCCGTGAATGGACACCACGTCAACGCCCGCGTGCAGCGCGCGGATAGCGGCGGCGGCGAACGCCTCGACGATGGCGTCGATCTCGCCCACGGTGAGGGCACGCGGAAGCTCCCCACCGACCTCCACGCAGGCAACCGCGGACGGAGCAACCGGCTGCACCTGGGACACTGCAGACGGCACGACCCGCCCGGCGTGGTTGAGCTCCACACCGACCAGCCCGCCTCCCGCGTGCACGGCGTCTGCGAGCCGGCGCAGCGGGTCGATCACATGGTCGGCGTGCAGGCCCATCTGGTAGGGGCGTGCCTTGGCCGCCGGCGTGACGTAGCACGACTCGGTGAACAGCAGGCCAGCGCCACCCGCCGCCCTCCTGGCCAGGTAGTCGACGTACCGCCGGGTGACCCGCCCATGCAGGTCGCAATAGTTGCGCTCCATGGGCGCACCGACGATCCGGTTGGGGAGCGTCACGGCACGGATTCGAAGTGCGGACCCAAGCCGGCTGGAAGCGCTGACCCGCTCGGTGATCACAGGTCGAGGAGTCCCGGCAGCCAGAGCACGAGGTTGGGTGCGAACGTGACGACGATGAGGACAATGAGCAGCGGGATCATGAACGGGAGGACACCCCGGAACACCTCCGTCACCGGGATTCCGGTCACGGAGCTGAGGACGTACAGCCCGCCCCCAACCGGGGGGGTCAGCAACCCGATCATCAGGTTCAGCACCACTAGCACGCCGAAGTGGACCGGGTCGATTCCGAAGTCGACGGCGACCGGAAGCAGGATCGGCACGCTGATCACCAGAGCCGACGTCGGTTCGAGGACCATCCCGAGCACCAGCACGAGCAGGTTGACCAGGAGCAGAAAGACGATCTTGCTGTCGGTGAACTCGAACATCGCTTCGGCGATCGTCTGCGGCACCTGCTCGCGCGCCAGGATCCAGCCGAGGACAGCCGATGAGGCGAGGATGATCGTGATCGATGCCGTAATCACCGCCGTGTCGCGCAGGATTCCTGCCACATCACGCAGCTTGACCGTGCGATAGCACAGCCCGAGCAAGAGCATGTAGGTGGCACCGACGGCGGCCGCCTCGGTGGGCGTGAACAGACCACCGAGTATCCCTCCAATGATGATCACCGGGGTGAGGAGCGGCAGGGACGCGCGGGTCAGCGAGGCGCGCACTTCAACCAAGGAGAAGCGGGCGGTCCGGAGGTCGTCTCGCTTGCGCGCCCAGATGAACACGGCGAGCACGAGCGACAGCGTGAGCACGACAGCGGGGAGGATCGAGGCGGCGAACATCGCACCGGTGGAGACCACGGCCACAGAGGCATAGATTACGGCTGGAATGCTCGGCGGCAT
>OBLS010000106.1_pt1 | contig 23237 bp, 16 predicted proteins | sample 1519901 | NCBI WGS metagenome assembly OBLS01 (sample SAMEA3113585, study PRJEB22503) | soil metagenome | reverse complement strand
TTCTACATGTGGTACTGGGGCTGCCACGGCCTGGCGCATGCCGGCAAGGTGATCATCGTCGGCGGCGAGACCCGCTCGGTGCGGCGCCTCGGCTTCACGCCGGCGTCGACACTCGCCGATGCGCTCGAGATGGCCGAGGACGTGGTCGGCCGCCAGGCCACGATCACCCATCTCCACAACCCGCCGCTGGTCATGGCGGACGTGAAGTAGCGGAGACGACCGCGATGGCCGCGCTCCCCGATTCCCTGGCCCGGCGGATCCCCCGCCTGCCGTTCCCCTACTCGGCTCCGCCCGTGCCCGACGGGGTCGACACGCCCGAGTCGCCGGTCCGCTCGGGGCCCGACTACGACACGGCGTGGGCTCGCCGCTACCCCGCCCGGCTGGCGCGGGCCGTCCTGGTCGAGACCATCGGCCGGGGGGCCGTGGCCGCGCTCGCCCGGCCGCGGGTCTCGGGGCTCGACCGCCTCGACGCACTCGACCGGTCCGGCGGACCGGTGATCTTCGCCGCCAACCACCACAGCCACATCGACACGCCCGTGCTGCTCACGGCCATCCCCGACACGTGGCGGCACACGCTGTTCGTCGGTGGTGCGGCCGACTACTTCTTCAGCACCCGAGCGACCAGCGCCCTCTCGGCGCTCGCGATCGGCGCCATACCCATCGAGCGCACCAAGGTGAGCCGCCGCTCGGCCGACCGGGCCGCCGACCTCATCGACGCCGGGTGGTCGATGCTGATCTTCCCCGAGGGTGGCCGCAGCCCCGACGGGTGGGGCCAGGAGTTCCACGGTGGTGCCGCCTACCTGGCGCTCCGCTCCGGCGTGCCGGTGGTGCCGATCCACCTGCAGGGCACGGGCCGCATCCTGCGCAAGGGCAGGCGCTGGCCAACCCCGGCCACGGCCACGGTCACGTTCGGAACCCCCCTGGCGCCGGGCCCCGCCGACAACGCCCGGCGCCTGTCCGCCGCCATCCAGCGGGCGGTGGAGGCCCTGGCCGACGAGGCGACGACCGACTGGTGGTCGGCCCGGCGCCGCGCCCACGCCGGCGCGTCGCCCGCACTGACCGGTCCCTCGGCGCCGGCGTGGCGGCGGGCCTGGGCGCTCGGCGACCCGAGTGGCAGGCGTCGCCGCCAGCGCCGCCGCTGGCCCGACCTATAGGGTCGCCGGGCGGGTCGGCGCCGGGGGACGTCGCCGGGCGCCACCCGGCACCCGTGGTCCGCCACCACGTAGGCTGTCGCGCTGTGCTGTGGTTCGAGCGTGAGGTCGTGGGGGCGCTCGTCGCAACCCCCGATCCGGCCGTCCGATCGTCGGTCGAGGCGTTCGTCGACGGCTCGCTGCGCGACAAACCCGCGCACCTGCGGCTCGGCGTCGCCACCGAATCGATCCTGCTCGGCGCCTACGCCACCGCGCGGCGGGTCGTCGCTCGGCAGAGCGGCGACCGGGCGCTGCGCGAGCTCCTCGCGAGCTGGGAGGCCAGCCGGGTCGGCGTGGTGCGGCAATACGTCCGAGCCATGAAGTCGATGGTCCTGTTCGCCGAGAACGAGCTGGCTCCGGCGGGCACACCCTGATGGGCACCCTCGCCACCGAGGTCCTCGTCATCGGATCGGGCGCGGGCGGCGCGGTCACCGCCGCCCGGCTGGCCGAGGCCGGCCGCCACGTCACCGTCGTCGAGGAAGGTCCCTGGGTCGACGCCGATGCGCTCGAACCGTTCTCGCTCGCCGAGATGGTCACGCAATACCGCCACCACGGCGCCTCGCTCGCACTCGGCAACCCCAACATCGCCTATGCGGAGGGGCGGTGCGTTGGCGGCAGCACCGAGGTCAACAGCGGGCTGTACCACCGGCTCCCCGACCACCTGGCGGCCGACTGGCAGGCGCGCTACGCCATCGACGAGTTCTCGCCCGAGGTGCTCGACCGTCACGCCGACCGGGTCGAGGGCGAGCTGGGCGTGTCGACGCTGCCGGGCGCTCCACCGGCGTCGTCGGCGGCGCTGGAGCGCGGGGCCAGCAAGCTCGGTTGGCGCAACGTCGAGTTCGCCCGCGTGTTCCGCTACGACAATCAGGGCCGCGGCACCAAGCAGACGATGACGCGCACGCTGCTCCCCCGGGCGGTCGCCGCCGGTGCGACGATCGTGCCCGACTGCCGGGTCCACCGGTTGCTGCGGGAGCAGGGACGGCTCGTCGGGGCGCGAGCGCGCCGGCGCTGCCCGGACGGTGCCGTCGAGCGCCTCACCATCCAGGCCGACCACGTGTTCGTCTGCGGCGGCGCCGTGGAGACCCCGGCGTTGCTCCAGCGCAGTGGGATCCGGCACAACGTCGGCAACGGCCTCAAGATGCACCCGACCGTCAAGATCGCGGCCCGCTTCGCCCACCCCATCGACCACGGCGACGTGCCGATGCACCGCATCACCGAGTTCGCCCCGAGCCTGACCATCGGGGGGTCGGCCAGCCGTCGAGGCCACGTTGCGATGGCGCTGGCCGACTCGGGCGTGCCGTTCGACGACGCACTGGCGGCGTGGGAGAACGTCTCCGTCTACTACTCCGCGATCCGCAGCGACGGCAGCGGCAGGGTGCTGAGCCTGCCGGGTGTCACCTCACCGGTGGTCACCTACAAGCTGACCGACGGCGACCTCAGCCGGCTGGCCCGAGGCCTCGTCCACCTGGGCGAGCTGCTGCTGGCGGCCGGGGCCACCGAACTGCACCCGTCGATCTTCGGTGGCCCGGTCGTCCGGCGCCTCGACGAGATGGGCGCCTGGTGGGACGCCGTCTCCCGGAGCCGCACCAACGTCATGACCGTGCACCTCACGTCGACGGTCCGGATGGGTCAGGATCGCCGGCGCACCGGGGCCGACAGCTTCGGGCGGGTGTGGGGGCACCGCAACCTGCGGGTCAACGACGCCTCGCTGCTCCCCGACGCCCCCGGCGTCAACCCGCAAGCCGCGATCATGGCGATCGCGTCCCGCAACTGCGACCAGTTCCTCAGCGACGCCTGACCGACCCCGGCTGTCGTCAGCGCCCATGTTCGAAGACAGGAAGCCGTGAACTCACCCAAGGCACAGGCGCCTACCGAGCTCGACCCCGCCACCGGGCCGGCGGCGTCCGTCGTCGTCGTCACCGGCGCCTCGGGCTGGTTGGGCCAGAACCTCGTCCGCACGTTGGCCCGCACGCGCCAGCGGGTGCGATGCCTCGTGCCGGTCGCCGACGAGGCGCCGGTCCTCGAGATCGTCTCGCCCGTGATCGAGGCCGTTGTCGGCGACATCCGCGACCCGGCGACGGTCGACCGGCTCTTCGACGACGTCGGCACGGACGCCACCGTGTTCCACGCCGCGGCGGTGATCCACCCCCGCCGCTCGGTCCGCGAGCTGTTCGACGTCAACGTGGGCGGCACGCAGCTCGTGCTCGACCGGGCGCGGCGCAGCGGCGCCGGTCGGCTCGTGCACGTGTCGTCCAATTCGCCGTTCGGCGTCAACCCCGGGCCCGACCACGTGTTCACCGAGGACTCGCCCTACGCGCCGTACCTCGGTTACGGGCAGTCGAAGCAGGAGGCGGAACAGCTCATCGAGCGGGCCCACGAGCGCGGCGACCTCGCCACCGTGGTGCTGCGGGCGCCCTGGTTCTACGGCCCGTACCAGCCGCCCCGGCAGACCCGGTTCTTCGCCGCCGTGCGCCGGGGCCGGTTTCCCCGGGTCGGCGATGGGCGTCAGAAGCGGTCGATGATCTATACCGACAACCTCGTGCAGGGCCTGCTGCGGGCCGAGACGTCGGTCAAGGCGCCCGGCAACGCCTACTGGATCGCCGACGCCGAGCCCTACGAGCTGCGCGAGATCCTGGCGACGGTGCGCCGGGCCCTGGCGGCCGAGGGTCTGGTGTTGTCCGGTCCCGGCGCGCTGCCGCTCCCGCGGCTGGCCGCCCGGGCGGCGGAGTCGATCGACCGCTTCGTCCAGGGCCGGGGCCGCTACGTGCAGCCGCTCCACGTGCTGGGCGAGCTCAACCACACGATCGCCTGCGACATCTCGCGGGCGCGCGACGAGTTGGGATACGACCCCGCGGTCGGCCTCGAGGACGGCATGCGGGCGAGCATCCGCTGGTGCCTCGAGCACGGGGCGCCGATCTGATGCGCAGCGTGCTCGTCACGGGGGGGAGCGGCTACTTCGGCTCGATCCTGGCGGGCCTGGCCCTCGAGCGAGGCGACAACGTCCGGGTCTTCGACCTCAACGCGCCGTCGGGCGACGAGGTCGGCGGGCCCGGGGCGGCGCGGGTGGAGTTCGTCGCCGGCGACGTGCGTGACCGCGGCGCGATCACGGCCGCGTGCGAGGGCGTCGACGTCGTGCTCCACAACGTCGCGCAGGTGCCTCTGGCCAAGGACCGCGCCTTGTTCCAGTCGGTGAACGTGACTGGCACCGCCAACGTGCTGCTGGCCGCTCGTGACCAGCGTGTGGCCAAGGTCGTCCACACGTCGTCGAGCGCCATCTTCGGCATTCCCGAGACGAACCCCGTGACCGAGGAGACGCCGGGCCGGCCCCTCGAGGCCTACGGCCGGGCCAAGCTCGAAGCGGAGCAGCTGTGCCGCGACGCCGCCGAGTCCGGGCTCGACGTCACGATCGTGCGGCCCCGCACGATCCTCGGGCACGGGCGGCTCGGGATCATGGCCGTGCTCTTCGAGTTCGTCGCCGAGGGCGCGCCCGTGTACGTGCTGGGCCGCGGCGACAACACGTACCAGTTCGTGCACGCCAACGACCTGGCCGATGCCTGCCTCCGGGCGGCCGACCGCGAGAAGCCGACCGTCTACAACATCGGCGCCACCACCTTCGGCACCATGCGCGCCACGCTCCAGGCGCTCGTCGACCACGCCGGCACGGGGTCGCGCGTGCGGTCGCTTCCGGCCGGCCCCGCCCGAGCGGCCATGCGCGCCGCGGCCGGACTGGGCATCGCCCCGTTCGCGCCCTACCACTGGCTGCTCTACAGCGAGTCGTTGTGGTTCGACACCACCAAGGCCCAGACCGAGCTGCACTGGCAGGCGCGCCACACCAACGCCTCGGCGGTGATCGAGTCGTACGAGTGGTTCCTCGCCCACCGCGCCACGCTGCGGGACCACGCCGGCTCCCACCACCAGTCCCCGGTCAGGCTCGGCCTCCTCGAGCTGCTCAAGCGGCTTCCCTGAGCCCCCAGGGGCGTGCGACGACGCTCGTGATCGGGGTTTGTGCGTCGAGCGCGCCGGGATCCCCCGACGCGGCTCGTGGAACTATCGCAACCCGCGACGGTGTTCATCGCACCCGCAGGCGTCCGCTACCCTGGGCCGACCTCGATCGGGGCCTGGGCAACGGCGCCCTCCTCGCGTCAGCGCCGACGCGAATGGACGCACCCGATCCCATTGCCCGACAACGGGATGCCCGCCCCGTTCCGATCGCCGCCCACGCGGTCGACGACGACGACGTGGTGTGCATTCCCCGCACAGCCACGCCCCACGGCCGGCAGGAGGTGCGCCAGTTGCTCTCCCCCACGACCCGCGAGCTCGACGCCTGCGGCATCGGCTTCGTCGCCGACGCCCGCGGGCGCTCGTCCCGTGCGATCGTGAGCGCCGCCCTCGGTGGCCTCGCCTGCGTGAAGCACCGCGGCGCCGTCGCCGCCGACGCCCGGACCGCCGACGGCTCCGGCGTGCTGGTGCCCATCCCACCGGCGCTGTTCGGCGAGCGCACCGGCGTGGCCGTGCTGTTCGTGCGCGGCGACGACCCCCGGACTGCGGTCGAGGCCGCGGCGGGCGACGAGGGGCTCACCGTCGTCGACTGGCGCGAGCCGCCCCTCGACCCCGCCGCCCTCGGCGACCTGGCTCGCGAGACCGCCCCGCGCATCGTGCACGTGCTGGTGACGCGGGCTCACGGCAACGGTGAAGCCGGCGCCGACTCGAGCGCCGAGGCCGAACGCCGGGCGCTGCGCTTCCGCCGCCGCATCGAGCGGGCCACCTCCGGCACCTACGTGGCCTCGTGCTCGTTCCGCACGATGGTCTACAAGGGGCTCTCCCCCGCCGACGCGCTGGCCGACTTCTACCTCGACCTGGCCGACGAGCGGTTCGCGGCGCCGTTCGCGGTCTTCCACCAGCGGTTCTCCACCAACACGCTGTCGACCTGGGAGCGCGCCCAGCCGTTCCGCACCCTCTGCCACAACGGCGAGATCAATGCGCTGTGGGGCAACGAGCACCGCATGCGGGGCCGGGCGCAGCTCGGCACCGAGGCGGCGGGCCTCGGTCCCGAGGACCTCTTCCGGCCCGTGCTCGATCCGCACGACTCCGACTCGGGCAAGCTCGATTCCACCGTCGAGCTGCTCATGCGGGGCGGGCGCGACCCCCGTCACGTCATGGCCATGGTGATGCCCGAGGCATGGGAGAACGTGCGCGACCTCGACCCCGAGGTGCGCGGCTTCTACCGCTACCACTCCGCGCTCATGGAGCCGTGGGACGGCCCGGCCGGCGTGATCTTCAGCGACGGCGTCGGCGTCGGCGCCCGGCTCGACCGCAACGGGCTCCGCCCCCTCCGGTACCAGGTGTGCGACGACGGCTTCGTCGCCGTGTGCTCCGAGGTCGGCGCCATCGACGTCACCGGCCACGGGGCCGTCACCCGGGGCCGGCTCGGTCCGGGGCAGATGCTGTTCGTCGACCCCACTCGCGGCTTCCTCGACCACGACGCCTGCACCCAGCGCATCGCCGCGGCCGCCCCCTACGGCCGCTGGGCCTCCGACGGGTTCTACCGGCTGTCCCCCGGCGAACCGGTCTTGGAGGTGCCCGACGACCTGGTCGAGCGCCAAGCCATGCACGGGCTCACGAAGGAAGAGCTGGCCATGGTCGTCCGCCCGATGGCCACGGCCGCGAAGGAGCCCACGTTCTCGATGGGCGACGACTCGCCGCTGCCCAACCTGTCGCCGCGCTCGCGGCCGATCGGCCACTTCCTGCGCCAGCGGTTCGCCCAGGTCACCAACCCGCCCATCGACCCGCTCCGCGAGCGGCTGGTGATGAGCCTGCGCACGATCCTCGGGCCCCGAGAGCCGCTGCTGTCCGAGTCGCCCGACGCCGCACGCCTGCTCACGCTGCCGTCGTTCTTCGTGCACCCGGCGGGTGTCGACAAGCTCCTGACCGACCGGGCCCCGTGGCCGGTCATCCCGCTCGACGCCACCTTCGCCGTCACAGAGGGGGCCGACGGCCTGCGAGCCGCGGTCGACCGCCTCCGGGCCGAGGCGGTCGCCGCGGTCCGGGGGGGCGCAGGCACGCTCATCCTCGACGACGACGCCGGGCCCGACCGGGCGCCCGTGCCGTCGCTCCTGGCGTGCGGCGCGGTCCACCAAGCCCTCAGCGACGAGCGGCTGCGGTCGCGCACCGCCCTTGTGGTGGTGGCCGACGACCTGTTCGACGTGCATGGATTCGCCACGCTGCTGGGCTACGGCGCCGACGCCATCTGCCCCCGCCTCGCCCTGGCCACGGTGGCCGCCGAGGCCGACCGGTCCGACGACGGCGACCTCACCAGCCCGGCAGCCCAGAGCAACTTCCAGGCCGCCATCGAAGCCGGCGTCCTCAAGATCATGTCGAAGATGGGCATCAGCACGGCCGACTCGTACCGCGGCGCCCAGATCTTCGAAATCGTGGGCCTGGCGCCCGAGGTGGTCGACGTGTGCTTCACCGGCACGCCCAACGTCGTCGGCGGCATGGGCTGGGGGGCGCTCGGCCACGACGTCCTGGCCCGCCACGCGACGGCGTGGGGCGGGCGCGCCGACCTCGAGTCGCCAGGGTTCTTCCGGGTGCGCAAGGGTGGCGAGCCGCACGCCAAGGACAAGGACACGGTCCAGGCTCTCAACGACCTCACACTGGTGCAGGAGCCGTCGACCAACGGCCAGACCCGCGACATGCTCACGGCCCACCTGCTGCAGGCGGCGATCCGGTCGGAGTCGTCGGAGCGCTACGACGCCTTCGCCAAGCTGGCCAACGACCGGCCGCTCATCGAGCTGCACGACCTGCTCGAGCTGGTCCCGTCGGCCGAGCCCATCCCGGTCGACGAGGTCGAGCCCGCGGCTGCGATCGCCAGGCGGTTCTCGACAGGCGCCATGTCGCACGGGGCGCTGTCGAAGGAGGCCCACGAGACGTTGGCGCAGGCCATGAACCTGCTCGGCGCCCTGTCCAACTGCGGCGAGGGCGGCGAGGACCCCTACCGCTTCCGCACCCGCGGCCGGGGGCGCGACGACAAGAACTCCAAGATCAAGCAGATCGCGTCGGGCCGGTTCGGGGTCACGCCCGAGTACCTGGCCCACGCCGACGAGCTGCAGATCAAGATGGCACAGGGCTCCAAGCCCGGCGAGGGTGGGCAGCTGCCGGGCGAAAAGGTGTCGGCCGAGATCGCCCGCCTCCGCCACACGCAGCCCGGCATCGGGCTCATCTCACCACCGCCCCACCACGACATCTACTCAATCGAAGACCTGGCCCAACTCATCTACGACCTCAAGCAGGTCAACGCCGCCCAGGTCTCGGTCAAGCTCGTGGCCGAGGACGGCGTGGGCACGATCGCCGCTGGTTGCGTCAAGGCTCTCGCCGACGTCATCCACATTTCGGGCCAGAACGGTGGCACCGGCGCCAGCCCCCTGTCGTCGATCAAGTACGCGGGCATGCCCTGGGAGATCGGCCTGGCCGACACGCAGCGGTCGCTGGTCGACAACGGCCTGCGCAGTCGGGTGCGGCTGCGGGTCGACGGCGGGTTCCTCACCGGGCGCCAGGTCATCGTCGCGGCCCTGCTCGGCGCCGACGAGTACAGCTTCGGCACCGCGGCGATGATCGCCGAGGGCTGCATCATGCTGCGGGCCTGCCACCGCGACACCTGCAAGCCGGGCGTGGCGACCCAGCGTCCCCACCTGCGGGCCAACTTCACCGGCACCCCCGAGGGCGTCGCCGCGTACTTCCTGTTCATCGCCGAGGAGGTACGGGGCTACCTGGCGCAGCTCGGCCTGCGCTCGATCGACGAGGCCGTCGGCCGGGTCGATCTGCTGCGGCAGAAGGCCACCGGCAACGAGCGCGCCGACGGCATGGACCTGGCGCCGCTGCTCGTACCGCCCGCCGACCAGGCGGGGCCGCGGCACTTCGTCGAGCGGGTCGAGCTGCAGGATCCGCGCGCCGAGCTCGGTGACCAGCTGTTGGCCGACGCCTTCCGCGACGTGTGGGACGGCGACGACGTCGGCCTGTCCTACGAGATCCGCAACGCCGACCGGGCCATCGGCGCGGCGCTGTCCGGCGCCATCGCCCTCGAGTACGGCGAGCTGCCGCCCCGCGGCACCGCGCGGGTGCGCCTCACCGGCACGGCCGGCCAGAGCTTCGCCGCCTTCCTCGCCCACGGCGTCGAGCTCGACCTCACCGGCGAGGCCAACGACTACGTGGGCAAGGGCATGGGCGGCGGGGTCGTGGTCATCCGGCCACCCGCCAACGACGCCTCCGAGCTGCCGATCCTGGCTGGGAACACCTGCCTCTACGGCGCCACCGGCGGCGAGCTCTACATCGCCGGTGGCGTGGGAGAGCGCTTCGGCGTCCGCAACTCGGGCGCCATCGCCGTCGTCGAGAGCACCGGAGACCACTGCTGCGAGTACATGACCGGCGGCACGATCGTGGTGACCGGGCCGGTGGGGTGGAACCTGGGCGCCGGCATGACCGGCGGCCAGGCGTTCGTGTTCGACCGCGACCACGAACGGCTCATCTCACGGCTAAACCCCGACCTGGTCGACGCCGTGCGGCCCTACGCGTCGGCCCTCGAGGAGGTGCGGTGGCTGGTGGAGCGGCACGCCGAGCTCACGGGCTCGCCGCGCTCGACCGAGCTGCTCGAGCATTGGGCCAAGGCCATCAGCCACGTCTGGCACGTCCTGCCGAAGGACCAGGTGCGCCGCATCGAGGACAGCCAGGCGATCCGCGTCGCCAGCGCATGACGGCGGGCGCGAAGCCCGCCACTGCCTGCGCACAGCGCGGCACGCCCGGCAAAGCGCAGAACGCTCAGGATCGGCCGAAGCAACGCAGCGCCAATCCGCGGTAGATTCGCCCCTTCGACATGGCTGGGACATCCGCGCCGCAGATACCTCACTGTCGCGACCTCACGCTCGTGGGCGAGCGGCTCGCGCGCACGCTCTTCACCGGGCACAGTGAGCGGCTGGGCCGCGCCGTCACCGTCACCGTCTACCCGCCGCTCGCCGACGCCGCCTCCCGTCAGCGCTTCGACGGGGCCGCCACGACCGCCCAGCGTCTCGGTGCTCACCCCAGCGTGCTCACCATCCACGACTGGGGCCACGCCCTCGACAGCCGCCCCTGGATCGTCACCGACCGGATCCCGGCCGAGACCGTCGATACCGTCCTCAAGTCCCAGGGCCCGCTCGACGTCGAGCGCGCCCTGCACATCGGTGTCCTGGTGGCGGGCGCGCTCCAGACGGCGCACCGCGCCGGCATCGTCCACGGCGACCTGTCTCCCGACCGGCTGGTGTTCGGGGCCCGGGGTGAGGCTCTGGTGGCCGAGATCGGGCTCGCCGAGTTCGGGACGTTCCCGGGCCTGGGCGCCCTCAACAACCCCATCCGCTACCACGCCCCTCCCGAGGTCCTCGAGCGGACCGGCGTCACGCCCGCCTCCGACATCTACTCGCTGGCCACCACCGTCTACGCGCTGCTGGCCGGGCGGGCGCCGCACGAGAAGCCGGCCGACATCACCGACAGCAACGCCTCGCTGCTGCTCCGGATCCTGCAGATCGACGTGCCGGCCATCGAGCGACCCGATCTCCCGGCCGGGATCGACAGTGTCCTGCGCTCCGGTCTGGCGCACTCGGCCGACAAGCGCCCGACCGAGGTGATCGAGCTGGCCTGGGCCCTCCAGAACGTCCAGCGGCGCGCCGGGCTGGCCATCTCCGAGCCGGTCGTGCTCGACCTCGACGACCTCACGCCCGGGGCGGCGCACCTGCCAGCTGTGTCGCCGACGGCTGAAGATCCAGGCCCCGCACGGCCTCGGCTGGTCCGGCCACCGCTGGCCGGGTGGGCATCGACGGCCGACGATACGGGCGGCGTAGCCCCGGCGGCGGCCGGTGGTCCCACCCTCGATCCCGCGTCCGTGCCACCCGACCTCGACGCGCTGCCGGCCTGGTACACCGACCCCCTCCCCAACCCACCGGGCTCGGCGCCCGCCGGCGACCCGGCGCACCTCGCCAGCGACACTCCGCCGGATCTGGCCGACCGTCGGTTCGGCCCTCTCGGTGGCATCGCCACGCCCTGGCCGTGGGGCGACGGGCCCGCGGGGACGGCCGGCGTGTGGGACCGCCTGCAAGGTGATGACGCGAGCGGCCCGGAGGCGCGGTCAGACACCGGCTGGCTCAACGGCCACGACCCGAGGCACGTCCGGAGCGGCGCCGATCGCCACGGCGGTGACGGCCGCAGCACCGGTGAGTACGGCACCCCCGACGAGGGCGCGGACGACCGGGAGTGGCCGCCGCCGGCCATCGCCGGCGGTACGGGCGCAGGCGGCCCCAACGGACCGAGCGTTGGGGCCAACGGGCATGCCCCAGCCGGGCAGGGTGGCCACAGCCACGCCCCGATCCCGTTGGGGCTCGATCACGACCTGGGCCCGGTCGTCCGGCCGCCGATCGACGTCTCGAGGCTCGGCGAGCCGCTCGGCCCGCCGCCCGTGCTGCCTCGCCGTCCGGGCGGTGGTGCCGACGATCGGGCGGCGCGGCCCACACCGGCGACCCCGGACGATCCGGGGCCCTCGCCCCGGGCGCTCGATCAGCCACCGTCAACGTTGCCGACGCGCGTGCCGGGCCGCTACGACGTCGATCGGGGCACCCGCTCGCCCGGGGACCGTCCGCCGTCCACACGACCCGCCGGCCGCACGCCGGCGACGTCGCCGACCGAGTCGAGGACCGCGGCCATCGAGCCGGCGGCGTATTCGCAGAGCCGCCCCGGCTCGGCGTTGACGCGGGCCCGCGGGGCACGCGTCACGGGGCGGCGGCCGGAGACGGCCGCCGACGATGGCGGGCTGACCGGAGGGCCGGCGGTCGACAGCCCGCCGACCGATGCGTCACGCGGGCCGACCGGGCCGCCTGCTCTTCCAGTCATCGTGCTGATCGCGATCGTCGTCGCCCTGACCCTCGGCGTCGCGTACATGATCGTCACCGGCAACGACCCCGCCGCACCTGTCTCCACCGACGAGCTGCGGTCGAACGCCTCGGTGTTGGGCGCTGCCGCCGCCGACACGCCCGCGCCCCCCACCGGCCTGGTCGCAACCGAGACGGCGGCGGGCGTGGATCTGGCCTGGGACGGCACCGTCGGGACCAGCTACGTGGTGCGCGTGCTGTCGGCCGAGGAGGCGCCGCGGCCGCTACCGCCCACAGCCGCCACGACGTTGGTTGTCGCCAGCAGCGACATCGAGGCCGCCACCCGCTACTGCTTCGACGTGTCGATCGCCGCCACCGGCACCGGCAACGGTGGCGCCGAGTCCCAGGCGCTTGCACCCTCGGAGCCGGCGTGCATCCGGGGCGCGACGGCTGACGGGGTCCGCACCGAGTAGACACCCGGGTCGGCACGCCCGCGGCGCCGATGGATCTCGTAGCGTCTGGTCGTGCAACGCTCGCAGGCCGACGGTTGGACCATCACACGTGTCGCCGACCCCGGCTTCGACCTGGTTGGGTGGTCTTCACGAACCTGAGGATCGGCCATCCTGTTGTCCGGCTCTACCCGGGACCGGCGTCGGCTTCCCGCCCGCTACTCCACCAGGCGTAGGCCCGAGGGTCCCATCGACGGCTCGAAGCGGGGCAGGTCGACCACGAACTCGGTGCGGTGCGCCGGGAAGATGTGCTCCGACACCAGCACCGGGGTGTCATCGACGTCGCGGGTGACCCGCTCGCACCGCAGCAGGGGCGATCCCACCGGTACGGCCAGCAGCTCGGCGTCGGCCGCGTCGGCGGCGGCCGCACCGATCGTCTGGGTGGCGCCGCCGATGGCCACGCCGACCAGCTCGTAGAACGGCGCCTTCTCCACGTCGGCGCGCGACAGCCGCGCCCCCAGCTCCTCCGGGCACCACACCGTGACCCGGGCGAAGGGCTGGCCGTCGGCCAGGTTGACCCGGCGCACCTCGAGCACGGCGTCGGCGCCCAGCACCTGGCGCACGCGGGCCGGCGCGGCGACGAACCGGAAGCCCACGACCCGGCGCTCGGAGCCCACCCCGAGCTCCTCGAGCTGCTCCTCGATGGTGCCGAGCCGGCCCAGGGCCTGACGGACGGGGCCGGTGGCGACGAACCAACCGAAACCCTGGCGGGCGTCGATCAGGCCCTCGTCGCGCAGCAGGTCGAGCGCCTTGCGGACCGTGACGCGGCTCACCCCGTAGGCTCCGGACAGCTCGCTCTCGCTGGGAAGCAGGCGGCCGGCCCCGAGCTCGCCGGACTCCACCCGTCCCCGTAGCTCGTCGGCGATCGCCCGGTAGCGGACCTCGCGCACTTGTCATATACTTGTCTACGTTGGTCACCGACGCAAGGGACCCGCGCTGATGGCCCCCACCGCAACCACTTCACTCGAGCTGCGGCCTGCTCGGCTTTCAGCGCATCCTGGACCTCCGCCGAAAGCATCAGCACCCACGGCGGTAGGGGGCGCCCGCCACCGATCACCCTGAGCGTTCAATTCACCACGGCTCAGGCCCGGGTGCCATGATCCTCGCAGATGAACTCGAGCTGGTTGGTGGATGACGACGCGATGACTCCGCACAGGCGGGGGAACCAGTGAGCGGCACCGACGGCGAGCGGCAGAAGCCAGCGCTGCTCGGCGTCGACCACGTACAGCTGGCCATGCCGGCCGGCCCCACCGCCGAGTGCCAGGCCGAGGCCTTCTACTGCGACCTGCTCACGCTCGAGCGCGTGCCGAAGCCGCCGGAGCTGGCGGAGCGGGGGGGCTGCTGGTTCCGCAGCACCGCCGTCGAGCTGCACCTGGGGGTCGAGGAGCCGTTCCGCCCGGCCCGCAAGGCCCACCCCGCGCTCCTGGTCGACGCGCTCGGCACGCTGTGCGCGCGGCTCGTCGACGCCGGCGTAGAGGTCCGTCCGGCCGAGACGCTCGACGGACGCGAGCGGGTCCACGTCGACGATCCCTTCGGCAACCGCATCGAGCTCATCGACACCACCCAGCCCTCGCTCGAGGTATTCCGCACGCTCGCCAACACGGCCGTCCACCCGTTCTGCCTCGTCGGCAACGACGGGATCGTGCACTGGGTGGGGACGTCGGTCGAGGAGCTGTTGGGTTGGAAACAGGACGAGGTGGTGGGCTGTCGCATCGATGAGCTGATCACCCCGGAGTCGCTGCCCGAAGTGGTCGATGCACTCGCGATCCTCGACCAGATCCCGCCGGGCTATCCCCGCGCCGGCGTGGGCGTGCCCGCCGACCTGGTTCGCAACGACGGCACGTCCACACCCGTCGACCTCATCGGCGCCCCGTCGCCGATGACCGGGCTGCCATGGCACATCGTGTTCGCCCAGCGAGCGGGATACCAGCGGGCGCTCGACCGGGCCCTCGAGGCGATCGCGGAAAACGCCGAGCTCGCCGACGTGCTCACCCATCTCGGCTCGGCGATCGAGAATGTCATCCCGCAGAGCTCGGTGGCGGTGGGCGACCGTTGGCAGTCGCCGGAGTTCGGTCTCGTGGCCGGCGGCGACGTCGATCTGCTTCTGCCCGAGGCGGAGTCGCCCTGGGCCCGCGCGCTGGCGACGGGCGACGACGTGATGGTCGGGTCGACCGACGATCTGCCACCGTCGCTCGCGCCGCTCGTGCGCAAGCGCGGGTTCGCATCGTGCTGCGTGCACCCCGTGGTTGTGCCCGGGGAGACCGAACCGGGGGCCGCGCTCGTGATCTGGCGTCCGCTGGCCGGCCTCCCGTCCGCCTTCACCTGGACCGCCGTCCGCCGCACCGGGCAGCTCCTGCGCCTCACGCTCCAATGGGACCGCAGCCACCGCGCCCTCGAGTACGCCGCCACCCACGACACGCTGACGGGCTTGGCCAACCGGAAGACCTTCCTCGACCGGATGGGCGAGCTCGCCGACGCCGGGAGTGGCGGGGCGGCCGTGCTGTTCGTCGACCTCGACCACTTCAAGCCCGTGAACGACGACCTGGGGCACCCCGCCGGCGACCAGGTGTTGGTCGAGGTGGCCGACCGGCTGGTCCACGTGTTGCGCCCGGGCGACCTCGTGGCCCGGATCGGTGGCGACGAGTTCGCGGTGCTGTGCGAGCGGCTGGCCGACCCCGACGACATCGTGCCCGTGGCCGACCGGCTGCTCGACGCCGTGAGCCGGCCGATCGCGCTGCAGCCCGACACCGGTGAGCGGGTGCAAGTGGGCGTGAGCATCGGGGTGACCGACCTGGCGCCGGGCGAGCCCGCCGACACGGCGCTGGCGCGCGCGGACGTCGCGTTGCGCGAGGCCAAGGGCGCCGGACGGGCGCGCTGGATCCGCGTGCGCCCGCCCGGCTGACGGCCGACGGCACTAGCCGTCGCCGTCGGGCCGGTGCCCAGGCGGGTACGTGCGGGCCAACTCCTCGGGGGTCGGCTCGCGGCGATGGCGGGCCTCGGGCGGGAGGAGCTCGACGATCGCCGCCATGATGCGCCTGGTGTCGGCCTGCGGAGACCGGTACTTCAGGTCGACGGGCTCGCCGACGCGCACGGTCACCGTGGGCGGATGGGTCACGTTGAGCACACGCGGGAATCGCTCCGACCGCGGCCACACCTTCTCGGTGCCCCACAGGCCGATGGGCACCACCGGCACCTTGGCTTGGGCCGCGAGGCGAGCGGCGCCCCAGCGCCCCTCGAGCTCCGGGTCGAAGAACGCCGGCCCCCGCGGGATCGTCCCCTGCGGCAGGATCGCCACGAGCTCACCGCTGGCGAGCGCGGCGGCCGCCTCGACCAGCGGCTGATCGGATCCGGTCGACCGCTCGACCCGGATGCCCCCCATGGCCCGCACCAGGGAGCCCACGATCGGGGCGTCGAAGACCTCGCGCTTCCCGAGGAACCGCACCGCCCGCCCCCGACGGGCCAACGTCGTCCCCAGGGCCATGGGGTCGAAGTAGCTGCGGTGGTTGGCCACGAGGATCGCCGGGCCCGAGGCGGGGATGCGTTCGACGCCCTCGATGTCGAACCGCACCCACGGCAGCAGCTCGGGACGAACGAGCGCCTGTACGAGGCGCTGCGGCTCCACGCCGAGCACCGGGATCTTGGGCACGCCCGCGGGCACGTCGAAGTGGACCACGGGCCAACGGCGCAGCAGCGCGAGGCCCATCATCCGGGGGTCGGGGTTGACCGCGACCGGCTGTCCCACCGCGCCGAGCAGGGCGGCGTCGTAGTAGCTGTCGCTGTAGGCCCAGCTCTTGTCGAGGTCGACGAGGTGGTCGTCGGCCCACGCCCGCACGGCGCGCAGCTTGCCCTTGCCCCACACGAACTCGCCGTCGATCGTGCCGTCGTAACGGCCATCGCCATCCACGCCGTACCGCGTGGCCACGATGTCGTCGAACCCCAGGCGGTCGGCCAGCGGCCGGATCATGTCGTCGGGGGTGGTCGTGGCCAGAACCAGAGGCCGCCCGGCTGTGCGGTGGTCGTCGATGACCGGGCGGGCGAACGGCTGCACGGCAGCTGCGAGCTGCTCGGCCGCCATCTCACCGGCAGCCCGCACGCGGTCGCGCGACCAGCCCTTGGCGAACCGGGCCGCCTGCCGGGTGAGCATCATCGACGCCCGGGTCTCGCCCACGAGGTCGAAGACCCGGTAGACCAACCCCTCCCCCGGGATGCCGCGCTCCGACAGCACACCCTTGGCGCGCAGGGCCTCGCTGATCACCGGACCGCTCGCACCCCGCAACAACGTGCGGTCGAGGTCGAAGAACGCGGCGGCCACCATGACCACGAAGCTACCCCCTGGGGAAAACGAGAGGAGCCGACCGCGGGTGGGTCGGTCGGCTCCTGCAGGTGCAGCGCAGCGGAGGGGGATTCCATCTGCGGCACTCTGTGTCGAACGGGCCGGTGGGGGGATACCGGTTGACCGCTCGTTGTACGACCAGTGTGCGGAATCGCCGTCGATCCGTCAAACAGTTGTTGCTGATACCTGTCATCATTGTGAGCGATGGATCTCCGCCAGCTCGCCGCCATCGCCGCGGTGGCAGAGGCAGGCTCGTTCTCCGCGGCGGCGCGCCACCTGCACACCGTGCAGTCCAACGTGTCGACCCACATCGCCCGGCTCGAGCGCGAGCTGGGGACCACCCTGGTCGACAGGACGACCGGCAGCCTGACCGACGAGGGTGAGGTGGTCGTCGACCGGGCCCGCCGCGTCCAGCACGAGCTCGAGTCGCTCCGCGCCGATGTCGACTCGATGCTGCACGACGTGTCGGGCGAGGTGCGGCTGGGGTGCATCGGCACGGTGAGCCGCTGGCTCGTCCCCAACCTCCTGCGGTTGATGGCCTCCCGGCACCCGCTCGTGCGCGTGGTCGTCGTCGACGCCACGACCACGTCGCTGGTGCCGCAGGTGGTCAACAAGAGCCTCGACCTGGCGGTGGTCAACCTGCCGCTGGCCGACGCCGAGCTCGCCACCGAGCCGCTCTTCGACGAGGACCGCGTCCTCGTGGTGCCCCACGGCCATCCGCTCGCCGACTGCGAACACGTCGAGTTGCGCGAGCTCGCCGACCACGAGCTGCTGCTCGAGCCCCGGGGCACCCCGTTCCGGGACGAGCTCGACCAGCAGGCGGCGGCCGCCGGTGTGGCCATGCGCGCGCAGGCGGAGATCGACGGGATCGGGTTGCTGGCGTCGCTGGCGTTCGAGCGCTACGGGGCGGCGGTGCTGCCGGCGACCGCGGCCCCGGACCGGATCGAGATGTCGTGCCACCGGCTGCGGGTCGACGGACTGGCGCCCCGTTCGGTCGGCTTGGCCGTGCCTCGCCGCGGCCGGCTGTCGGCGCCGGCCGGGGCCGTGCGCGCAGCCATCGGCGAGCTGGTCGGGTGTGCCGAACTGGACGGCGTCCATCCGAGCGAGCGAGACCGAGCGGGCGTTCCCGATCCTCGCGGGACGGATATACCCTCGACCCGCGTGTAGAACGCTTCCGGACAACCGGCGACGATCGACAAGGAGTACGCGGCTGTGCCCGAGAGCATCACGATCACCGACAACCGCACGGGTGAATCGGTCGAGGTCCCGATCGCCGACGGCGGTGTCGACGCGAGCGCGTGGCGCAAGCTGCTCCCGAACATCTGGTTCTACGACGAAGCGTTCATGACCACGGCGGCGACGAAGAGCGCGGTCACCGAGATCGACGGCGACGCCGGCATCCTGCGCTACCGCGGCTACCCCATCGAGCAGCTCGCCGAGAGCTCGACCTACCTCGAGGTGGCCTACCTGCTCATCCACGGCGAGCTGCCCACCGCCGAGCAGTACGAACCCTGGGTGCGCGACATCACCTACCACACGTTCATCCACGAGAACGTGCGCAAACGCTTCCTCGAGGGCTTCCACTACGACGCCCACCCGATGGGCATGCTGGTCTCGGCGGTCGCGGCCCTCTCGACCTTCTACCTCGAGGCCAAGCAGATCGACGACCCGGACGTCCGCTACAAGCAGATCGTGCGGCTCATCGCCAAGATGCCGACGCTGGCCGCCGCCTGCCACCGCTTCAGCGTGGGCATGCCGTTCGTCTACCCCGACAACTCGCTCGGCTTCAGCGCCAACTTCCTGTCCATGCTGTGGAAGGTCGCCGAACCCCGCTACGACGCCAACCCCGCGCTCGCCCACGCGCTCGACGTGCTCTTCATCCTCCACGCCGACCACGAGCAGAACTGCGGCACCACGGCCATGCGCACCGTGGCCTCGGCCCACGCCGACCCCTACAGCTGCGTCGCCGCCTCGAGCGCCGCGCTCTACGGGCCCCGCCACGGCGGCGCCAACGAGGCCGTGATCAGCATGCTCGAGCAGATCGGCTCGCTCGACGAGGTCGACGCCTACGTGGAACGGGTCAAGCGGGGCGAGGTGAAGCTGCAGGGCTTCGGTCACCGCGTGTACAAGAACTACGACCCCCGGGCCAAGATCATCAAGGAGACGGCCGACGAGGTCTTCGGGATCACCGGCCGGAGTCCGCTGCTCGACATCGCGCTCAAGCTCGAGGACGTCGCCCTCTCCGACGAGTACTTCACGTCGCGCCGGCTCTACCCCAACGTCGACTTCTACTCGGGGCTGATCTACCAGGCGATGGGCTTCCCGGTGGAGATGTTCACCGTGCTGTTCGCCATCCCGCGCACGTCGGGCTGGCTGGCGCACTGGGTCGAACTGCTCGAACAGGACCAGAAGATCGCCCGGCCCCGTCAGCTCTACGTCGGCGCAGGGGCGCGCGACTACGTGCCCATCGACCAGCGGGCCTGACGGCGAGCTCCGGCTCCCCGGCACCCCCGCTCGCCCCGGCATGCACGCGGTCACCATCGTCGACGGCGCGGTCGCCTGGCGCGAACAGCCCGACCCCGCACCGGGCACTGGCGAGCTGCTGGTGCGGGTCCGCGCCGCAGGCGTGTGCCGCGGCGACCTCATGCAGCGCGACGGCCTGTACCCGCCACCCCCCGGGACCACGTCCCCCGAGCTGCCAGGACTCGAACTGGCCGGCGAGGTGGCGGTCGTCGGCCCCGGCGTGCAGCGCTTCTCCGCCGGCGATCGGGTGATGGCCGTCGTCACCGGCGCCGGCCAGTCGGAGCTGGCGGTCGTTCCCGAGCTCGTGGCCATGCGCGTGCCCGAGGGCGTGACGTGGGCGCAGGCCGGAGGGTTCCCCGAGAACTACACCACCGCCCACGACGCGCTGTTTTCGCAGTGTGCGCTGGCGGTGGGCGAGCGGGTGTGCGTCCACGGCGCCGCCGGCGGCGTGGGCACGGCGGCCGTCGAGCTGGCCGTCGCCGCCGGGTGTTCGGTCGTGGCCACCGTCCGCAACGAGGCCGTGCGCGACGGTGTCGCCGCGCTGGGGGCGAGGGTGGTGGCGCCGAACGGATTCGATGACGCGGGGCCGTTCGACGTGATCCTCGAGCTGGTGGGCGGCGTCAACATGGAGGCCAACCTGCGGTCGCTCGCGACGGGCGGCCGCATCGCGGTCATCGGCGTCGGCGCCGGTTTCACGGCGGAGGTCAACCTGCTGGCGCTCATGGGCAAGCGTGGCCGCATCCACGGATCGACGCTGCGCCCGAGGCCGCTGGAGGACAAGGCGCTCGCGGCACGGCGCGTCGAGCGGCAGGTTGTGCCCCTGCTGGCGCGCGGCGCGCTCACGGTGCCGATAGCGGCGACGTTCCCGATCTCCGAGCCGGCCGCCGCCTACGACCGCTTCGCGGCCGGAGGCAAGCTCGGCAAGATCGTCCTGCTGGCCGATTAGGACCCGACGGGTCAGTCCTGCTGGAGCACGGAGAGGATGTTTCCGGCCGGGTCCTTGAACCAGGCGATGGGCGGCCCGACATCCCGCATGATCCCCTTGTCGTCGACGGTCTCGTAGCGCTCGAACTGGATGCCTCGTGCCACGAGGTCGTCCACCACGGCGTCGATGTCGTCGACCGGGAAGTTCAGGATCGTGAAGGTCGCCGGCGTGTGGTCGGGCTTGGGATAGACCAGCGTGGGCCGGTCGCCGGCGATGTGCAGCGTCAGCATCCCGTTCTCCTCGGTCACTCGCAGGCCGAGCGTCTCGCCATAGAACTCCTTGGCCCTGGGGATGTCGTCGACTGAAAAGCCGCTGAATGCCTTGGTGTGCTCGAACATGGTGCGTCCCTCCTACCCATGGAGACCACACGACGGCACGGAACTCATCGGTCTCGCGGCATCACTGGTCGGGCAGCGGGACGATAGTCGCGCTGGATTGGACCACGTCATCGACGGTGAACCAGACCGAGAGGTGGTCGTCTGTCTCGTCGACCAGCAGGGTCACCGACGCGCCCTGCTCGATGCCGGGGCCGTACTCGATGACCGCCCGGTGGGGCTGGCCGAGCAGCGCATGTGCGAAGGCGGTGCCGGGCTCGACCTGCTCCTCGACCGCCGCCCAGTAGGCCGCGTTGTTGACGTGGCCGAGCAGGTCGATGTCGACGGCCCTCACGGTCCACGGCTCGGCCGCAGCCCCCACGGGCGGATCACCGAGCCAGAGCCGGCTCGACACTTTCCGTCGGCCGGCCGCTTCGCCATAGATCTCGTGGAACGCCTCCGGCAGGCGCAGCGGGGCTCCGGTGGCGATGTCGATGTGGATCCAGAGGGTGGAGATCTCGACCCGGCCGCCCCGCTCGCCCTGCAACGACATCCGCCGCTCGGCCCACCGCCCACCGAGGCCGCCGCACCACGTGGCCAGGTCCAGCCACTCGCGCCACCGGGGCGGCCGATGGACATCGATCACCGCCCGGCGGACGACCCAGGTCGTGCGCTCGTCGTCGATGCCGCTGTCGGCCGTGTCGTCGTTGCCGATGTCCTGCAGGTACCGGGCGCAGGAGTCGAGCCGCAGCCGCCCGGTCGGGTCGGCGTCGGCGAGCCGGACGCGGCGGCCCGTACGGAACACGCGTCCCCGGTCCGGCAGTGGCACGAGCGGTTCGTCGAGCATGGCGCCCGGTTCTACCCGGTCGGGCCCGGCTGGTCGACCCGGCGCGACAGCTGGTCGACGGGCCGTGCGGCAGACTCGACGCCCATGGTCGGAACCCTCGACTGGACCCCCGCCCTGGAGCGCCGCGATCTGCTGGCGGCCCCCGTCGCCGACGCCCTGGCCCGGCTGGCCGACACCGGCAGTGGCACCGGTAGCGGCACCGGCGCCACCGGCGCCGGCGACGTGCTGGTCGCCGAGATCGACCCCGATCTCGCGGACACGGCGGCGTTCTGCGCCCGTTACGACGTGCCGCTCGACATCTCGGCCAACTGCGTCGTGCTCGCGGCCAAACGGGAGGGCCTGCGGCAGCTCGCCGCCTGCGTCGTGCTGGCCACCACCCGGGCCGACGTCAACGGCGTGGCCCGGCGCACGCTCGACGCGCGCAAGGCGTCGTTCGCGCCCATGGACGCCGCCGTCGCCGAGACCCGCATGGAGTATGGCGGCATCACGCCGATCGGCTTGCCCGCGGCGTGGCCACTGCTGGTCGACGCCGCCGTGGCCTCCGCCGACCGGGTGGTCGTGGGCAGCGGCGTCCGACGGTCGAAGCTTTTCTTACCGGGCACCCTCCTGGCCCAGCTCCCCGATGCCGTCATCCTCGAGGGACTCGGCCTCCCGGCGCCGTTGGCCTGACTGTTCCAACCACGTTGCACCTCGGTGCCGGCTCCTACCCTCAGGGGTAGGGTGGCGCGCGGAGCGCCGGGAAGTCTGGTCGGCAGTCATCAACGCCCTCAGGAGGGCAGACATGCCGAGCATCCGAGGCCGGCTGGGGCCCGCTGCCCGAAGCGAACCGGGCCGAGTCGTGCCGTCCGTCGCGTCGAGTGTCCGGCTCTGTTGTCGCGCCGGGGTGCTGGGCGTCGCCGTGGTGGGAGGTCTCCTGACCGTGGGCTCCGCGTCGAGCGCGCAGGAGACCACGACCGAGAGCGCGGTGCTGCGAACGACGGTCGACGGTCCGATCACACCCGTCATCGACGACCACCTCGCCGACGCTGTGGACCGCGCCGACGACGGGGGCTATCGCGCGCTGGTCGTCGAGCTCGATACGCCGGGCGGGCTGGACACGTCGATGCGCGCCATCATCCAGCGGTTCCTCGACGCAGAGGTTCCGGTCGTCGTCTACGTGAGCCCCCAGGGCGCTCGCGCCGGCTCCGCGGGCGCGCTCATCACCCTGTCGGCCAACGTGGCGGCGATGGCCCCCGGCACCGCAATCGGCGCCTCCACACCGGTCGATCTCGAGGGCGGTGAGGTGAGCGACAAAGTCGTCAACGACGCGGCCGCCTACGCCGAAGCGGTCGCCGAGCTGCGCGGCCGCAACCCCGAGGTCGCCGTCGACATGGTGCGCGAAGGACGGTCGCTGCCCGTGTCCGAGGCGCTGGCGCTCGACGTCGTCGACGTGGAGGCCGCGTCGCTGGCCGATCTGCTCGATCGGATCGATGGCCTGACGGTCGAGGTCGGCCCGGACGAGCGCCCGGTGACGTTGGCGACGGCGGGCGCAGCCGTCGACGAGTACGAGATGGGTCTGTTCCGGCGCATCCAGCAGACATTGGCCGACCCCAACGTCGCGTTCCTGCTCCTGTCCATCGGCACGCTGGGCCTCATCTACGAGCTGGCGAC
>OBLS010000105.1_pt1 | contig 23250 bp, 25 predicted proteins | sample 1519901 | NCBI WGS metagenome assembly OBLS01 (sample SAMEA3113585, study PRJEB22503) | soil metagenome | reverse complement strand
TCCTGCACGGGCCGTCCGGAAGCGTACGAGAGCGGCGGCCGCCCTCGCCCGTTCCAGAGCCTCGTCCCTGGAGCCGCCGACGGCCTGGACGGCGCCCAGGCGGTCGGCGCCATGCCGGAGCTCGGCGACGGCGAATCCCGGTCGCCGGTAGACGCGAACCCGCAGGACGCCCTCTGCGGTCTCTGCCTCCTCCACGCCATCGACGGTCTCGAGCTCGCCCGGCTCGGCGGTCAGGAAGACGGTGGAGGCGCCGCCGGCCTGCGGCTCGGCCACGAGCGCCGCAGGGTCGAGCTCCTCGCCGAGCGCTGCGCGCAGCGCGAGCTCGTTGAGATCCACGCCCAGTGCGGCAAGGCAGAGCTCCGCATCGTGGCCGCCTCCGAGACGGGCGGCGACCTCGACGACCTGCGGGCCGTCCCTCGTGATCCTGAGCTGGGTGTAGGTCGGCCCGTTCTCGATTCCGAGCTCCGCCACAGCCCTGCCGGCGACTTCGGCGGCATCGCCTCCGTTCGCCTCGGACGGCCACACGTGCGCCAGGGCCACGCCGAATGCCGGCGGGTCGGCGGTGAGCCGGTCGGTCACCGTCAGTGGATGGAAGCTCCCGTCGACCGAGAACGCGTTCACCGTCACCTCCGGGCCGTCGGCGACCTCCTCGACGAGCGCATGGCCGTTCCGCGACTCCGCCAGAGCCCGGCTGATGGCCTGCTCGAGCTCGCCGACGTCCTCGACGAGGCTCAGCCCTCGCTGACCCTGCCGGTCGGGCGCCTTGACGACGCAGGGAACCGGTAGCCCGTCCTCGGGCCTGGACACGAGGTGCCAGGCCGGCTGCGGCACGCCGGCCGCGGCGAGCCGTTCGCGCTGACGGGCCTTCGAGACAGCGAGGACGGCAGTAGCCGGAGCAACCGGGTGCGCGATTCCGATTTTCTCGGCGACCCGCGCGGCGATCGAGACGGGCCAGTCGATTCCCGGCGCGACGATCCCGTCCACCCGCTCGGCCTCCGCGAGCCGCTGGATCCCGCGCTCGTCCTCGGTCGAGATGATTGCCCGCCGGTCGGCGACTGCGAACCCGGGCGCCGCCGGGTCACGGTCGAGGGCGATGATCTCCAGGTCGCCGCGAGCCCGAGCCGCTTCGAGCAGCCCGAGTTGCGCGGGACCGGCTCCCAGAACGAGGAGACGTTTCCGCCGGTCCACGCGTCGCTCAGCTTCCGCCGCCACCGTCCGACATTGTTGCGACCGAGCGCGACGACGCCGCCGCGAGGCTCAGAGCGTGCGCGCGACGTCCGCGGCAGTAGCGGACGATCCAACCCAGTCCGGGTTCTCGCGGTACCACTCGACGGTGCGAGCAAGACCTTCCTCGAGCGACGTGCGAGCGGTCCAGCCGAGCAGCCGTTCCGCCTTCTCCGTCGAGCCGATGTGACGCGCCACCTGGCCCGGCCGCTCCTCGACGTGCTCCTTCAGCGTCGCCGGCTTCCCGCACAGCTCGAGCACGAGGTCGGCGATCTCCGACACCGACGCGTCCCGACCCGTCGCGACGTTGATCACCTCGCCGGCCACCGCCTCCAAGTCCGCCTCGATCACCGCCTGGATCGCCTCCGCGTCGTCCTCGACGTAGAGCCAGTCTCGACTCGCCGTCCCGTCGCCGTGCACCGTCAGCGGTTCACCGGCCAGCGCCTGGAGGATGAAGCGCGGGATCACCTTCTCCGGATGCTGGCGAGGCCCGTAGTTGTTGAACGGCCGCACGATCACGATCGGCAGGCCGTAGGTCGCCCGGTACGCAAACGCGAGCCGGTCCGCCCCCGCCTTCGTCGCCGCGTACGGGCTCCGCGGGTTCAGCGGATGCTCCTCGTCCATCGGCGCTGCCTCGGCCGTCCCGTACACCTCGCTGGACGAGATCAGGATGAAGCGCTCGACCGGCTCCTCGCGGACCGCATCCAGCAGCACGCGAGTCCCCTCCACGTTCGTCGCCACGAACTCGGACGCGCCCTCGGCGATCGACTTCTCCACGTGCGACTCGGCCGCGGCGTTCACGATCACGTCCACGCCGGCGACGACCTCACGAACGAGCGCCTCGTCGCGGATGTCGCCGTGCACGAACGAAAGGCGCTCGTGCGAGCGGACGTCGCGCAGGTTCTCCAGGTTCCCTGCGTAGGTCAGCGCATCCAACGACACCACCTCGTACGGCGTCGCCTTCAGCAGGTGCCGGATGAACGCGGACGAGATGAAGCCGGCGCCGCCGGTGACGAGGATCCGTTTCACAGTTCTCTGTCGATCGTGTACAGCGGCCTGCCCTCCACGTCTCGCTGGATTCGCGCCAGGTACTCACCGACCAGGGCGAGGATGAACCCTTGCACGCCGAGCACGAAGACGACGGCCGCGCCGCCGAAGAGCGGCCCCGGGAAGTCGGACTCGACGATCCAGTACGCGACCCCGTAGATACCGAGCGCGAAGGCGGCGAGCGTGCAGAGTGTGCCAAGCGCGACGCCGATCCACTGGATCGGCTGCGGCCAGAAGCCGGCGAGGACGTGGAGCGCGAGACGGGTCAGCCGAAGCGGCGAGTAGCTGGAAGGCCCCCTGCGCTTCTCGTGGGCGACGTCCACCTCGACGACGCTCGCGCCGCCCGAGAGGACGAGCGCCTTCGTGAACTTCTGCCGGCCGATCGCGCCGAGCATCGGCTCGAGCGCCGACCGCCGATAGGCGTTGAACGCGCAGCCGAAGTCGGCGATCGACACGCCGGTGAAGCGGCGGAGCATCCCGTTCACCATCCGCGAGGGCAGGGTCCGGCCCCAGGAGTCGCGCCGGGCAGCGCGCCGACCGCTCGCCACGTCGGTGCCGTCCCGGACGGCAGCCAGCAGCTTCGGGATGTCCTCGGGCGCGTTCTGCAGGTCGCCGTCCATCGTCACGAGGATGTCGCCGCGGGCCCGCACGAGCCCCGCATGCATCGCCGGATGCTGGCCGAAGTTGCGCTTGAGACGCACGCCGCGGACGTGTCCGTCGGAGCCGTGCAGGCGCTCGATCTCCTCCCAGGTTCCGTCCGTCGAGCCGTCGTCGACGAGGAGCAGCTCGTAGCCCTCACCGTCGAGCGTCGCCGCCGTCCGGCGCACGAGCTCGTCGACCGTCGGACGCTCGTTGTGGAGCGTTACGACCACGGAGATCTCCGGCTGCACGGGCTCGACACTACAATTGGGTGTCCGGTGGCCGCCGCCACACTCGAAGACCGGATCACGGAGCTCCGCGAGGATCGATCACATGGAGCCAGTTGGATGGCGCGCCAGGCCGTCGAGGCGCTCACTGAGCTGGTCGAGGGACACGAAGGATCCTGCGAGAACCTCCTCGACGAATTGCGCCAGGCCGGCCGTCGCCTTGCGGCCGCGAGACCCGGCGTTGGCGCCATCGCCGGGACAGTTGGCAGGCTGCTCGCGTCCAGCCGCTACGAGAGCCACCTGGAGCCCGACGCGCTCCGTCAGGTTGTCAGCGAGGAGGCGCAGGCGCTCACTGAGGGGCGCATCCGCGCGCCCGCGTCGATCGCGATCCAGCTACGCGAGAGGATCGACGGCGCAACCGTGCTCACCCATTCGAACTCTGCCACCGTTCGCGAGGCGTTCTCGCACGACGAACCGGCGAAGGTCCTGTGCACCGTGTCGAGCCCGGTCGAGGAGGGCAGGACGCTCGTCGCGGAGCTGGCCGAGGCCGGGATCGACGCGGAGCTCGTCGACGACGAAGACGCGCCAGGCCGGGTGAGTGAGGCGGACGTCGTCCTGCTCGGCGCGGACACGGTCTTCCGCGACGGCACGATCTGCAACAAGATCGGCACGATCCCGCTGGCACGGGCGGCGCGCGACGCCGAAGTGCCGGTCGTCGTGGCAGCCGAGCTGATCAAGCTCGCGCCGGTGCCGGGCGCCCTGGCTCCGGATCTCGCCGACTTCGAGCGGGAGCTCTTCGAGCTGATCCCTGCGGATCTCATCACCGAGGTCGTGACCGAGGAGGGCGCGTTCGCGCCCGACGACCTGGCCTCGCTGGTCGAACGTGTCCCGTTCCTCCGCGAGGGATACGAGCTCGTCGCACCCCTCGCGGCAAACAGATAGCGGCAACTAGGCGGCGGCCTCGAGCACGATCTCGGGTTGCTCCTCCCGGCGGATGCGGCGGGGGATCAGGAGCGAGATCAGCGAGCCGGCCCCGACCACGATCGCACCGACCCAGATAGCCGGCGTGAGGCCGTCCACGAACGACTGCGGCGTGCCGTAGCCTCCGTACGAGGCGAACACCGAGGCGAGGACGGCGACGCCGAAGACGCCTCCGACCTCCCGAATCGCATTGTTGGTGCCAGAGGCCTTGCCTTCCTGCTCTGGGCGCACGGCCGAGAGGACGACGTTCGCGACAGGTGCGAAGAACATCGCCATCCCGGTCCCGCTCAGGATGAACGGGATCACGAGCTGCGTGTAGGGGACGGTCGGTGTCGAGACCGCGGCGAGCCACCCGAGACCGATTGCCTGCAGCGCGAGCCCGACGGCCATCAGCGGCCGGCCGCCGATCCGGTCGGAGAGCGCGCCCGCAATCGGGGCGACGATCATCGGCATCGCCGTCCACGGGAGGACGCGGAGTCCGGCGCCGAGCGGCGAGTGTCCCTGCACGGTCTGCAGGAACTGGGTCAGGAGAAAGATCGACCCGAACATCCCGAAGTACATGAGCAGCGACGCGCCGTTCGCGGCCGCGAACGCGCGGTCGCGGAAGAAGCGCATCGGGAGCATCGGGGCGGGCGTGCGCAGCTCCCAGGCCACGAAGGCGGCCGTGAGGATCGCACCGACGGCGAGGGAGCCGACGATCTGCGGGCTCGTCCAGCCGTCGCCGTTCCCGTGGATCAGGCCCCACACGAGCCCCAGCAGCCCGACGCTCACGAGCGCAAGGCCGGGGAGGTCGAGGCCCCTGTCCGGGCCGTACGTCTCACGGAGGAACCGGAGGGCGAGCGGCACGAGCAGGATCCCGATCGGGACGTTCAGCCAGAAGATCCACTGCCAGGAGATTCCGTCGACGACTGCGCCGCCGACGAGCGGCCCGGAGGCAACGGCGAGACCCGCGATCCCGGACCACGCACCGAGCGCGAGGCCGCGCTTCTCCTTGGGGAAGGCGTCGCTGAGAATCGTCAGCGTCAGCGGCGTGACGATCGCCCCGCCGATTCCCTGGATCGCGCGGGCGGCGATGAGGGCGTCCATGCTCGGCGCGAGCGCAGCCGCCGCAGACGCAGCGGTGAAGAGGGTGAGCCCGGCGGCGAAGACTCGCCGGCGGCCGAAGCGGTCACCGAGCGCGGCGCCCGTGAGGAGGAGAACGGCGAAGGTCAGCGTGTAGGCGTTGACCGTCCACTCGAGCTCCTCGAGCGAGGCGTCGAGGTCAGTGCGGATCACCGGCAGCGCGGTCGAGACGACGAGGTTGTCGAGCACGACCATGAAGAGGGCCAGTGACGTGATGACGAAGGTCCAGAGCGTCCTCGGTGTTTCCATCTCCTTCCTCCTTGCTAGTGACTCATCACTTACTCGACGGCGAAAAAGAGAGCTCACACGTCCTCCCTGCATCCCTGCACCAGGCGATCGGCCCAGTCGAAGCCGGCGTCCTTGACCTGCATCGCCGCGAGGACGTTCGTGAGCATCCCTTTCCCGAAGAACCGGGAGATGCGGCCGGCGCCCGCGCCGGTCCGGTCCTCGACGAACCTCACGAGCTCGCCGTAGCCACTCTGCGCGACTTCGCGGATCTCGGGCTCGGCGCAGGCCGCGTACATCTGCATCTGCAGCATCAGTCGGCGCGGTTCCGTCGCGAGGTAGTCGATGTACGCAGCGCCCATCGCGTGGAGCGCCTCCTCGCCGTTCTTTCCGTCTGCAGCTGCCCCCATCGCCCCTGTGACCTCCCGCATGCAGCGCCGGCAGGCCTCGGCGAACAGGCTCTGCTTTGTGCCGAAGAGGCGGAAGACGTACGGCTGGGAGATCCCGGCCCGCTTGGCGATGTGCTCGGTCGAGGTTCCGTGAAGGCCCCTCGCAGCGAACTCGATCAGTGCCGCGTCGAGGATGCTCTCGCGTCGCTCCTCCGCAGACTGTCGGACGATCGTGGCGGCAGACACGCTTGTAAGTTACTACTCACTTACAAGCTCGTCAAGACCGCGGCGACGCGATCGAGATCGCTGCCGGTGAGGCGGTTGTGGAACGGCAGCGCGAGGGCGCGGAGGAATGCCGCATCGGCGCCGGGGAACGGCCCCTGGTCGGCATACGCGCCGAGGTGATGCAGGGCGTAGGTGCCGATCTGCCCCTGGATTCCCGCTCGGCCGAGCGCCTCGAGCGCCTCCTCCCGCCGGTCGACCTGGATCACGAACGCCTGGAGCCCGTGGCGGTCGCCCTCGTCGGCGGCCGGCAGCCCGACCGAATCGCCCAGGCGCTCGGCATACCCCGCAGCCAGCCGCTCTCGTTCCTCCAGCAGCTCCTCCAGGCGGCGCATCTGCGTCGTTCCGATCGCGCAGAGAATGTCCGGCAGGCGGTAGTTCAGGCCCGCCGTACGAATTTCGAAGTCGCCGCGCGGCTCGATGCCGTGGTGACGGAAACGGCGGATCGCGTCGGCGATCTCGCGATCATTCGTGGTGACCGCCCCGCCCTCTCCCGTCGTGACGATCTTGCGCGGGTGGAACGAGAGGCAGCCGAGCCGCCCGAGTCCCCCGCACGCGCGTCCCTGCCGCCGCGCGCCCAGAGCGCCCGCAGCGTCCTCGAGCAGCGCGACGCCGTCCGGGACCGCGGCCCCGAGCTCCTCCCACGGAGCAGGACGGCCGAAGAGGTGGACGGCGAGCACGGCCCTCGTCCGCGGCGACAGGGCCGCCACGACCGTCTCGGCCGTCACGTTCATCGTCTCCGGGTCGACATCCACGAGTACCGGCCGTGCTCCGGCAAGCGCGACGACGTTCGCGGTCGCAGGAAAGGTGTACGCGGGGACGATTACCTCGTCGCCCGGCCCGATCCCGAGGGCCAGCACGGCGAGGTGCAGCGCCGCCGTGCCCGAGGACACGACGACGGCGTGCTCGACCTCGCACGCGGCAGCGAGCGCGCTCTCGAACTCGTCGACCCTGGGGCCCATCGTCAGCTGGCCGCTCCTGAAGACCTCCTCGACCGCCGCCAGCTCCTCGGCGCCGAGATCCGGCCAGGCGAGACGGATCACGCCGGCGCCGGCTGGCGCTCTCGATACCACGCGATCGTGCGGGCGAGACCCTCGTCGAGATCGACCTTCGGCTCCCAGCCGAGCAGCTTGCGGGCCTTGTCGATGTTCGGGATCCGCATTTCGACGTCGGTGTAGTGCAGCGGCCGATGGGTGATGTCGACGTCGGCCTCCATCAGCCGCCTGATCCGGACGGCCAGGTCGAAGACGGTCACGACCGAGCGCGGGTTCCCGACGTTGAAGACCTGTCCCACGGCCTCGGGTCGCTCGAGTACGAGCATGAGGCCGTCCACCATGTCGTCCACGTAGCACCAGGCCCGGATCTGGGAGCCGTCGCCGTGGATCACGAGGTCGTCGCCCGCGAGAGCAGTCTCGATGAAAGCGCGGATTGCGCCGCCGCCGATCTGGCCCGGCCCGTAGACGTTGAACGGCCGAACAGAGACCGTTGGCAGCCCCAACTCGTCGTGGTAGGAGTGCGCAAGGTGCTCTCCCGCCAGCTTCGACACCGCGTAAGTCCACCTCGCCTCCCCCACGGAGCCCTGTGCCGTCTCGTGAACCTCCTCGACCTTGTAGGCATGCCGCCCGAAAACCTCGCTGGTCGAGAAGTCCACGAGCCGCTCCACCGTCTCCGCCGTGGCCTGCGCCGCCTCGAGCACGTTGTAGGTGCCGATCAGATTGACGCGCATCGTCCGCACCGGGCTCTCCAGCACCGTGTCGACTCCGGCGATTGCGGCAAGGTGGACGATGTGCGTCGCGCCCTTCGCCGTCTCCGCGATCAGCTCCGCGTCCAGAACGTCGCCCTGGACGAACGTCATGTTCGGATGGTCGGCGAGCTCCGTGCCGCCCATCGCGTCCCTGTGGAGGTTGTCGTAGACGACGATCTCGTTCTCGTCGATGAGCCGACGGCTGAGTGTCGTGCCGATGAAGCCCGCCCCGCCCGTCAGAAGAATCCGCTTGCCTTGAAGTGGCACGCGGCGAGTCTAGTGACGGTTCTCGCAGTACTGGCCGGATGCGGAGGCGGCGACGGCACGCCGGATCAGCCTGCCACCGAGCTGGACATCACCGTGTGGGCCGGCGGACGATCAGGCGATAAGGATGAAGCGAGCCTTCGCTGCGGTCCTCCGGGCGGATCCCTCGCGAGCCCGGAGGAGGCCTGCCGGCGGCTCGACCAGATGAAGCGTCCGTTCGCCCGGCCGAGCGGCCAGGTTGTCTGCACCGAGATCTACGGCGGCCCCGCGCTCGCCGAGATCCGCGGCACCTTCAAGGGCGAGGAGGTGGACACGACCTTCGCCAGGACGGACGGCTGCGAGATCGCTCTTTGGGACCGGCATCAGTTCCTGTTTCCGGTGCAACCAGCCTCGCCCTAAGCGCCTAGCTCAGGCGAATCCTCGGATCGATGACCGCATAGAGCAGGTCGACGATCAGGTTGCAGATGATCACCGCGATGGTCGCGAACACCGTGATCCCCATCACCGTCGGGAGGTCGAAGCCGTCCAGCGCCAGGATTGCGCTCCGGCCGAGCCCCGGTAACCCGAAGACGGTTTCCGTGAAGATCGCGCCGCCGAGCAGGAGGCCGATGTCGAGGCCCAGCAGCGTGACGATCGGCAGCAACGCGTTGCGGAGGATGTGCGACCGCATGACGAGCCACTCGGGGGCTCCCTTCGCACGGGCCGTCCGGACGTAGTCCTCGTTCATCGTCTCGAGGACCGTCGCCCGGATCATGCGGGTGTAGAGGGCCGCGTAGAGCAGCGCGAACGTCACCCAGGGGAGGACGAGCGAGTGCGCCCAGTCCACCGGCCCTCCGCACTCCGTCGCCGGATCGAAGAAGTCGCAATAGCCGCCGAGCGGCGTCAACCCGGCCTTGTAGCCGACGAAGTAGATGAGGATCAGGCCGATCCAGACCGGGTGCGCCGAGATCCCGAGAAGCACGAATCCCATCGCAGTCCGGTCTAACAACGACCGTGGCTTCAGCGCCGAGAGAATCCCGATCGGAAGCGCGACCAGCATCCAGAGGAAGACGCCGCCGATGATGATGCTCGCCGTGACCGGTGCGGCCTCCTTGATGATGTCCGTCACCGGCCGGCGCGACGCGTACGACCGACCGAGCGATTGGTGCACGACGATGTTCTTGAGGAAATCGCCGTACTGGACGTACACCGGACGGTCGAGCCCGACTTCCTTCCGGACGCGCTCGACCTGGTCGGGCGGGCACTGCGCGCCGCAGATCAGGCGCGCCGGCTCGGCAGGTACCAGGAAGAAGATGATGTACGACACCATGGTCACGGCGACGAACAACACGCCGGCCCACAGCAGCCGTCTCACGAGATACCTGAACATCTCTCTCCGAACAGGTGAGACTCGGCACAAGGGGCCGGGTTAGAGGTGATAAGGAGCGCTAATCGTCCTCTCGCGGATGCGAGCGTCCTCTTCGTCGGCGCGGGCCGCCATCAGCGCCGCGCGCTCGTGCGCCTTCGGGAGTTGGGCGTGCGGGTCGTCGCGATCGACCGGAACCGCGACGCGCCGGGCCTCACGATCGCCGACGTCGGTGAGGTCGTTGACCTCCTCGACGTCCCTGCCGTTATCGAGGCTGGGCGCCGGCACGGCGTCGACGGAGTGATGACGTACGCTGCGGATCGCGCGGTGCCGGTCGTCGCCGCCGTCGCCGAGGCGCTGGACCTGCCGGGGATCGGTACCGAGACCGCACACCTGATGACGAACAAGATCGCGATGCGGAGGCAGCTCGCCGACGCCGGCGTCCCGCAGCCGCGCTTCGCCGCCGTCCGGACCTTGCACGAGGCCCGCGCCGCCGCTGGGGCTGTCGGGTTTCCCGCTGTGCTCAAGCCCGCGGACTCGGCCGGCCAGCGCGGCCTCTTCCTGTGCGAGTCGCTCGGCGATGTGGAGCGCCACCTGCACGCCTCGCTCGTACAGTCGACCGAGCAGGAGGCGATTCTCGAGAGCTATCACGGGGGCCGGGAGGTGAACGGCCTGCTCGTCGTGCGCGACGGCGAACCTACGGTCGTGACGCTGTCCGACCGGCGCCGGCCGCCCGGCCGCGGCTTCGGGGTCGCGATCGCGCACGTCTACCCGTCGACGCTCTTCGGGGACGCGCTCGAGGAAGTCCGCCGAACCGGCGTCCATACGGTCAAGGCGCTCGGGCTCCGCGAGGGCGTGGCCTACCCGCAGGTGCTCTGGAGCGAGGACGGCGTCGCGCGGCTGATCGAGGTCGCGGCGCGCATCCCTGCAGGCCAGATGGACTCGGTGGCGCGCTACGGCGTCGGCGTCGACCTGATCGACATCGCGCTCCTCCAGGCGCTCGGCCGTTCGGTCCCTGATGAGATGGTCGCGGCGAAGATGGAGCAGCCGATGGCGATCTCGTTCCTCACGGCGGAGCCCGGGCCGCTTCCGACCGGCAAGCTTGTCCGCTTCAGCGGCCTGGAGCGGGTGCGCGCGTTCCCCGGCGTCGTCGAGGCGGAGCTCTACTTCCAGGACGGCGAGACGATCCGGCCCGTGCAGCTCGACGGCGACCGACGCGGCTACGTGATCGCACTGGGCGGAACGAACCTCGAGGCAGTCGAGCGGGCCGAGTCTGCGGCGCGGCTGCTCGACGTCGAGGTCGAGGCGGCGTGAGCTGCTCGTTCTCCCTCGAGCACTATCGAGACCTGCTCGTGGCCGCGAACGACAGCGGCTACCGCTGGACGGCCTTCGGCCAGGAGGAGCCGCAGCCCGGCGACCTCTTCCTGCGGCACGACGTCGACCTCTCGCTCGATGCGGCGCTCGAGATGGCCGAGCTCGAGGCCGAGCTTGGCGCGCGGGCCACGTACTTCCTGATGACGCAATCGGTCTTCTACAACCTCGGCTCGTCCGAGGGCCGCCGGGCGCTGAACCGGCTCCGTGAGCTCGAGCACGGCGTCGGGCTCCACGCCGTCTGGCCCAACGTCGAGCTCGACGACCGCTTCGACGCGGTGGTCGCGTGGCACAACCCGGATCCCGACTACATGTCGGAGCCGGTCGACGGCGCCGTCAACGTGATGCAGCGGCCGTTTTTCGACCCCGACCACTACCGCTCGGATTCGAACCAGCACTGGCGGCACGGCTGCCCGCACGAGGATCTCCGCAAGGGCCGATTCGAGTGGCTCCAGCTCCTGATCCACCCGGAAATCTGGATCTACCCGGGCGAGACGATGGGCGAGACGATGACAGCGATGCTCGACGCGGAGCGAGACCGGCGCCGAGCCCTGCTCGCGGAAGACCGCATCGACCTCTCGTGATCGGCCGGCGGCTCGGCGAGCTCGCCCGCCACTCGGCGGTGTACGGGCTCGGATCGCTCGTCTCGCGATTCATCGCGGTCCTGCTCCTGCCGATCTACACGCGCTACCTTTCGCCGGCGGACTACGGGCTCATCGAGACGCTGATCGCGCTCTCGGCGGTCCTCACCGTGCTCCTCGCGGCCGGCGTGAAGAGCGCCTTCTTCCGTTTCTACTTCGACGAGGCCGACGAGGCCGGGAAGCGACGCGTGATCCGCACGTCGTTCTGGTTCACGATGGCGATGGGCACGGCGGGGCTCCTCGCCGGCCTTGCGCTCGCGGGCCCGATCTCGGAGCTCCTGTTCGACACGGGCGACCACGCAGACCTCGTGCGGGCGGCATTCGTCGGGCTCTGGGCGCACGTGAACTACGAGCAGATGACGTCGCTCTTCCGGGTCGAACAGCGCTCGACGGCCTACCTCTTCGCGACGCTCGTCAACCTCGGACTGACCGTTGCGGCGACGCTGCTGCTCGTCGTCGTGTGGGAGCAAGGTCCGATCGGCGTCATCGTCGGGAACTTCACCGGGACGCTCGCCGTCTACGCCGGCCTGCTCCTCTACCGCCGAGAGCAGCTCGGCTTCGAGTGGGATCGCCCGCTGCTGCGGGAGATGAATCGATTCGGCATGCCGCTCGTCCCCTCGGCCTTGTTCCTCTGGGTTCTGAACTTCAGCGACCGGTTCTTCCTCGTCAGGCTGTCGGGCCCGCGCGAAGTCGGCCTCTACTCGATCGGCGTCCGGATCGCCTCCGCAATCATCCTGCTCCTTGCGGCCTTTCGCACGGCGTGGCCGGCCTTCGCCTACTCGATCGAAGACGACCGCGAGGCGGCGCGGACGTATGCGTTCGTCCTCACGTACCTCGTGGTGATCACGTCGTGGATGGCGCTCGCGCTGGGCGTGCTGGCGCCATGGCTCGTGCAGCTCCTGACGACGGAGGCGTTCTACTCGGCCGAGCGCGTCGTCGCCCCGCTCGCGTTCGCCGCCGCCGCCTTCGGGGCCTACATCGTGGTCGTGATCGGGATCGGGCGGGCACGCCGCACCCGCTCGAACTGGATCATCACCGGCGTCGCCGCCGCCCTGAACGTCGCCCTCAACCTGCTGCTGATCCCGGAGTTCGGGATGATGGGCGCCGCCGCCGCCACCGTCGGTGCGTACGCGACGCTCTTCCTCGGCATGGCGTGGAAGGCACAGCAGGTGTTTCCGGTGCCGTACCAGTGGCGGCGAGTTGCGACAGCGTTCGGAACGGCAATCGCGTTGTGTGTCATCGGCCGATCGTTCGACCTGCCGCTGGGCGCGGCGATCGCGCTCGTCGCCGTGTACCCGATCGTGCTCTGGCCGCTCGGCTTCTTCCTTCCGGAGGAGCTGCGGCGGCTCCGGCTTCGTAGAATCCCGGCATGAGCATCCTCGAGCGCATCAAGCGCATCTTCAGCGGCGAGGACCGGACGGTGGACACGCAAGACCAGCGCATCGACCAGCTGACGTCGAGCCGCGAGAGCCAGGCGCTGACGCAGAGCGAGGGCGGAGGAATTCCGCCGGGATATCTGCCCACCGGCGTCGACGAGGGCCGGCCCAAGAAGTAGGGCCACTTGTACGATCCGCCGCGGCGTGGAAGCGGCGGCGACAACCGAGGACGAGGTCCGCGAGAGCGGGCTTGTCGAGCACCTCGAGGAGCAGGCGGCCCACTTCTGGGACGTCGTCAAGGGTGAGACACAGCGGGGCCACCGCTACAACACGGGCCGGGTCACCGGGCGCGACGGCTACGACGAGGGGCTCCGCCTCTACCGGCTCGTGCGTGAGATGAAGCCGATGGTCGCCGTCGAGACCGGGGTCTGCAACGGGGTCTCGACCGCGTTCCTCCTCCTGGCGCTCGAGCGGAACGGCACCGGCGAGCTGCACTCGATCGACCTGCCGGAGGTCGCGGGCGAGGAGTACGAGCCCGGAACGTTCTGGGACGGGAAGGGTGGCGCCGTCATCCCACCGGGCCGTGATCCGGGCTGGATGGTTCCCAACGGTCTCCGGAGCCGCTGGAGCCTCGTGCTCGGCCGAAGCCAGGACGCCTTGCCGCCGCTCCTCGACCGGGTCGGTTCGATCGACTTCTTCATGCACGACAGCGAGCACTCGTACGAATGCATGTCGTACGAGTTCGAACAAGCCTGGGAGGCGATGAACGACGGCGGCGCGCTCGTCGCCGACGACGTGAACGTCAACAGCGCCTGGGACGAGTTCACCCAGCGCGTCGGTCGCCGGTCGCAGCCACTCGGCTCCAAGCTGTCGCTGATCGTCAAGTGACCACCGTTCTCGTCTCGGCGGCGGGGGCCCCTGGGACCGCCGCGCTCGTCCACGCGCTGCGGGAGAACGGGGAGCGCGAAGTCCGCGTGGTCGGAACGGACATGGCCGACCGCTCTGTCGGCCGCCACATCGCCGACACCTTCCACCTCGTGCCTTCGGGGTCGGATCCGGGCTTCGCCGACGCGATGCTCGACGTCGTCGAGCGGGAGAGCGTGGACGCGATCCTGCCGCAGTCCTCGTTCGACCTGCTCGGCCTCGCCGAGGCGAAGGACCGGTTCGAGGAGGTCGCGGTCATGGTCTCGTCGCCGGAGGCGATCCGCCGCTCGAACGACAAGGCCGAGAGCTACGCCCTCCTGGACGAGATCGGCGTCCCGGGACCGCGCTGGCGCCGCGTCGTCGGCGGCGATGGGGTCGCGGAAGCCGCCCGCGAGCTCGGCTATCCCGGCGAGGACGTCGCGATCAAGCCCGCGTTCTCATCTGGGTCGCGCGGATTCCGGATCCTGTCGGCCGGCGCCGACCGGCGCGAGCAGCTGCTCAAGAACCGGCCGGGCGTCGCCGAGGCGCTGCGCCTCGAGGAGCTGGTCGAGCTCCTCGGCGACGACGAGACACCATTGCTCGTGATGGAGCTCGCCTCCGGGCTCGAACGAACGATCGACGGGATCGCGGAAGGGGGCCGCATCCTCCTCGGCCACCCGAAGACGCGCGAGTCGATGCGCGCCGGGCTCGCGATGTACTTCGCGACCCTCGACGACCCCTGGCTGATGGAGATCTCGTCCAGGATCGTCGAGGCGCTCGCCATCGACCACTTCTTCAACATCCAGCTCGTCGGCGACAAGGTGATCGAGGTCAACCCGCGGATCTCGACGATCGTCTACCAGGAGGACCTCAACCTCCCCTGGCTAGGCGTGAAGCACGCGCTCGGGGAGATCTCGGCGGAGGAGCTCGGCGAGTACCAGGCGCGCGTTCGGCCGACCCGGCGCGCGCTGCGCTACTTCGACCAGGTCGAGTGGGACGACCCCGAGTAGTTCACACCCCGCTCAACGTGGCGGGAATCCCGTGGACGAACGTGCAGGCGCTCCGCCGGAAGGGCGTAGACGCGCAGCTCGTCGTCGTCGAGCGGCAGAAGCTCCACCCGGAGGCCGACCGATCGCTCGACCGCCCGGCCGGGTTCTGGGGACGTCAGGCGGTGCAGTGGCCCGCGTTCATGCGCCTGCTGCCTGGAACAGACGTGTTCCACTTCTACTTCGGCTGGACGCTCGTGCCGCGGAAGGCGACCTGGCCGATCCTCAAGGCGACTCGGCGCAAGTCGGTGCTCCACTTCCTCGGCTCCGACATCCGCGGCAAGACGCCCGATGAGCTGCGGTACGCGCGCGGCGCGGATGCGCGCATCGTCGGCTCGTACGACGCGCTCCGCTGGGTTCCGGACGCCCATGTGGTGCCGCCCGGGCTGGATCTCCGCCAGTACGACCCGCCGCAGCCGGAGGAGCGCCGGCACCCCGTCGTCCTCCATGCACCGTCGAGCCGGCGCCGCAAGGGCACCGAGCACGTCGTCGCCGCCTGCGAAGGCCTCGACGTCGAGCTCGACATCGTCGAAGGGCTGCGCCACGACGAGGCGCGGCGCCGGTTCGGGCGCGCCGACATCGTGGTCGACCAGCTCAATGCCGGCTGGTACGGGATCTTCGCGCTGGAGGCGATGGCGCTCGGCAAGCCCGTCCTGAGCTACCTCCGGCCCGAGGCCGTCCACGAGACCGAGAGCGCACTCGGCGTCGACGTGCCGATCGTCCCGGTCGCGAAGGAGACGCTCCGCGACCGCATCGCGGAACTCGCCGCGACCCCCGAGGAGCGGCGCCGGATCGGCGCCGCTTCCCGGAGCTACGTCGAGCGGGTGCATGACGCCGACAAGGGCGCCGACCGGCTCATCGAGATCTACTCGTCTCTCTAGGGCGTCATCGCGTTCGCCGCCTCCCGGGTGACCGTCGCGAGGATCGTCTCGGATGCTCCGCCCGAGCTGGGAATCCGTCGCGCCACCCGCGCGCCAGGGCTCGCGCAACTCGGTGCCATGTCGGCACAGCGTCGTTACGCTGGCCCGGTCGGCATGACCCTCGCCGGGCTGAACGCCGCTCTCACAGACGCGAAGCGCCGACAGCACGCTGCTCGCCTCGCCTGGCGCATCGCGGCCGAGCGCCATCCGAAGGGCGATCCGCGCATCCGGGAGGCGCTCCAGCGCTACAAGCGGGCGAAGGCCGCCCGGCAGCTCATCGACCGGCAGATCGCTCGACTCCAGGCCCCCAAGAAGGTTTCACCGAAGGGCCTCGTGTTCCTGATCGCCGAGGAGGGTTTCATCCCCCACGCCTACAACGACGCGGCGAACCACGCGACGTTCGGCGTCGGCCACCTGCTCCATCTCGGCCCTGTGACGGCTGCGGACCGCGCCCAGTGGGGCTCGAAAGCGCAGCCAAAGCCGCGCGCGCTCGTGGAACGGGTGCTACGCGAGGACCTGGCGAACCGCTTCGAGCCGGCGGTCCGGGACGCCGTCAAGAAGCCGCTCAAGCAACACCAGTTCGACGCGCTCGTTTCGCTGGCCTTCAACATCGGCACGGGCGGCTTCAGGCGCTCGACCGTGGTGAAGCGTCTCAATGCCGGCGACTTCCGCGGCGCGGCCGACGCGATCCTGATGTGGGACAAGCCGTCGATCCTGATCCCGCGCCGACGGCGAGAGCGCGAGCTGTTCCTGAACGGGACCTACCGCTAGCGGCCGACGAGCTTGAAGACGCGGCGGCCGGCCCGCTCGACCGGGCCCGGGAGCCACCCGCGCCGCCTCTTCAGAACGCGCGTCACCGAGCCGAAGAGCGCCTTCGTCGCCTGGACGCGCCGCGCGTGGAGCCGGTCGTACGGCGTGTTGTGCGCAACCTTGGACGCGATCGTCGTCGAACCGATCACGAAGCGGACGTCGCGGAAGTTTCGCGAGCCATAGATCTTCTCCGCAACGACCTTCCGGACGCCTGGATGCCACGTGGTGTCGTGGAACGCGACCGTGCCGCCGTCGACGACTTTCGGGACCCAGGTGGCGAAGTCTTGGCGCACGTCCTCCTCCTCGTGCGACCCGTCGACGAAGAGCAGCTCGATCGGCTCGTCGAAGTCGTCCACGACGTCCCGCGACAGCCCCTTCACGGGCGTGACGAGATCGGCGATCCCGGCCCGCTCGATGTTCTCCTTGAACTCGCCGTGGCGGTAGTCCGCGTGCGGGTCGACGGCGAAAATTCGGACGCCTTCACCCGCGCGCGACCCGAGACCGAGACAGATCGTCGACTTGCCCTTCCAGGAGCCGATCTCGACGATCACCCCCCTGCCCGTGCACTCCTGCGCGAGCTCGTAGAGCGCCTCGCCCTCCTCGTCGGAGAGCCAGCCCGGAACGTCTTTGATCAGCTCCTTGACAGGACCGAAGTCGCTCACGGCTCGCGATCCCAATAGTCCACGTGGCTCTCGCGCCGGACGAGGATGTGGTCGTCGCGGAAGTCCGGTCCGGGCCAAGCGCCGATCTTGTCGCTGTCCGGGTAGACGGCGAGCGACGGATCGACCTTCGTGGAGAGCAGCAGGACGCGGACGGTCTCGTCCGTGGTGTTCGTGAACTTGTGCGCGCCGGCCGGCCCGTTCGGGAAGCAGACGACGTCCATCGGCTCGACCTGCTCCTCGCCGTCGGGGTGGCGGAGCGTCGGCCGACCCTCCAGGACGATCGCCCACTCCTCGTTCCCGTACTCATAGTGATACGGGCAGATGCTCTGGCCGGGCGGGAGCTCGTAGACGCTGCCGCCGAGCATGGAGGCGTCGATGGAAGGGCCGAATCGGGCCATGCCCGCCCTGTACCCCTCCGGATCCTCGGCGTCGGTCTCGAGCTCGAGCGCGTTGAGATTGACCTTCTTCACGCGCCCGACGCTAACGCACCATGAGGTCGTCGGCGACAGCACGCCCGCGGTCTGTGAGCGCCAATGCGCCGTCCTGCTGGACGACCAGGCCGCGGCGCCGCGCCTGCCGCACGACCTTGGAGGCGAACTCCGGATCCCAGCGCAAATGGCGGTTGAGGTGCTCGACCTCGCTTTCCTCGGCCGCCTCCGGCTGGTTCTCGTGCTGGAGCAGGTGGATGGCGAGCGCGCCCTGGGCGAACTCCCACCGCTGTCGGGCACGCCGCCGCGCCAGCGAAACGAGGCCCCGCTGCGGCGCGGCGAGCCAGGCGGCCGCGAACGCGACGCCGGCGACCGCCGCCATCGACCCGGCGATCGACATGTCGAACCAGTGCGCGAGCCAGTAGCCGCCGATGCCCGCTCCCGCTCCGATGAGCGCCGCGAGACCGAGCATGATCGGCAGGCGATCCGTCAAGAGGTAGGCCGTCGCCGGCGGCGCGATCATCAGCGCGACGACCAGGACGGAGCCGACCGCGTCGAACGCTCCGACGGCGGTGATCGAGACGAGCGCCATGAGCGTGTAGTGGACGAGCGCAGGAGAGAAGCCGAGCGCGAGCGCGAGCCCGGCGTCGAACGTCGCGAGCTTGAGCTCCTTGTAAAACGCGATGATGAAGAGCGCGTTCAGGGTGAGGATGCCGCCCATCAGCCAGAGCGCGGTGGGGCCGAGGTCGTAGCCGGCCACGGTCCAGCGGTCGAACGGAGCGAAGGCGAGCTCCCCGAGCAGCACGGCGTCGACGTCGAGGTGGACGTCGTCGGCGAAGCGCGCGATCAGTACGACGCCGATGCTGAACAGCACCGGGAAGACGAGGCCGATCGCGGCGTCCTCTCGCACCAGCCCGGTTCGCTCCAGGAGCTCGACGAGCACCACCGTAACGAGCCCCATCCCCGCCGCCCCGATGACGAGTAGCGGCGAAGAAAGGTCCTCGACGACGAAGAAGGCAAGCACGATGCCCGGCAGGATCGCGTGGGTGATCGCGTCGCTGATCAGCGCCAGGCGGCGGAGGACGAGGAACACGCCGGGCAGCGCGCAGGCGGCCGCAACGACCGCGGCGATTGCCTGGATCTCCAGCTGGGCGGACGTCACAGCGCCCCCGCCTCGTACCTGAAGCGCCGCTCCGCCTCGTCGCGGCCGCCGCTCGTCAGCGTCCACGTGTCGTCGTCTAGCCGCCGCACGAGCCCACGCCTCTCGAGCTCCTCGAGGCTGCGCCGGACGCCTCCGCGGACGTTCATCGCGGCGATCGTCGCCTCGGAGTGTCCGTGCTCGAGCGTTCCGTGCTGTCGCGCGAGCGCGTAGAGGTCGGCAAGCACGGCGTCGAGCGCGAGGCGGCGCCGGTTGTGGCCCTCTCGCAACCAGCGCCACGCCAGTCCCCGGCGCGAGGCGAAGAACAGCGAGACGAGGACGATGGCGCCCGCGCAGAGCACGATCGTCGGCCCGGCGGGCATCCGCGTCGCGGAGCTGGAGACGACCGCCCCGCTCACGCCGGCGAGCGCACCGAACGCGGAGGCGAGCAGCACCATCACCGCGAGACGGTCTGTCCACTGACGCGCCGCCGCCGCGGGAGCGACGACCATCGCGCTCATCAGCACCACGCCGACGGTCTGTAGCCCGACGACGATCGCGATCACGAGCAACCCGGTCAGCGCCACGTCGAGCGCCCGGACGGGAAAGCCCAGGCTCGCGCCGAACTCGGTGTCGAAGGTCAGCAGCTTGAACTCCTTCCAGAGCACCACCGTCGCGAGGAGCGCGATCGTGGCGAGCGCGGCCATGACGTAGAGATCGCGCTCGAGCAGCGAGGCGGCCTGCCCGAAAAGAAAGCGGTCGAGACCAGCCTGGCTCGCATCGGGCCGCTTCTGGATCAGCGTCAGCAGCAGCAGGCCGATGCCGAAAAACACGGACAGGACGATCCCCAGTCCGGCGTCGTACTTGATTCGCGTCGTCCGGACGATCGCCATGACGACGAGCGTCCCGATCCAGCCGGCGATCGCCGCGCCGAGCAAGAGCGGCAGCGAGGCCTTGCTCTCGGTGAGCAAGAACGCCAGCGCGACACCGGGGAGCGCCGCGTGCGACATAGCGTCGCCGAGCAGGCTCTGACGCCGCAGCACGGCGAAGGACCCCAGCGCGCCGCTGACGATGCCGAGCGTCGCCGCTCCGAGGGCGACGGTGCGGAGCGTGTGGTCGAAGAAGAGGTCGTGCAGGACGTCAGGCATCGACCTCCGCCCGCTCGCCCGCCGCGCGCCGGCCGTTCTCCCCCAGGAAGCTGACGAGGCCGCCGTACGTCAGGCGCAGGTTCTCCTCCGTGAACACCTCCTCCACCGGGCCGCTCGCGATCCGGCGGACGTTGAGCAGGGTCGCCCAGTCGAAGTACTCGGCGACCGTCTGCAGATCGTGGTGAACGCAGACCACCGTCCTGCCCTGGGCGCGCAGCCGCCGCAGCAGGTCGACGATCGTGCGCTCGGTCGTCGCGTCGACCCCCTGGAACGGCTCGTCCATCAGGTAGACGCGCGCGTCCTGCACGAGTGCGCGCGCGAGGAAGACACGCTGCTGCTGGCCGCCGGAGAGCTGGCTGATCTGTCGATCTGCAAGCTGCACCATCCCGACCTGCTCGAGCGCTTCGAGCGCGAGCGTGCGGTCGCGGCGTCCGGGGCGTCGCAGCCACCCGAGGGCGCCATAGCGCCCCATCAGCACGACGTCGAGGACGTTCGTCGGAAAGTCCCAGTCGACCGTCCGCCGCTGGGGCACGTACGCGACGAGGCGGCGCTGCTCCTCGTACGGGCGGCCGTGGATCAAGACTCGCCCTGCCGCCGGCCGCACGAGCTCGAGGATCGCCTTGATCAGCGTCGTCTTGCCGGCACCGTTCGGCCCCACGATCGCCATCAGGACGCCCGGCGGCACGGTCAGGTCCACGTCCCAGAGCACCGGCGTGGCGCCGTAGGCGACCGTCAGGTCGGTGACCTCGATCGCCGGCGTGTCAGCCACTCCCCACCTCCCGCGTCAATCCCTGGACGATCGTGTCGACGTTGTGGCGCACCATCCCGACGTACGTGCCCTCGGGCGTATCCGGGTCACCCATCGCGTCAGAGAAGAGGCTCCCGCCGATGCCTACGTCGAAGCCGCGCGCCCGGACCGCCTCCTGGACGGCCTCGATCATCCGCGACGAAACCGACGACTCCACGAAGATCGACGGGATCCGGCGCTCGACGATGAGGTCGGCGAGATCCCTGACGTCACCCGTCCCCGCCTCGGTCACCGTGCTGATGCCCTGGAGCCCTCGCACCTCGAAGCCGTAGGCCCGGCCGAAGTAGTTGAAGGCGTCGTGCGCAGTGATGATGACGCGGCGGCCGCGAGGAACTTGGGCCGCGCGCTCGCGCACGTACCCGTCGAGCTCGGACAGCTCGCTCTGGTACCGCGAAGCGTTGGACCGGTACGTCGCCGCGTGCGCCGGGTCGAGCGCGACCAGCGTGTCGCGGACCTCCCGCGCCGCATCCATCCAGAGGCGGACGTCGAACCACACATGCGGGTCGTAGGCGGCGCCGAACGCGGTGGAGGCGATCAGCCGGTCTCGCGGCATGCCGTCCGTGACCGCGGCCGTCCGGACCTGGCCTCCCATGCGCTCGAACACCTCGGCGAGCTTCGCCTCGAGGTGAAGGCCGTTGTAGAAGACGAGGTCGGCGTCGGCCAGACGGATCACGTCCCCCTCCGTGGCCTTGTAGAGGTGCGGGTCGACCCCCGGCCCCATCAGCCCGTCGACGTCCACGCGGTCTCCGCCCACGTGCTCGACGAGGTCGGTGATCATCCCGGTGGTGGTCACGACGCGCAGCTCGCGCTTTCCCAGGTTCGGGTCGACGCTGCCCGCCGCCACCTGTCCGCACCCCGCAAGGAGGAGCGGCGCCGCCGCAAGCGCGAGCAGGCGCGTCCCCAGCTGCTTGCGCAGGAATTTAGCCATGTCTAAACTGTAACTGAGACAAGGCGCACATGGAACTGACGGACGCGATTCAGGACTACATCAAGGAGATCTACAAGCTCGAGTCCTCGGGCCGGCGGGTGACGACCTCTGCCCTCGCCCAGCAGCTCGACGTCTCCGCGCCGTCGGTCACCTCGATGCTCAAGAAGCTCGCTTCGCTCGGGCTCGTCGAGCACGAGCGCTACCGCGGCGCCCGCCTCACCGCGCACGGTGAGCGTGTCGCGCTCGAGGTCATCCGGCACCACCGGCTGCTCGAGCAGTACCTCTCCCAGACGCTCGGCCTGCCAATCGACGCATTGCACGACGAGGCCGACCGCCTCGAGCACGCGCTGTCGGAGGAGCTGGAGGCGCACATCGACCGCAGCCTCGGCTACCCGACGCACGACCCGCACGGCGATCCGATCCCCGGCCCCGACCTCAAGCTCGTCGTCAGCCAGGCGATGCCGCTCTCCGCGCTGGAGCCGGGGTCGAAGGCCACCGTCTCTCGAGTCCCGGACGGCGACGGCGAGCTCCTCCGCTACCTGTCGGAGCTGAAGCTGACGCCCGGGAGCCGCATCGAAGTGCGAGAGGCTGCGCCGTTCGAAGGCCCGCTCACCGTGCGCGTGGGCGGCGCGGACCACGCGATCTCGCGCGAGCTGGCCGCCCGGATCGCCGTGAGTTAGTCCGCTTCGGGCATCACATACCGCAGCCAGCGCACCCGTCGCGCGCCGTCGGGCACGTCGGACTCGGACCGGGTGACGTACGGCTCGAGCAGCTTCTCCATCTCCCGGTCGAGGGTTGCGGCCTCCTCGACCGTCATCGCCATCCGGGCGTTCGAGAGCCCGGAGACCCGCCGCCACTCCCCGTCGAGGCGAGGCTCGTCCTCGGCCAGCCAGCGCCTTGGAAGCACATCGGTGCGCAGGAACAGCTGGTTGGCCAGCGCCTGGTAGGCGGCCTGGCTCTCCTCGTCGGCGGCCGGCTCGAAGCGAATTCCGGTCCCGAGCGCCGTCCAAGCGCTACCCGTCCTGGTGACAAGGCCCAAGTCAGCGAGCCGGCGCAGGTGCCGACCGGCCGCGGAGGGAGTCGTTTGCACGGCGGTCGCAAGGTCGCCGGCCGTGGCCGGACCAGCTCGCTGAAGCCGTTCCAGGATCGTCATCCGGACCGGGTGCGCGAGAGCCCGCATCGCCTGCGGGTCGGTGATCTCGACGTCTCCAAGCTCGTTGACGCGAGGCATCCACCTAAGCGTAAAGAACGTAACTTGACAGTTACGTAACTGTTTGGTTACTCTCTTGCGGTGAGTGCATTCGAGGCTCTTGCGGATCCGACCAGACGGCGCATCGTCGAGCTCGTCTCGGAAGGCGAGCGCTCGGCCGGCGAGATCGCGTCCGCGTTCTCGATCTCCCGGCCCGGCGTCTCGAAGCACCTCCGTGTCCTGCGGGAGCACGGTGTGATCCGCTCGCGGTCCGACGGGACCCGCCGCCTCTACTCGCTGGACCGCACGGGCCTCGCGGAGCTGGACGACTGGATCCAGCGGTTCTGGACGAACCGGCTGGACGCCCTGGAAACCGAACTGAGGAGAGGACAG
>OBLS010000103.1_pt1 | contig 23432 bp, 20 predicted proteins | sample 1519901 | NCBI WGS metagenome assembly OBLS01 (sample SAMEA3113585, study PRJEB22503) | soil metagenome | reverse complement strand
AGCCAGTTTGCCAAAGAAGACTCGTCAAAATATGACCTTGTGGTGATGGATATCCGTATGCCCCATCTTAATGGCTTACAGCTCTATCAGAGACTGAGAGCAATTAATTCACAGGTCAGGATCCTCTTCGTTACCGCACTCGATGCAGCAAGTGAGTTGACTTCATTGTTGCCTGAAGTGGAAGCAAACCAAGTCATAATGAAACCTGTGAGTCGAGATAAATTTCTAAATTACGTGGATCTTGCAGTTAGGGAGAGGGGCTAGACTGTGAGGGCTAGTGTTGCTTGCTTAGGTTGAACTGCAAGTGATAGTAGCACGAAGACCTTCTAGTGGGTAAACACAACATCAGTAGATTTATTCAATTTATTTGTTTTCTTGATTTGTTCTACAAATGATATATAATACTAGGCAATAACTACTATCCAATTACTCATTTATGAAATTCATTGCCAGATATGCGAAGGTCAAAACTGGGAGAGAAATCTTTGGCTAAAACCATTTACAAGAAATCCTATCATGAGCTAAGGGCTTTTGACCACTCCATCATTGGTGTGACAGATGAATTCAGAGATCACGCTGCGGCATTCCTGCTTGGCTCCTCCCTGCCTTATTGTAGTTATCTTCTAAGATTTTGTGAGCTGGGCCTGGCATATAACTTTAATTTAGCCTTGAGAAACAGAGGTGGAGAGGTATCACGTTAACCAAGATAATGCTTGTCGATGATGAGGAAGACGTGGTACTCTCTATAACTGCAAGCCTGGAGCGTAGCGGCTTCTCAGTAGATGGGTTTACCGACCCGAAATTAGCTCTCCAGAATTTTGTGAAAGGAAAGTACGATATGGTCATTATCGACATACGGATGCCTGAAATAGATGGTTTCGAATTGTACGAGAAGCTAGAACAAATAGAACAGGGTGTAAAGGTTTGCTTCATTACCGCCTTCGAATTTAATTACCTTGCTCTAAAAGAAATTTATCCTTCTCTTAAACTTGGATCTTTTATAAAGAAACCCATTGAATCTGATGAATTGCTCAAAAGGGTAAAGCAGGAGTTAGGAAGATAGTAAAAATCATTATGATAATGTTGATAATGTGGCTTCGACAAATGTTAGGGTTCCTGACCGTTTGCCACATCTGCGCGAATTCAATCAAAAGCAGGTTTTCAGTCTATCAAAGTTGTTCAGCCTTCTTACTCAAAGATTGAGTCAAGTCCTCTATCTTCTTAGCAAACGGATGAGCAGGATACTTTAGAGCAGTCAGGAATTCCTTTCGTAGGAACTGTATATCGCAATAACATGGGATTGATGACATTATCTGCATTCTTACCTCCTTTGCAAGAATTTCCTCACTATCCTGAGGTGTTTCGATTATGAGGGGTACAGATTTACTATCGTGTGTCATTTCTGGCTTTATCATTAAAGGGCTCGGGGCACAGTATCCAGATACCCTATTTAGTAACAGGAATGATTTGGTCCCAAACTTAGTAAAAGAGCTGTATATCTCTCCGGCCATTTTCTTTGTTCCTTCAATATCAAGATCTCCAGCCTTAAGGGTTAGAAACAAGACGTCTGCTACGGCTAAGGCGTTGATAGACCAATATCTGATTCCAGGGCTAGTGTCAATGACGATAAAGTCTGCGTCATAGTTTGTTATCAACTGTTCTCTCAATAGGATAAACCTCCTTAGGAACTGCTTACGTGTCGTATCTGCACCTCCTTCAAGCTTGTATATTTCCTCCTTCTTCGCATTGCTAAATCCGACCCAGAGCTTGCCTCTGACGTTGTCTTTAATGTTTTGAGGGGAGTCAGCAGGGTGCATCTCTTTGCTTTCCATGTCGATCTCCGAAACTTTCGCAGTAAGATCTTGCATTACCTCTCCAATATCGGCCTCAGAGTAAAGATAGTCATTTATCCATTTCTTAGGTTCAACCATAAAATAAGATTGAAGACTTGGAGCATAAACATCCAAGTCCAGCAAACACACTCTAAAGCCCAACTTTGCCAATACAGCGGCAAAATTTCCGGCCAGGGTGGTCTTCCCGGTGCCGCCCTTATAGGAGTGAAATGCTATACATTTTGTCATACTCTAAGCGCTATGTTCGCTATTACGTTGTCGTCGTCTCATATAAAGAGTGCATAATGATTTTCCAGGATCTGATTCTTATTGGGTGTCAATCGTAAGCCGTTGTTTTTGATTCTGCTCGCCCTACTCCGTAAATTTATTTACAGAAGTCTAGCGTTGGATCTCAAAAAAAAATTAGAGATGGATCAGGCTGCCTTGATCACCTGTATGAGGTGACTGACCGACAAATTTACGTCTGAAGTGACCAGAGGGCCTTTTAGAGAGAAGTTCTATAAACCATGCTTCGTGTTCAACTTCCTCCTGCATAATGCGCTGAGCAATATCGTAGGTTCGGGGATCCTTGCCAGTAGTCATGTCACAAACTTCTCCCCATGATCTGATAGCACACTGTTCGGCCTCTAGTAGAACCTTTAGGATGGAGTTGATGTCTTCCCAATTATCAGGTAGATAGGCATCGGGGCACCCTGCCTGATCAGCGAATTTCCTAATATCTCTGGGTAAAGCGCCACCTAGTTCATATAACCTGGGAACCATTGCTTCGAAGTGATTTCTGTCCTCGATACGGGCATCTTCCACAATCTCCTTTATTCCCTCTCCCTCAAGGCCGGTGCAATGCATTCTCAAGATAGTATAATAATAGTAAGTCGTAAATTCAGCGCCGACGCCCTTCGTTATTAGCTCTTTCAAACGATCTATATTCACGCCATTCTTTTCTAGAACTTCTAAAGCCACTATCTTTGGGACTTGACCTTTTCCACTGGTTGTCATACAAACAGATATTTTCCTATTGTATAAAAGGGTTCGTTTGACAGTGGTTCCCTTGCATTTGAAAACTCTTAGTCAATGGCGAGTCTGCTGTTTTGGTTGTTGTCCCTAACTGAGTCGAGCCTTTCTGTTGAGGAACACTTTATAAAATAGGAAAGTTGTCCTTACAGAACAGAAGTCATCCTGACATGCCCTGCCAGCTGGGAAAAAACGATTGTTCTACAATGAGTTCGCGTTATGTAGTAATACAGATAAGGGGCTAACCGATTGGGATGGTGAAGGAAAATGCCGCCCCCTTTTCTTTACTGATAGGTTCTGCCCATATCTCGCCGCCGTGTGCCTCAACAATGTTCTTTGATATAAAGAGTCCCAGACCAATACCTTTCTCTGACTTTGATACAAATTTCTTGAACAATTTAGGCAAGATTTCTGGATCTATCCCTCTTCCAGTATCTTTAACCCGTACTACTAGTATCTTATTTCCTCGTCCGCTGCTACGCCGCTCAGTATCGTGTACAGTATTCTCAACTGACACTGAAACGCTGATCATGTCGCCTTCTTCGCAGAACTTGACAGAATTTCCAACCAGATTTGTTATAACCTGAACTAATCTAAATTTATCTGCTCTTACAATGAGGGACGAGTCTCTGTGTGCTGTTCCGACCGCTCTTGATGACTCAGAGTGACTGGGATTCAATGCAGAATCAAATATTCTTTTTGTGTTATGATTGTACACAAGTCTTATGTTCTTAGAAAATTCTGATTCATCTAGTGCATCGTTAAGGACCCTGATTACCATTTCGTCGACATCCACAGGTTCCTTCTGGAGCTCTAATGATTTATTCTCAATCCTTGTGATATCCAAAATGTTTTCAGTCAGTTCCTTGAGTCGCTTCGCATTACGTATGATGACAGTAAGTAGCTCCCTCTGCTTTTCCATTTGCACGTCCTGTCTTGATTTAAGAACCTCCGCAAGGCCTAGAATCGGCTGAATAGGAGCACGAAGTTCGTGGGCAGCAATACTGATAAATTCTCTTTGGTCAGCTTGCTGATCCTTCAGTTGCTTACAGAGTGAATTCACTTGATCGATCAATTCAACCTGTTTCCAAAGGCTTTCGAATATGGCAACATACGATATAGCGGCAGACTTTGTGTTAGAATAAACCGCGGATCTGAGCGCTTCCTGGATATTGTCTCGTGAATCGTCTTTTAGCTCAACTGCTAACGAAAGTTTTCTATCTACAACTACTACAGTAGCCTTAGTCTGTAATGTGGTTTCCATATTTCTGACATGCACGTTAGCTAATTTGGACCCCAATGCAACGGATGCTAACTCCACACTCTCGTCCGCTGGAGTAAGAATTCTCACTTCAAGATCCTTCCTGGACGAAGTAATTTCCTTGATCAATTCTGGTCCTCCGAGAGAGATTTGTCTCTTAAATGCATTTGGGGTAGAAAACATAATTAGTACTTCCTTTTTAGCAGAACGTATCATTTCATAGGCTACTTGTATTATTTTTTCTGGTTCTTCAATTATCTCAATGATATCCTGGTTGTCTCTACTTCTCTGCGACTCATTTTGCATCTGAATCATTTCTCCCTCATCAGGAGTAACTCTATTCCAAAATGGGTCGGAAATGAACAGTTCTAGACCCAACAAGCCCGTTAATCTATCACCATAAACACTCTTTAGGCGTTTGAACATTAGAGCGCAATCAGGTGAATCAAATTCGTAATATGCGCCATCAACTGTTTCTATTATTGGCTGATTACTTACATCACTACTACTGCCAACGCCAGCGCTACCACCGCCGCTAATATCAGTGCGCTGAGTTTTCTTTTTAGTCTGCTTGCCACAAAGGGCACACTTTCCTTGAGTATGAGATGAGGAGTTAGTCGATTCTATCCCCCCCTGAAATACCCGTCTTAAAGAGGCTGCGGTAATCTTTATCTACTTTTCCTACCAAAGTCATCACTCTAGCACAACCATCCATCCACATCTTGCAAGCTCCAACAATGTCGGAATTGAGTCATTACATTCGTCTATATCCTTCTGGCAGGACACACCTATCCATCTCCTTAATTCTAACTGATTTATTATTTTCGCTTCCGCTACTATTGCGACATCGACTTCCTGCAATCAAGTAACGTTAGCAAGCACTGATTTGCTAACTGAATCCGTATTCTTGCCATCTTTTAGAAACATAAGTCTGAGTTTCTTCGTCCACAGAAGCCAGCACTTGTATCTCGCGATTAAATCCCTCTTGATGCCACTTTGTTGTAGCGTCGATTCCAACTTTAGATCCCAGATTAAGAAGAGGCGATGACGGGTCTAAAGTATCAGTAGGAGCGTTCTCAATAAACATTAGATCGCGCTTAGGGTCCGTCCTCGTTGTCAAAGCCCAGAGGACCTCATCCATATCGTGTACATTTATGTCATGATCTACCGTAACAAACATCTTAGTCAGAGAGAGCTGTCCCATTCCCCAAAGCCCCATCATTACCTTCTTTGCCTGTCCCGGATATCGCTTCTTGATAGAGATGATCGCAAGTCCTTGAAACCACGCTGCAGGAGGCATTGAGAAATCAACTACTTCTGGCTGGAACATCTGTATCAGAGGTAAAAATGACCGTTCTATAACCTTCCCTATGTAGGCATCTTCAAGAACAGGCTTGCCTACCACTGTAGTGAGATAAATTGGATTCTTTCTCATGGTTATGCAGGTTAGATTGAAACATGGGTAGGGTTCAGGAGGGGTATAGTAACCTGTATGATCGCCAAAGGGTCCTTCCATTTGTAAGTCATCAGGGTCGACGTGGCCTTCTAATACTATCTCAGCAGTTGCAGGAACCTCAAGGTTTACCGTGCTACATTTGACCAGCTTAATGCCTCTCTTCCTCACAATTCCTGAGAACAGGTATTTGTCCATGCCTTCTGGAACTGGTGCAACAGCGCTAAACATAGTCGCCGGGTCTGCCCCAATCACAACTGCAACTCCAATTTGTCTATCCTCCCCCGTAGCTTTGGCCTCATCAATTGACCGTTTGTCCTTAAGGATCTCTAAGTGTTGCGCTCCGCGTTTGTGTATCTGCCAATGCATTATGGCCTTCTTTGCATTCACCATTTGCATCCTGTATACTCCCAAGTTAGTCACTTCAGTGTCAGGATGTTTAGTCACCGTTAGGCCAAAAGTTATGAATCTTCCTGCATCTCCCTTAAATGATCTCAGTATTGGCAGTATAGATAGATCCGCTTTCTCATCGGTTAGCACAACTTCTTTGACCGGTCCGTTGTCAACATGCTTCGGACCGTACTCAGAAATTTCCGATAGCTTAGGCAGCATTCTAAGCTTACCAAGTACCCCGGTGGGCATTTTCATTCTTGTTAGATCTACGATCCTATTACCTATCTGAGAGAAATCATCTTCTTCGAGTGCTATTCTCAATCGCTCATCAGATCCGAATGTATTTCCCAAGATTGGAATTGTGTAACCTTTGACATTCTCAAAAAGTACTGCGGGTTTATCTCTGGCATACATGAGTCTACGCATTATTTCAGCCACTTCCAATTCAGGACTCACTGAAGCCTTCACTCGCGTGAGCTGTCCCCTTTGTTCTACTGCGGGTTTATCTCTGGCATACATGAGTCTACGCATTATTTCAGCCACTTCTAATTCCGGATTCACCGAAGCCTTCACTCGTGTGAGCTGTCCCCTTTGTTCAAGCACGTCGACAAAATCTCGTAGACTCTCTAGAGGCATGGAAAAGTAATGTCATTGCTTTTAACTAATAAATGAATCCAGTTGGAGGACATGTCCCACAGTCGTCCCTGGCTGTATGCCTCGGATACGGGGTAATTGTCAAACACCATGAGCATTGTTGAGTCAATAAGAGGAGTGGGAGAAAGAGGAGAAAAGGAGGAGATGGGATTGTGACCATTCGAGGCAACTGATACAACTCGAGTTTTTCGGCGATGAAAAGAATAAGCTAGTCAACCGTTTGGAAATTATTTCAATTCGTCGAAAAACTGCAATGAAAGGTTGACACACAGACAAATGACAAGCTGATTAAGTCTATAAGGTACTCCAGCATGTCTACCAAATGTGTAAGAGGAGTATTTGGCAAAAATAGTAGTAAAGGACGTAACTAAAAGATTTGTAGAAAGGCGGACTGGCGCGGTAGTTACGGCTATAGAAGACATAAATTTTAGCATCGACGAGGGCCAATTTGTTAGTCTAGTGGGACCCTCGGGGTGCGGTAAGTCCACAATTTTGAATATTTTAGCCGGACTGGAAACTCCCTCTAACGGGACAGTGATACTCAACGGAAACCCCGTTGTTGGCACCGGACCAGATAGGATCATGGTATTTCAAGAAAATGCTCTTTTTCCATGGCTAAGAGTAATTGAGAATGTTGAATTTGGCCTGAAAATGGCCGGAGTAGACAAGGCCAAACGCCATGAGATAGCAATAAGATATCTTGACATGATGCAATTGACTAAATTTGCTCAGTCGTATATCTATCAACTTTCTGGTGGTATGAAACAGAGGGTCGCTATAGCCCGAGCATTGGTTACGGATCCGGAGGTACTTCTGATGGATGAGCCATTTGCAGCTTTAGACTCTCAGACCCGCGATTTGCTGTTAGTTGAATTACAGTTAATTTGGGCAAAGACCAGGAAGACGATTGTCTTTGTGACTCACAACATTTTAGAATCAGTCTGCCTCGGGGACAAGGTCATTGTCTTTACAAGTACGCCTGGACACTTAAAAAAAGAAATCACCGTCGACTACAGAAGACCTCGTCTGGGCGAAGATAACAACCTTCAGCCATACTATCGTACCGTATTAGATGAGGTAAAGTCAGAAATGATCGCTGCCAAAAAGCAAGAATAGAACAGCCACAGAAGAATAAAATCACTCAGGTCTTGCAATTGGTCACGTGCAGTCTATGAAGGTGAAGTATTCTAGGCCTACTTTGAGATGACTTTTAGAACCTCAAGGGCAGCTGCGAAATGATTTGGTGAGGTGAGCAGGACTTCGTCTGCAATTTTGCTTGCTTCAAGTATGAAGCTTATAGGATCTTTTGAATACTGATGCCAGTCCAACCCTATCATCTGCGCAGACTTGAGGTTTTTCTCCGAAGGAACCATAATGCATGCTACAGTTTTTACGCCATGATGTTTTGCCATGTCGGCAAGCTCTCCCAAATCAGCTAGAGATTCGATAGATTGTGTAACCAATGAATATGGCCTCGAGAGAATCTTTTTTTCTATCTGAACTCTGTTGGTCGACTTCGAAGGAACCGCCAGACTAAAATGTATGTATCTGTCATATTTTTCGTTTTGTAAAACCTTAAGGATTTCAGTTGGTTTTAAGTTAGAAGTTGATGAATCAGGTCCTAGTTCATCCCCTTTCAAAATAAGTATACTTTCCAATCCCAAGAGTATAGCATCTCCGACAAATTGCATGAATGAGGTATAATTGCGATCACGCGACCTTATGCTGCAGCTAATGGGTAGCCTGTTCCCTGCATTTCTGATAAAATGAGCAAAAGAAATACCCGAGATTCTAGGGACCCCTAATACCGAATCAGTGATGTGGATTCCATCAACTAATCCAATCAATTCGCTTGCCCTCTTAACCAATGTGGCCAGCGACCCACGCAATTGACACTCCTCAAAATAGCGATTCTGTACTGTTTTTGGGGGGTTCAGTTCAAATCGAATCTTACTCATTTGTCCATCATTGGGCTAATATCAAATAGAACGAATGTTCGAAAATAAAATATTGTTGAAGGATCATACATTGAAGGGAGAGCAATTTCAATCTTAACAGATTAGACCAGCAATTAATAAATGCTTTTTAAATCCTATCCTCTCTTTGCGTTTTATTAGAGACTAGTCGTTGGCATGTCTTACAAATAATATAAAGGATAAGACCTTTTTCTTTCGTGCCTATGCATTCACCTTGCCCTAGGTGAACCATAGAAGTATTCTCTACCCTCATTGATTTCGCTCCTGACCATCGAAACAGCGATTGACAAATAGACTTGTAGTTCCAAGAGGACCATTAATCTGCCTAACTGGGGTTAAGCGAAATACAGATACCCTTCTGATGATATATCGTATAATCATGGATAAAACGGATCTCCTTGCAAGAATCATGCCCCATTTGAGTTGGCCTTCATCACTGGGAAATCCGATTTATGGGCAAAAACTTAGTTTATCCTCTGTGGTTGTTCTGATACACTTCTCTAGATCGGCCCCTTATATCCTCTTGACCAAAAGAAGTTCTAACCTCAAGTCTCATGGTGGAGAGATATCCTTTCCTGGCGGCCGGTTTATCGAAGAAGACAAAAATTTGCTGAATACTGCTATTAGGGAAACAGGCGAGGAGATAGGCATCAAACTTAGCAGAGATGACATTTTGGGCTGTCTTAATTCAGTGAAGACGCTTACGTCAAATTTTTTTATCGTTCCGTTCGTTAGCATACTACAAGATATCGGTCAACCTATTCCATTCACAGACGAAGTCGAAGCTGTATTAGATCTACCTCTGGTGTCCCTCCTGTCCACAATGAGTCCAGACACGGAACATGTTTCGATAGATGAACTATACAAATTCAATTACGATTCATATTTGATTTGGGGAGCTACTGCCCGAATTCTCAAACAGCTAAACCAATTTCTAATTCAGCTAGAATAAGATGGACACAGCCTTTGCGTCTGGTTAATCCGATCCATGAAATAGTCAAATTTTCCCACGCCAAAAATTCGCCTCATCGGGACACACAAATGCGATAACTGAAGATTGAGATATTATTGGACATGTTTAAAACATTCTTGGTGGCAATGAGAGCAATGGAAGTCCAATGAAAGGTAGGTGATAGCGAAGGCTATCCCTTGTCGCTCCTGTTACTTAGGAGATCTAATCCATTACACCCAAATGGAAATACTATTAGACCTTTCTTCTTATGTACGTATTTCATAACCTACCTCCGAGAAATTAGGAGGCCTTGAAGTTGATGCGAGTACTTGATCTTGTGGGGAGGATCCTTACACATGGAAATCATGTAGAAGTCAAGAAATCAAATCAAGGATTAATGCTAATAGTCAGACCTCAAAAAGTTCTTTCTCGTGATTTGGGTGGCCTGATTAGAGAGGGAGGCTTCAAACTACAGCGATGCTATAGCGAGCCAGGGGGAAAGGCGGTGCTGGTCTTCCTAAACGACCTAGTCAAGGAGAACGAATATGCTGAATTTGGTTAGGTATATGCCGAGGCAGAGAGGCAGGTAAGAAACAGGCTATTATCGGCTTATTATAGGTATTCCTTATTAACTCCCAGCTGCAAACAAATACTATAAATGTCAGTCACTTGGTATTAAATAAGTGCGTAGAATTAAAATTAAAAGAGTAATACACCAATTTTGCCAGTCCTACTCTTGTCTTTAAAGCAACCTTTTAATTTCTTCCATTGAAGCATTAGTTTTGAAGCCTGTGGGCCGAAAAGAGGTCCTGCTTGCTCGAAATCCTTGTTGAATAAGCCGTTCCAAAATTCTCCTCATAGGAGGAGGACTAACCTTCAATGCAGAGCCAACCTCATCAATTGTATAGTAGAACGGTTGGTCATCAAGCTCAAGGCTAGCTAAATTTAGCAGCTGAATTATATGACGAAAATTTTTTTGCAATGACATTTGCACTATGTCATTTGAGCACTCTGATCGTGTTGGTGGTAATAGTAACGATCCTTCCGAAGAAGATACAATAGGTCTATAATCGCCTGAAATAGTATTGCTTTTTTGGTTGTTGGAAGATGGCAAAAGGTCACCTGGACTTGTACTATAATACTGACGACTGTTATTAGTCTCATGCATGCACAATACATCAGAAATTAGTGGTTTATTGAATATCGGCTTTATCCATAGAGGACCAGCTACGGCCAATTTTTTACTACCACTATTATACTTGGAATCATTATCATTGCCATTGTTGCTTCCACAATTGCCACAAGAAAGTGGTAGCTGAAATGTCAGCGGATGCGCTCTCCTATCGCCACAATTAAAGCAGTGAGTGATATAGCCCAAGTTATTAGCTAGTTTGTTAGCGTCGTTACTACTTACATAGACTCTTACATACACACGAGAATAGTGACGATGAGAATGAGCAAATATAGGCTCTATCGCGAGATCCATCCTTCCAGTCGCGAGATCCATCCTTCCAGCAACTAACCCTATAAATGATATTAAAATTCTAACCGCAGTCTCATTTGAATAAGTACAATTTATTGGCCTACTATAATACTTTCTGAAACAGACATTTGGAAATTTTCCATAGAGTACTGCAGTATCAGTTGCAGTAACAGAAACGAGTCCGCCATCCGTTACTGCTCTTAGTAAGGAGTCCATATAGGGTGAAGGGCTCCCAAAGGGGTCCAAGTCCAGGATTGCATATCTTGCTTTCTTATTACAATCACCTCCGTTCAGAAACGAGTGTACGTCCTTGTGGGAGTATGAGCATTTATATCCAACATAATTAACGGTGGCTGATTTCTCTGCGGCTTTTATGGCTACGGGATTAAGATCGTTAAGAATCACTTTATCAATAGAGGGAATCTCATTAGCCACCCTAATAGATCTAGCACCAACGCCGCTAAAAGCATCGGCGAGTGAAATTGGTATCTCTTTGAAGCGACACGAATTCAACCTAATAAAAGAAGTGTATACCAGAATGGATATGTCCCTGCTTAGCCTTGCAGCAGGGTTGAAAAATGCAGGTGTTCTTGGAGGAATTTTATTGAGAAGCGATCCCTTGGGAACAAAAAGAGTTGTTGTTCCTTCACACATTGTGGTAAATTCTTCTGTCACTTGTTGGTCATTTTCGTGACTCTGATTGTCACGTTCGTCAACGAATCGACCAGATTCCCCGTCTGACAATATTCTCTATTTCCATCCTTTGAATTTATAGTACAGCTCAGCGCAACGTATATTACATGTTTCGAAAAGCTGCAGGCATCAAACCCATGCAGGTACTCAGAGTGTGTAGGCTGCTTGTTGTTCCGGAAGCCACAACGGAGTCAACAGTATCTGCAAGCGGTCGTCACTACCACCACTACTACTACTGCTACCAATTATACAACCCACAATGTCGAACAGTCTGTTGATTGATTGTATTTTATTTGAAACTTGATCGAGTTACAAAAAGAGACAAGTCTACAGCAGAATATGGACAATGGGTCGTCTGGATGAAAACTATAAGTACGAAGGCGCATTTCCTACACACAATAACAAGTGACTAGGCAAAATAAGGCATCCATTGCGAATATCCATCACCATTTGGATTTGGAGGTCCGCCAGACTTCAAGGATCGGTACATTACAGTCTCTGGCTGGGGCTGGAAATCATATTAGCAGAATCCTCGGAGGCGTGGACGAAGCAGGAAGAGGAGCAGTGATTGGTCCAATGGTTGTTGCTGGTGTCTGCTTGAGAGAAAAAGATATGTCTGAATTGAAACGTATTGGGGTAAGGGATTCGAAAGAGCTTTCCAGAAAAGAGAGAGCCGAGAAATATGGACAAATTGTCGGGATAGCAAGATCGATCTGTGTTTGTGTAGTACAGACTACAGAGATAGATGATCATGTTTCTTTTAATAGACTAAACCAACTGGAAGCCCTTGCGATGGCTCGGGTAATCGACAACATGAATGCCGACAGCATCTTCGTAGACTGTTGCGATGTGAATCAAGATAAATTTAAGGCCAGTATTCTAAATAATCTCAAGAGAAGGATTAGGATAAGAAGGGGAAAGTTGGATATTTTTTCTTTTCATCATGCCGATAGTTTGCATTTGGCTGTGTCAGCCGCTTCAATAGTTGCTAAGGTGATCCGAGAGGAAGAACTTGGTAATATTAAGAGGGTTTATCAAGAAATCGGTAGTGGATATCCATCTGATAAGAAAACTGCTGGCTTCATCAGGTCTTGGATTGATCAAGCTGGAGCGGCTCCTCCGTTTGCCAGAACTTCTTGGTTACCAGTTAAGAGACTACTGAGGGAACGGCAGCAAAGACAACTTGTACTCACCTTCGAGTCTCAGCAATAAGACATGTAAACTATTTTGTTACTGATAATTGAATGTGATGCATGTCGGATTAGACTTAATCTATTCCAGCCCATTTTGATGTACCGGGGCACCCTCCTTGGAGTATACCGCATAAATCATTCCGTGGTCTTTATCAAAGGGCTCGAGGTCAATGATCTGCTCGATATTGAACCCATTTGATTCGAGTTTCTTTGCCTCTTCCTTTATCACTACTTTTGGCTCTTTGACCACGTCTATGCTTCTAGTCTTTACTACCAAGAGCAACACTCCGCCCTTCTCCAGGTATACCTTGCAGTTCTCAATGGCAATATCAGTTTGATCAGGTTGGGCTATATCGCAATATACAGTCTGTACCGTCCCAAATATAGAGTAGTATGATTTTGGCCTACGACCATCTTCAACAATTGGAATAATATTATACCTCCTTGTTGCCACGTTCTCTAGAAGCTCTCGCGCTACTCTGATCGCAGGCTCTACCGCAAATAGGATGCCTTCATTTCCGATGATATCCGATATATGGCTTACAGTAGTACCTGTTGAGGCGCCTAAATATAATACCCTAGAACCTACATGAAAGGGAAAATTCTGCAATCCTTTTTGTATGGCCGCGGCTAATTTGCTCCTATAAACATCCCAATTTCTGAATTCCTTCTGATTATCCTGTATAAGCCGCTCACCGTATACAGTGTTCCCCTTATCTAGATTCGGTGTAACCAAGCACTTTTGTCCATCAACGTATACCCATAGCTTACTGTAGCTGTTCATATTATTCAAACCCCTTTACCCAGCTGTTTTGAAAGGCTTGAAGAACAAGTCTAAAAAAGGATGAATCTAGTTCGAACATTTTTTTAGTCCTGCCTCCTCTTTTTTTTCTTATTACTTCTATATTTTATCCCCTTGCCATAGCCTCTTCCCCCTCTATCATCTGTATACCTTCCTCTTCTTCCGCCCCCTCCTCGTCCTCCTTCTCCTCTCCTTCTTCCTCCAGGTCTGGGGCCGAATCTATCAAAAGGTTTGTTTCTAAAGTTTCGACTAGGTCGCTCAGGAGGCGGCTGGCTATATTTCCGTTGAATTTCAACTATTCTGGCATTGAGAGTGTCAGCAATGGAGAGGTCTTTTTCACCTTTTCTGTAGAGGTCAATCCTGGCTGCGATGGAGGCTTTTGAGGCAACAGATCTTGCTATTTTTCCTCTTTGCCACCTAGGAGCAGAATGGATGAGTGGATGCTGAAAGAGAATACCATGCTTAGGGGTACTAGATCCCGTTTTTAAAGATCTAAAGAGGGCCTTTTCTGCACCTAAAACTTGGACGGTACTAGAAGATAGGTGAGCAAACCTTTCGAGGCTTCCCGCTTTGGCTATCATTCTAGCTCCAACTAGAGGACTCAACAGTTCCTTGGTGTTCGGCGCAATTAGCTCCATTGTGCCCTCTATGTGATCAGCAATGATTCTTCTAAGTTCTGTTTGAAGAATTACTTGATAGGCAAGCTGTTTTATAATTGCAAGATTTTCAGATGTAATGTCTCCGCCTCTGCTCCTATCGGCTGCGTGAAGTATGATCTGAGTCCTCTTCTCGTCCAATCCTAATTTTTGCAGCAATTCCGCTGTTATACTAGACCTAAATCCTGCTTCTCTAACTATGTTTGCGTACAGAGATACACTCTGGATCAAATTGTCTAGCTCAGGAAAATGCAGACCATACCACTCCCTCATTCTTGTTCCGATGGTATTGATTATCTTGTCAAGCTCATCCAATGCGCTGACAGCCTGTATTACATGCAGGTCAAGCTGCTCTGAGGATTCCTTTATTTTAGATGATGAAAGATCAATTGCAAATTTACGGAGCTCACGCTGAGCCTCAGTCTTATTGGAAACGAATTGTGCCTTTTCTAGGATAGAATCCTTTTGCAATAGCAGTGTTCTAATCTCGTCATCATTCATCAATGTGCTGCTGATTCCATTCTGCTGGAGAACAAAATTCAGGCTCTGGTCGTTAGACCTGACGTCGGAGTAATTTCCAATCTTTCCAATGATTTGTCCAAGACCAGCTAGTTTGCCTCCATTCTTGATTAAGCGATAAGATTCGACTGGATTTGTGAATTTGGCTGAACCTGATACATTTTCATTTTCATCTAAGAAGATGATTCCAAGTTCGTACAATACGACCGAACACTTACCATCCGACATAATCTATCTACAATATTTGTGAGGTACTCGAGGCTATTAAAAAGATATCACAGCACAATAGTGATCGAATGCAGTACTGCCTATTTAGTCATCGTGTTTGTGCATATTACTGGGAAAATTTCGCAAGACAAGACGCCGTACCACATAGACGTATATTATTAACAATCTAATTTTGTATCCTTTTATTCAGTGATCTCCATGAGTGAGAAAAAAGGTTCTATTTACTTTTCAGTTGACCTGTATAACTGAAAGCCAAAGTGCTAACTCAAGCTGACAAGCCAGCTAGCAATTTAGCCCCCTTAGACTACGTATGATTTAACAATTTAGCAAATATCACAATCAGGTCTCATACGCCACGTAAGGATTCATTCTTTATCTTGACAATTGAGGCCTTGTTCATTTGAGTTAGCATAGTTTTTAGTGATTTCCTCACCCTAGATTCTTTATCGCTAGAAATTGAGAGTACCTCATATACCAAATCTTGGAACGATATCCCGTTACACATATTCCAAAGAGAGACAGCCGTGTCGCTGACCCGAAATCCTTCGCCCTTGAAATTTATCAAAAGTGGTGTTCCATCCAAATCGTTGCTCACAAATCCCCTTCGTAATATGATAGAATCAGAATCAATTTTTCTATCCCTTAGCCTGAGCATATCAGATCGGCGTCTATTCTTCGTCAAAAACTTATTTAACCATTTGTAGATCAATGACCATTAACTAATTGCTCGAATAAGGTTAGGTTATCTCAAACCCCCAAGGGCAACTCTTTATTTGTTCATCAAAAAATAAGATGGTGCAAAATTAATTAATCAATAGAAAGAAATCAGATAATGCTTAAATTTAGTAGTTGCCATCGTCAATAGCAGCGCAAGTAATTGTCATTTTTCAGAAGAATATTAAACCAAGGCGATAACAAAAAAAGGCAGGGCCAAATTCCTCTCAAGGAGGAAAAAATATCAACAAAAGCCAATCGTGAAATTGTTTTAACTCAGGAGGCAGCAGATGGTATTATAACATTTGCAAAAAGTTGGCATCCTAATGAAGGAATATTAATACTAAAAGGGCAGCATAGACATAAAACAGGCAAGGTGTACATTGACGGTCTAGTCGTACCTCCTTTTGCGTCGCATGGGCCATATTACTCAGGTTTCCCAAGTTACGACCTTCCATTTGACCTTTCATATGTGGGTACTGCGCACTCACATCCTGGAGGATCTAATCGTCCATCCTTGGCTGACTTGAATAATTTCTTTGGATTGGTCACAGTCATCATTAGTTTTCCTTACAATGAGAAATGCATTGGTGCATTTGATCGAAACGGAAAATCACTACCGATTACCATTGCATAACGTGCACTTTCAAGTCGAGCTTCAGGCCAGCCAGCCAATCAACCCGCGACCTGGTCGCTCTAGCCTAGCTTTTTGGTTGAACCAATCAATTTTGAGCTTCATCATAAAATTGTAACTGGTCTGCTATCGTATCCGGTCACCGAGCCTAGTGCGTCAACTCAATGTTCTAGGTAAATCTCACTTTTGATTGTGTGCCCCCTCCTCTAGGATTCGTGACAGACTCAATAGCACTGCCAATCAGCGCAAAAGATATCCCTGCCGCAGCTATCATAATCCCGGGAGGCAATATCCACCACCAGAGACCTCTTGCCGCTGCAGAAGCAGTGTTTGCGTCATGAAGAATGCTTCCCCAGGTCGGAATCGAAGGATCGCCTAAGCCTATAAAACTCAATGTTGCTTCAGCCAATATCGCTGCAGGTACTGCTAAGGCTATGCTTGCAAACGTGAGTGGTAGAAGCTGAGGTAAGATATGCCGCAGAATGATTCTAAAATCTCTCTCGCCCATGAGCTTCGAGGCCTCCACATATTCTAGGTTCTTTATCTGTAATGCTAGGCTTCTTGCGATCCTTGCTATACCGCTCCATCCAAAGATGACGAGGAAAAGGGTTATGAGGTAAATACTACTGCCAATGGTGATAGAAAGGATAATGAGGAAGACGAATGTAGGTAGTGATATTACAAGGTCGTTGACCCTCATCAAAGCCTCGTCAAATCTTCCTCCCTTATAGCCTGCAAGGAGCCCATAGAACATGCCGATGGTAACTGAAGAAATAGCAGCAGTTAGGCCTATGAATAGTGCTACAGGGGCGCCCCAGAAGATACCTATGCTCAAGTCCCTGCGTAGATCATCAGTCCCCATTAGACCATAAACGTTGCCCCCAAGGATTAGCTGTGTATTCTCTACTCTGTCCTCAGTGCTGAAAAGGTAGTACGTAATATTAAATAGATATTTTCCTTTAAGTACGACCTCTTCGTCAAGCTGAGAAAATATCATATTTTGAGGAGAAGAAAGGTCAGGCCTGTAATCGTAAAGGCCGGTGTATGCTTGTAGATTGTCTCTTATTGACCCATCAGTAGAAAATACCCTGGAGCAGTATTCAGTTAAATTAGCTGCGCTTCCTGGAAGTGCGGCTGGGGGGAGTGGAGAATTGTATATCATAAAGCTCTCTTTGTCCGGCCTAATGACATCAACCTGGATTACTGGCGGTATGTCACCGTATTGCAAACAATAGTCAATGATAAAATCTGTGGGATACGAATTGTAACCGAAATCAATATCAAACAAGAATGATCTAGTTGGAATGCCTCCAAATGAACTGTTCTGAGTTCTTGCGTCGCCAGCGCCGAGAATCATGTGATTAGGAAGATTACTTTCTGAAAGAAGCGCGCTTACCCAAGAGGGTGCGGCAGATTTTGGGTAGTCTATCCAAAATCCAGGATCATTCCAATGACTAAAGGATTCTAGCGGCACAGCGACCAATGCGTAAATAGTCATTCCGGTCAAGATTGCTAAAATGAAGAATCCTGAAATGGCGGCCTTGGTATGCAACAGCCGACGAATTAAAAGGCTGAAATTGCCTGCGGATTCTGAGGCTGTCACTACGACACCTTAACCCTTGGATCGAAGTATGCGTAAAGTAGATCAGCTACCAACATAGTCATCACATACATTAACGTAAAGACATATGTGCTTCCTAGAATTATAGGAATATCAATTACCAGAATTGCATCATAAAGCAATTTTCCGACTCCAGGCCAGTCAAACACTGCCTCTACAATAAAACTACCACTCATCGAAGCTATCAGCGAAGTGACAATTCCCGTCAAGATTGGGGGTGCTGCATTTTTAAGTGCATGAGAGTATAGGATTTTTCGTTTTGGAATTCCCATTACACGTTTTGCCTGAATATAATCTTCATCCAAAACACGGGATACAAAATAACGTACCACAAATGACCAAACAGCGAAGCTCAGTAGAACTAGCGTAATCGCAGGTAATATCATGTGGTACAATAGATCCAAGACATAAAATGGGTCTCCAGGAGAAGTCAATGGCGTAGATCGAGCGGGGAAGATATCAAGGGTAAATGAAAAAAGAAGTATCATTAACATCCCTACCCAGAAGGTCGCAAAGCTATTGCTGACAACCGCAACAAATGAAACCCCTTTGTCAAGAAGCGATCCTCTTTTCTCTGCCATATAAGTTCCCAAAAACAGACCAATGATGACCACAATCACGGTTGATGTCGTAAAGAGTAATATCGTTTTAGGTACCCTCTCTATGATAATGTCGCTAACTTTAGATGATCCGCTATCTGATGTAAAGAAATTAGATTGCCCTAAATCAAGCGTGATCGTATCAAACAGAGTATTTATGAATCTCTTGGGAGAATACCATGGTTCATCTAATCCAAGATTTTTTTTTCTTAGCTCAATTTGTTCATCGATATAGGCCTGGCGTTGAGAAGATGTTGTAAATTGAATTTCATCTTGGGCGGAGCCTTCTACTACTTCAACTTCTATCCTGTCGGTCAATACTTGTTCTAAAGTGGAACCAAATAGTACCAGACTGAAAATCACGGTAATAACAACAACGAGGATTCTGTAAGCAGTTGTTTTGGCAACAAAAAAGAGGAAAGGTGTCATCCACGAAACATCTGGCTAACTGGAGCTGAGGTCATCTATAAATGATGTAGCTGGGGTTGGGGTTGTTAACTATAAAGCCATCAACTCCAAATCGTATAGGTGTCGGCTCATAACCCAAGCAATAGAGAGTGATCAACATTGTTCTGCTGTACTATGTATTCGACAGGTGGTAATTGCATTCTGTCCCTCATGTTCCTTCTTCTTCTATTACAAAATTCTGTCTTGGTCCAGACATGTGATTGACAGCTATTAGAGTCGTAGTTTGAATGTCGGGTCTATATGCAGAATCACTTATAGCAAAAATTTTCATTGTGCTAGGGCCAGTTGGTATAAGAGCCGTCTTATTCGGCGGTATCTCAATTGTATATTTACCGTTGCCGTCCGAAAATGTGGTATTGCCAGATATCACATTTCTTCCATCCTTGTCTGAAACAAAGTAAAAGACAGATGCATTATCAGCCGGTTTACCCCCCATGCTAACGATTACATCCGCCTTAATTGGACTCTGTCCAGCAATTATGTTCCTGGGTGCGGCTACCTTGTCGATCGATGCTATTTTAGGTATGTCGTACTTTGACCAATAACCTTTCTCAAACGGATATGAACTGTCCCTAAAAGCCTTTAGAGTTATAACTCTCCCTTCCGGATTGTATGAGTCCAAGTAGAAAGGGCCGTTGCCTATAACAGCATGCCCTTGGTTGTCAATCCAATTGATACTCGCATCATACCTCTTGATTGCCTCCTCAGCAGTTACAATATCTCGGAGTGGATTAGGGACAAAACCCTCAGCCTTCATTAATGCCAGCTCATTTCTTAACATCGCTGCGTGTGAAGGGACTATCAACGACAGCTGAGGCAAGTTCTTAGACGAAGCCTCGCCCCTTGAGAATGCGGCTTTTCCAGATGTAACGAGCCTCTCGCTGGCCGCGGTGACTTCCCAAGGCTCCCCTGCCCAGGCCCCCGCGGTTGCTGCTAGTTCCTTATCGTCGAAATGCCATTGGTCGACGTAGGATTCTACCGTCTGATTGTCCAGAAACCTTATTCCTTTTATCAGAGGAAGAGCAGGCTGCACACCCGTCATGTACTCAGGATCGTTGGTCAAATCTGAAGGTTCTCCGGTATCCATTCCCCACTCGAAGACAAAATATTGCGGATAGAGAATGTCTGCAGAGTCCATCGGAATACCGTGATGCCAGTTAGAATAAAGTGTGTCATACTTGACAACTGTAAAAGCAGAGTTATTCTTCCCTGGACCTTTCCACTGCTGAGAAATCGGATCCCAATTCATTGAGTCATCAGGGACAACAAGTTTCTCCAATGGACCCGTCGTTGTTATATTAACCCAGGGGGTCCTCATTGGTATTACTTCGCCCGTATATGGATCTCGAAAAGTACCAGGGTCCGATAAGGCACTGGAGATGTCCCTGCAGTACTGGTCAGCGCAACCACCTACTCCATTCCAAGCTCCCTGATATATCTGCTTGACGCCGATATCTAACGTATTAGACGGATCTTGAGTTCTAGCATTAATCAGCGAGAATTTACTTGAGATGCCTGCACCAAAATCATTTACAAGACCTGTAACCCCGGATGAAGCTACGTATGGATCGACTAGTTGTGCAATGAAAATTCTAACGGCTTCCTGTACACCCATGGCTGTGGCATTACTTACAAGGGAATTTCTTTCTTTTTCCGAAGTAAAATTAAAGAACTCAATTCTTTGTGCCATCTTGTCTATGGTGTCATTTTCATAATTCCAAAAGGCCGGGTTCTGCCTCCCAGGCATATTTCCGAAGTAGGGGGCGTACATCTGCGATGGAATCACCGGGTTATATTTCACGAAACCGCCTGTGCCGCCAAACGCCTCGGTGTATATATTCCAGTCAAGATCCTGAGGATTAGAGCCGTATACCACAGTATTCGCCTTGTTCAAGTCACCATAGTTTCTTTTCACGGTAAATCCTGCTTTTTCCAGCTCTGAGGCTACTAATTCGCCAACCGATCGTAGTGGTTGGTTATCGCTTCTAAGCAAGATTGATATAGTTACAGGATTCTCACCTAACATCCATTTCCCATTCTCCTCTAGGGCACCGGCTTTGGTCATTGCGGCCGTTATAAGCTGGTCAGCAAGTCTGGGGTTATATCTCAGTCCAGACGACTCCACTGCATCGATTACGTTGAAATATTCCGGTGAATAAATCCCATAAGGTCCCACAAGAGGTGTGCCCAATCCTTTAAGGATTTCATCCACTACAAACTCTCTATCAATTAAATAATTCATTGCATGCCTGACTTCCCTTAATGAGAAGGGATTTAATGAGCCAGAAACATTGTAAGGAGCAGGATTCAGAAGTAGACCAAATGACCCCGAAAGTTTATCATACTCCTTTAGCTGAGGGATGTTCTTAATTTCGGAGGCTGCTTCTAGAGGTATTCTAAAATAATAAGTATCCAGATTACCTGATTTCAGTTCCTCTAGTGCAACATTGTCGTCTAGATACTGAATGAACCGAACTCCGTCTACAAATGCGCCTGTTTCATTATTCGGGCCCGCACTGACAAGTGGCGGGGCAAAAAGCAGAAGAAGTGGGAGTATGGCAACGGCAATCACGAATAAAACGGAAACCAAACCGCTAACTCTCCTTACACACAGTCCAGTCCAGTTTCATGTAGTAATAAAAAGCTAGGTTCCATTTTGATTCTGGGGAGAGTAGTGGTTCTAGAACAAAGAGGTAGGTTTTGTCACACGCTGTCGGCGTTCAAAGAAACTACCACTTCCAGTAGGGTTCAAATGGATGCTTGATAGGTATTTCCTTATGTCCGAGGCTATCACACTTTGATCACCGGCTATGCGACGAGAGTAGACTCCTGGAAATACATTGGAAGAGACTATTTTAGATCCATTAATACTGTCCTCGCTCTCAATATGTTGTGATCCATCTCTATCCTCTGCATTGAAGGTAACATTTTTGGAGGTATGTGGATTCTCTACCCGACTATAATATCCGTCTGACTCAAGAAGTGACGGATCTTGCTGGTCAGTAAATTCTGAATGAGGTATCCTGTATCCGTAAGCCGGGGGAATTCTGCGACGAATAATTTCATCAGGTATCATACAGCTAGGTAGGCAGCGGCGCAATATTAATTTGTACTGCACATATCATTCTTTTACTAGGTTTCTTTGTTTCTATATTAATTGCATGCATAGTGTTTGATTATATTGACTAATTTGTTGTCTTTTGATGCCTTTTCCATAAAATGTACAAACAAGTTTAATTTATGGTAAAAGCGTTAGCCGTTTTAAACCATAGTTGTAAAAATTTCAATTCTTAGCTTACGATCCCTAGTCAATAGGGATAACTTTATATAATAGAATAAAACATTTATACTAGATGCCATATTTTAGGGATTTTTTTGGTGAAAAACTTTGGTAAAAGACATTACTTTATTCAATGAAAGATGCCCTCGATGCGGAAAGGGCCCCATGGTTACAGACAATTCTAGTGGAGAAATGTTTTGCGGAAACTGTGGGTTTGTGATTACAGAAAGAATTGAAGAAATGGGTCCAGAGTGGAGAGCCTTTTCAAAAGAGGAACATGAGGATAGAAGTCGAGCTGGTGTGCCCACTTCGCTAGCAATGCATGATATGGGATTGGCTACTATAATAGGACCTATTGATAAAGACGCATCTGGCAAACCGTTGTCTGCCTCTATGAAAAGCACCATCGAAAGGCTTCGAACGTGGGACAGCAGGAGCCAAGTACATGAACCTGTAGACCGTAATTTCAGGCAGGCATTCAGCGAACTTGATCGCCTCAAAGACAAACTAGCAGTAGGTGACGCTGTAATCGAGAAGGCAGCATACGTATATAGGAAGGCTTTGGAGCGAGGTTTAGTAAGAGGCAGATCCATATCGGCGCTAGTTGCGGCTGCTCTATACGCTGCATGCAGAGATACCGAAACACCCAGGACATTGAAGGACATTGCCAATGCGAGCAATATCAAAAAGAAGGATGTTGCCAGATGTTACCGTCTTTTGATACGAGAGCTTGACTTAAAAATGCCTGTAGTCGACCCAGTCAAATGTGTAGCCAGAATCGCTAGCAAGGCAGGGCTTTCCGAAAAGACAAAGAGAAAGGCCCTTGAAATCCTAAAAAGGGCAGAGGAAGGAAAAATATCTGCAGGTAAAGACCCGATGGGACTTGCGGCGGCCGCTTTATATGTGGCCTGTGTGATGAACGGTGAGAATAAGACACAAAAAGATGTCGCAGAAGCAGCTGGAGTAACTGAGGTTACAATCAGAAACAG
>OBLS010000102.1_pt1 | contig 23561 bp, 21 predicted proteins | sample 1519901 | NCBI WGS metagenome assembly OBLS01 (sample SAMEA3113585, study PRJEB22503) | soil metagenome | reverse complement strand
CCCGCCGTCTGTGGACGCCGGGTGACGCCCGCGTCCCCTGTGGATCGCGTGCCAAGCGGCCGTGCGCCCCCGGTGGAGGGCTGGAGCCCGGGTCGCAGAGGTCGTCTCTCACGCACCGAACCCGCCCAAGAGCCGCAGCACCACCGGACCGACGGTGGTGCCCACGAACCCGGGGAGGAAGCACAGCCCGAGCGGAAGCACGAGCAGCACGCCGGCACGGCTGACGGCCGCCTCCACCCGCCGCACCTCTGCCTCGCGCATCCGGCTGGCCGCTGAGTCGAGGAGGGCAGCAGGGGCGGCGCCGGCAGCGTGGGCGGCATGCCAGGCGACGGCGGCCGCCGTCCAGCCGCGCCCCACATGCGCCCACGACCGGTCGACCGGCTCTCCCCACCGATGGGCGGCAGCGACGATCGCGAGGTCGCGCCCCGCAGGTCCGTGTTCCACGCGGGAGACCACCTCGAGCGCCTCCACCGAGCCGATCCCGCTGCGGAGGGCGGCGGCCACGAGCGTCAGGGCAGCGGCCGCCTCGTCGATGGTCGGCGCCGTCGGCCCGGACGCCGGCGCGGCCGCGCGGCGGGACGTCCGTGGGAAGGCCAGAGCGCGTCCGGGCCAGACGAGAACGCCCACGGCCGCCAGTGTTGCCGCGAGGAACATCACGGCGGACCGGCCCCGGTGACACCTGCCCGCGCGGCACGACGCAGCAGCGCTCGAGCCCAGCACCAGCCCACGGCGGTGAGGATCAGACCGATGGTTGCCGAGATCGCCGCCACCGCGGAGCCGTAGAGCGAGGTCGGAGCGACACCCACGAGTGCGCCGGCCGCTGGGCCGGCCAGCGGCAGGGCGGTCAGCAGCCACATGGAGGCCCGCGGGCCTGCCACGACGGCGGCGGTTCGTTCCCGAGCCGCACGCCGGTCCCTGACCGCGGCAGCGGCGGCGGCGGTCACCGCAGACGCGCTCGCGCCCACCGCCTCGCTCAGCTCCCACGCGGCGACGAGGAGCGCCAGGTCAGCCGGGTCCGCCCCCGGTGCGTCGACGGACCCGCGGAGAGCCGGGGTCACACCGCCTCCCTCGGCGAGGGAGGCCTCGATGCGGCTCGCCAGCCACGGCGCCCCCGAGACGACGGTGGGTGAACGAGCCGAGGCGAGGGCCGCCGATGCGAGGTCGAGCCCTGCCTCGAGGCCCACCGCGACGACCTCCGCGAAGTCCGCCACCCAGTCGATGCCGTCGCGTCGCCTGCGAGCCCGGCGGCCCAGCAGGTGACCGGGCCATGCCGACGCCGAGCGGACAGCTGGCCAACCAACGGGGTCACTGGGCGGGTGATCCCTGCCCGGCCAGAGGAGCACGGCGAGACCGAGGAGGACGGCGGCCGTCGTCAGCACCCCACGTCCCGGCGCACGGACCGCAACGCCGGAACCAGGTCGAGGAGGAGCTCCAGCCCCGGGCCTGGACGCAGAACGGCCTCCCCCGCGTGCAGGGCCACGACCACACGCACTGTTGCCGGTTCGTCGGGATCGCGGACGAAGACCCCGACCCGCTCCACGCGCCGGACCCCCGCCCCGCGGCTCACGTGGACGACCGCGTGGAGCGACCCCCGCAGCTGCGCGTGGACGGCCGCACGTGGCATCCCGGCGAGGGCGGCCAGGGCCTCGATCCGCCCCGGGACCTCTTCCGGCCCGTTGGCGTGCAGCGTGCTCATGCCGCCCTCGTGTCCGGTGTTGAGCGCGGCCAGCAGCTCACGGACCTCCGGGCCGCGCACCTCCCCGACGACGAGGCGGTCGGGACGCATCCGCAGGGCCTGCCGCACGAGGTCGACGAGGGTGACGGCTCCCCGACCCTCGACGTTCGGCGAGCGGCCCTGGAGACGGACGACGTGAGGATGTCGTGGATCCAGCTCGCGGACGTCCTCGACGAGGACGAGCCGCTCCTGCGGCCCACACTCCGCGAGGAGGGCGGACAGGACCGTCGTCTTGCCCGCCCCCGTCCCGCCACTGACGACGAGCGACACCTTGGCGTCGACGAGGGCACGCAGCACCACGGCCATTCCCGGTGAGGCCGCACCCAGCGCGACGAGGGTCTCCACGCCCTCCGGCCGCTGGCGGGCGAAGCGCAGGCTGACGTGCGGACCGCCGTCCGCCAGGGGCGGGAGCAGCGCGTGCAGCCGCACCCCTCCCGGCAGGAGCCCGTCGACCCAGGGCTGGGCGTCGTCGAGACGTCGACCGGCGAGCCCCGCCAGGCGCACAGCGAGCGGACGGAGGTCGTCGGGCGCCACGCGCAGCTCCGCCTCCACGACACCAGCCCCGCGGTCGACCCACACGGTGCCATCACCGTTGAGGAGGAGGTCGGTGACCGAGGCGTCGGCTGCGAGACGGGCGAGCGGCCCCATCCCGACGAGCTGGTCGAGCAGTGCCGTCACCGCGGCCGCGCGCCCGTCGTCGCCGAGAGTGCCTGCATGCTCGTCGGCGAGGTGCTCGATGGCCGCCCGGCTCGGCGGCGTGCCTGCTCGGATCGAGCGCACGACGTCCCGTCGAAAGGGCTCCGCACGAGCACTCATGATGCAGTGGCGACGTCGTCGACGACGGCCGCCACGGCGTCGGCGCAGCGGCGCAGTGCGTTCCGGTTCGTCCCGGGGAAGAGGCCGCGCTCGGCATCCCGCGCGACGGCCGCATCATGACGGAGGTGACAGACGTGAGGGACGCCAAGGTGCGCCACGAGGTCGTCGACCACGGCCGCTCCACCCCGAGCTCCCCGGGTGACGAGCCGGAGATCCGGTCGCCGCGGACCCGCGTCTTCTGTCTGGTCCCCACCTGGGTCGTCGTCGCGCGCGTCGTCGTGGAGCCGTTGGACGACGGCGTCGGCGTCGGCGAGACCACGGGTGGTGAGCGAGACGAGCACCACGACGAGTGGTCCTCGCGAGATCAGGACCGGCAGCGACGCGCTACCCACCGGAACGTCGACGACCACCCGAGACCCACTGGCCTCGAGCGCCCGGAGCACGTCGAGCGCCGCGCGCTCCGGTGGCCGCGGTGATCCCCCGCCGCGCACCGAGAGGACGTGACATCCGTCGTCGACGGGCAAGGACGCGAGCAGCAGGTCGGGACGGACCCGGCCGCGGACCTCCCGCAGGTCGTCCCAGCGCCGGCCCGGAAGGTGCTCGACACCGGCGGTGACCTCGAGACCTCCGCCGTCCAGGTCGAGGTCCACGACGGCCGCAGGCCCGGTTGCCGCCAGGCGTCGGCCCACCGCGAGCGCGAGGGTGCTCGCCCCCAGACCACCCGAGGCCCCCACGACGAGGATGCCTGGTCCATCCACCATGGCGACAGCGTGGCCGTCGGCCCGCCGGCCGGGCGCAGCCGAACCCGCGGCTGTGGACGAGGGGCCGCCGTCCGTGCGTCTGTGGAGGACGGGTCACACCCTCATCAACCCCTCCCCGGCTCGCGCTCGGAGCGGAGGCAGGAAGCCGCGGGCTCCGGACATGGGACGGCCCCGGTCGGGGGGACAACCGGGGCCGTCGGCGAGCCGAGCTCCGGGGGGGAGAAGCCGGTCCGCCGTTCGCTCAACCCCGAAGGGGAGCGAGTGAGAACATCGTGTCTCATGACGGGGTCCCACCGCAACCCTCCGTCCTGACCTGTCGAACTCGTTCTAAGGAACCCCACAAGACAACGGAATCCGAAGGTTGGGGGCACGACGTTTAATCTTTGACGACCTCGACGATGCCGGCTTCCCACGGATCAGTGCTTCAGCGCACCACCTGGCGCGCTCCGGCCGCCCCACCGACCGCACACGACGGCGCCTCCACCCGTTCAGCGGATGGAGGCGTCGTCCCGCCGCGGACCTCCCGGGCGACCAGGCGTGCTCCATGCCGTCGTCGCAGTGGGTCCAGCCCACCACGGTCGGTCCATACGTGGACTGCCCGCGCGTGGGTACCCGTTCGTCCCGCGGTAGCTCTGTCGTTCAGACGGTTCCCCGAGGGTTACCCGTCCAGTTCCGTTCTACCCCCATCGAGCCGCCCCGACAAGGGTCAGCGGTCGAGCCGACCGGCGAGCACGGCATCCGCCACGCGTTCGCCCTCGGCGGCGGCCGCACGGACGGCGCTGCAGCAGTGCGTGATCCAGAGGCCCACTCCGGCGACGTCGCCCCGCCCGTATGCCGCGAGGGCGCCGAGGTAGGCCGCCCCTCCGGCTGCGCCGTGGCCGGCCTCGGTCACCGCCACCCCGGTGGGGTCGAGGCCTCCCGCCTGGACAACGGCCCGGTCGAGCGCGCGCGCGACGACCGCATTGCCGCGCACGAACGGCCGGACCGTCGCGAGCTCGGCGTGCACGATCGCGGCGGCCACGACGACCGGCAGTCGCGGGGTGCTGAGCAGGACGTCGGCCACGGCACGCAGCCGGACCGCCACCTGCGCCCCGTCCGGGGCCGGGCCGAGGTCGGTGAGCTCGGCGCAGTCCTCACCCGGCATCCGCGGCCGCCCGAGTGCGTCCGCCTCGAGGAGCCCGCGCGCAGCGGCCGTGTGCAAGCGCGCCAGGGCCTGGAGCGGCGCGGTGAGCACCACAGCGCGAACGTGCTCCGTCTCCGCGGTGGCCGCGACGACGCCGCGCATGGTGCGCTCGACCGGGTCTGGGGAGGGCGACCAGGTCGAGGCGCCCATGACGATCTCCCTCACCACGTGGACCGGGACCGACGCGCCCTCCAGCTCGCCGCTCGCCGCAGCCCCGCGGACTCGGGACTCCGCCGCGGCCTCCGGGATGCGTCGGCGCAGCGCCTCGTGCCAGCGCAGGCGAGTGCACGCCTCCCGAGCCGCCTCGACCTGCTCGGGGACGCCGGGAATCGATGCGAGCCGGAGTACGGCGTCCGTGGCCGGTCTCTCGGGGGGCATCCGAGCAGACTAGTTCGCGGGCAGCCGGACCCCGGCGAGCTGACGTGAGCGCGCGACCAGGCGGCCGGTCGAGTCCCACACTGCTGCGTCCTCGACGAGGAGGTCACCCACGACCGTGTCCGTCGTGAGCTCGGCGACGAGCCACCCCGGCGCCGGGCGCCCGAGCACCTGGCCGGTCAGCTCGAGAGTCGGCGCCCAGCCGGGCACACCGAGGTCGAAGGCGACCGGCATCAGGGCGTCGACGGCGTAGGGAAGCATCGCGACATCGGGCTCGCGGCCGTCACGCATCCGAAGCCACGCGCGGATCACGCCACGACGCGACGGCTGACCGACGGCGAACCCCGCGGTCGACGGGTCGACCCGCACGTCGAGGCGGTCGAGCATCGTGATGCGCTCCGCCAGCGGTGAGGACTGACGCGTGGCGGGGAGGCAGGCCTCGGGTCGCGGCAGGTCGGGTGGCCGAGGCGACCGGTGCACCGGATCGGTGCGCGATGCGTCGCCGAGGGATGCCAGGAGCCGGACGCGCTCCACCGGCCCGCCATCGGCCCTCTGGATGAGCCGCGCCTGGGCGGTGGACAGGCTGCGACCGACGCGGAGAACCTCGACGTGCACCTCCACCTCGCCGGCCTGCGCCGCGGACAGGAATGTGGCGCTCCACGTGAGGGGGTCGGAATGGCCGTGGCCGGACAGGCCCTCGCCGAGCGCAGAGGTCGCCAGCGCCATGAGGATGCCGCCGTTGAGGGCGTGCCCGATCGACCAGCCATCCCCGACGTGGGCCCGTCCGACGGCCATCGAGCCGGATGCCGTGGCAGGCCCGGCGTCCCACGCGACCGCGAGCGCGTCGTCGAGCTCCGTCACGGGTACCTCCGGTTCGTGGTCAGGGCGCTCCCGGGCCCGACCCTATGGTGAGGCCATGCGCGAAGGCATCCACTGGCCCACGGCCGTCGTCGTCGTCGCCACGATGCTCCTGCTCTGGCTGGCGGTGTGGCTGCTCCGCCGCAGCCGCCGGCGTGGCTTCCTGTCCGAGGTCGACCGGGCCACCTACGCCACGCTGCACACGGCGTCCCTCGCGTCGCAGCACCTCGGCGACGGCCTGACTCCCGACGCCGCGGAACGAGCCGGGCGCCACCTGCTGTCCATCCTCGGCGCCCATGCCGTGTCCCTGTCCGACACCGGCGGCGTGCTGTCGTGGACGGGGACCGGTGAGCACCACCGACGCCAGGCGCTCGAGCTGGGTGACCAGACCCGCACCAGCGGGCGCACCGTCGTCCACGACGGCGCCGTCATCACCTGTGGTGACCCCGACTGCCCGGTCCGCACCGCGGTGACGGCGCCGCTCGTCATGGACGACCTGGTCATGGGGACACTGACGGCGTGGACCGAGCAGCCCTCGCCGGGCCTGGCCCGTGCCACGGAGGAGGTGGCCGCCTGGGTCTCCAGCCAGCTCGCCCTGGCCGAGCTGGCCCGCACCCGCACGCGGGTGATGGAGGCAGAGCTGCGCGCCCTGCGTGCCCAGATCAGTCCCCACTTCATCTACAACAGCCTCGCCGCTATCGCGTCCTTCGTCCGCACCGACCCGGACCGTGCGCGAGAGCTGCTCAACGACTTCGCCGACTTCACCCGATACGCGCTGCGCACGGGGGGGCCGTTCACGACGCTGGCCGAGGAGCTCCGCAACGTCGAGCGCTACCTGGTCCTCGAGCAGGCCCGTTTCGGCGAGCGGCTCGAGATCTCCCTCCTCGTCGCGCCCGAGGTCCTGCCGGTGACGGTGCCCTACCTCGCCGTGCAACCCCTCGTGGAGAACGCCGTCCGCCACGGCCTCGCGACGAAGGAGGGCACGGGTCACGTGACGATCACCGCGCGTGACCGCGGGTCAGACGCCGAGATCTCCATCGAGGACGACGGCGTGGGCAGCGACCCCGACCGCATCCGCCACATCCTCGACGGTGCGAACGGGAGCGACTCGGTCGGTCTGGGCAACGTCGACGCGCGGCTCCGACAGGTCTACGGCGACGAGTTCGGCCTCGTCGTCGAGACGGCCGAGGGAGCGGGGACGAAGGTGACGTTCCGGGTCCCGAAGTTCGCTCCTGGTATCCACGCCGGGTCCTAGCTCTGGTCGTAGGCTTCGGCGCATGTCCACCAACGGCGTGGGGCTGACCGCGCTCGTCGTCGACGACGAGCTGCCGGCCCTGTCCGACCTGGGCTACCTGCTCGGCCGGGACGAGCGCATCGCCGAGGTCATCACCGCCTCGTCGGGGACCGAGGCGCTTCAGGTGCTCGACGGCCGGGACGTCGACGTCGTCTTCAGCGACGTCTCGATGCCGGGGCTCGACGGCATGGCCCTCGCCCGGGTGATATCGCGCTTTCGCGTGCGACCGCAGATCGTCTTCGTCACCGCGCACGACCAGCACGCCGTGGACGCGTTCGCGCTGGCCGCCACCGACTACGTCATGAAGCCGGTCCGCCAGGAGCGCCTCTCCGAGGCGATCCGCCGCGTCGTCGTCGCCCAGAGCGAGCGTGGGACCGGTGGCACGGACGCCGACGGCGACGTCGCGACCGTCCTCGAGGACGAGACCATCCCGGTGGAGCTCGGTGGAGTCACCCGTTTCATCACCCGCAACCAGATCCGCTACGCGCAGGCCCACGGTGACTACGCCCGTCTGCACACCGACACCGGCTCCCACCTCGTCCGGGTGCCGCTCAGCGTGCTCGAGGAGCGGTGGGGGGAGCACGGTTTCGTCCGGATCCATCGCAGCACCCTCGTCGCGCTCCCTCACGTGAGCGAGGTACGCATGGACCACGGACGGTGCTCCGTGGTCGTGGGCGCGGTCGAGCTGCAGGTGAGCCGTCGACACACCAAGGAGCTGCGGGACACCCTCCTGCGCCGTCCGATCGGCGACCGCCGGCCGAACGGCTCCTGACCGGTGACATCGCCACCGGTCGGACCGCCGCAGCGCGTGCGGGTGACCAGCTCACGGCGTGGCGCCGCTCCGATGCGGTCGCGGCCGGTGGCCAAGGACCTCGACGAGCAGACCCGGCTCGGTGCCGTCTACCTCGACGGGCTCATGCGCGCCCAGCTGCGCCTGTCCGTCGCGGTGCTCGCCCTCACCACCGTCGGGCTGTCGGCCCTTCCGGTCGTCCTGACCCTCGTGCCCGCGACCCGGGGACTCTCCGTGCTCGGCATCCGCTTCCCGTGGCTGGTCCTCGGTGTCGCCGTGTACCCGTCGGCGTGGTTCCTCGCCCGCTGGTACACGAGGCAGGCGGAGCGCATCGAGCAGGACTTCACCGAGGTCGTCGAGTCGCCGTGAGCAACCCGCTCTCGCTCGCCGCCGTGGTCCTCGTCTGCCTCACCACCCTCGCGGTGGGCGGTCTCGGGCTGCGGTTGTCCCGCCGGACCAGCGACTTCTACGTCGCCGGTCGCACCGTGTCGCCTCGGCTCAACGCCTCCGCGATCGGTGGGGAGTACCTGTCGGCGGCGAGCTTCCTCGGCGTCGCCGGGCTCATCTACGACCAGGGCGTCGACATGGTGTGGCTCCCGGTGGGCTACACCCTTGGCTACCTCGTCCTGCTCGTCATCGTGGCGGCACCGATGCGGCGTTCGGGGGCCTACACCCTTCCGGACTTCGCCGAGGCGAGGCTCGGGTCACGGGCGATCCGGCTCGTGTCGTCGGCCCTCGTCATCGGGATCGGCTGTCTCTACCTCATCCCGCAGTTCCAGGGCGCGAGCCTCACGCTCACCCTCGTCACGGGTGCTCCGGCGTGGGCCGGCGGTTTCGTCGTCATGGTCGTCATCGCCCTCGCGGTCGGTGCGGGCGGCATGCGCTCGATCACCCTCGTCCAGGCGATGCAGTACTGGATCAAGCTCACCGCGCTCGCGGTGCCCGCGTTCGTGCTTCTCGCCCTGTGGTTCCGCTCGGGGTCTCCGTCTCCCCAGGTCGACCCGTCATGGCACGTCCCGCTCTCGCCCACGTCGCCCGACGACCACCCGACCTACCGCACCGTGTCCATCGTCCTTGCTCTGTGCCTGGGCACCATGGGTCTTCCGCACGTCCTCGTGCGCTACTACACGAACCCCGACGGCGTCGGCGCGAGGCGGACGACGGTGACGGTCATCGCCCTCCTCGGGACCTTCTACCTCCTGCCGCCGATCTACGCGGCGCTGGGCCGGGTCGCGTATCCGACGCTGCCCCCAGGGGTCGGCTCGGACACCATCGTGCTCCGGCTCCCGGAGACCTTCACCGACGGTCTCACCGGCCAGCTCCTCACGGCCATGCTGGCCGGCGGGGCGTTCGCCGCATTCCTCTCCACGGCATCCGGACTGGCGATGTCGGTCACCGGCGTCATCGACCAGGAGCTGTTGCGCCCGCGACTCGCCCGCTTCGCCGGCGGTGACGTGCCCGGCATCCGGGGGTTCCGGATATCGGCGGTGCTGGCAGTCCTCGTGCCGTACGTGCTCAGCCGCGGGGCCGAGCCGCTCGGGCTGGCGACGACGGTGGGTCTCGCGTTCGCCCTCGCGGCAGCGACGTTCGCGCCCCTCATCATGCTGGGCGTCTGGTGGCGCCGGCTCTCGACGTGGGGGGCGATGGCCGGTCTGCTCGTCGGCGGCACGGCGGCGCTCGGCTCGATCATGACGACGATGGTCGTCGACGACCTCGGCGGCTGGGCTGGGGCCATCCTCGCCAACCCGGCGATGTGGGCCACGCCGCTCGCCCTCGCGACCGCTGTCATCGTCTCGCTGGCGACGCCCGGGCACATTCCGGCGGGGACCACCCGGACGATGGTGCGGTTGCACACCCCGGAGCGCGTGGCCCTCGCCCGGTCGCGCCTGCCGGAGTGAGACCGACCCGGCCTGGTGTGGTTCGCCGGGTCAGCCCACCGCGTCCCGTGCCGCCACGAAGGCGTTGACACACGTGCGGACGTCGGCCTCGGAGTGCGCGGCCGAGAGCTGCACCCGGATCCGCGCCCTGCCCCGCGGGACCACGGGGAAGCTGAAGGCGATGACGTAGACACCGTTGCCGAGCATGTGGTCGGCGATCTCCACCGCTCGCCGCGCGCCGTCGTCGCCGGGGAACATCACGGGGGTGATCGCGTGCGCTCCGGGCAGGAGCTCGAACCCGGCCCCCGTCATGAGCTCACGGAAGAGGGCGGCGTTGGCGCGCAACCTCTCCCGCGCCTCGCTGGACCCGGACACGAGGTCGAGCGCCTTGAGCGACCCGGCGACAACGGCAGGCGCCACGGAGTTCGAGAACAGGTACGGCCGCGACCGCTGGCGCAGCAGCTCGACGACCTCACGGTGACTGGCGACGTAGCCACCCGACGCGCCGCCGAGCGCCTTTCCGAGCGTGCCGGTGAGGATGTCGACGCGGTCCAGCACGCCGAACAGCTCGGGGGTCCCACGGCCGCCCCCGCCGACGAACCCCACCGCGTGGGAGTCGTCGACGAGCACCATCGCCCCGAACTCCTCGGCCAGGTCGCAGATCTCGTCGAGCGGGGCGAACGACCCGTCCATCGAGAAGACGCCGTCCGTGACGACGCACACCCGGCGCGCGCCACCCGCGCGGGCCGCCTCGAGCTGGCTGCGCAGGTCGGCCATGTCCGCGTTGCGGTACCGGAAGCGCGCAGCCTTGGACAGGCGGATGCCGTCGATGATCGACGCGTGGTTCAGCTCGTCGGAGACGATCGCGTCCTCCGCGCCGAACAGCACCTCGAAGACGCCACCGTTGGCGTCGAAGCAGGAGCTGTAGAGGATCGTCGCCTCCGTCCCGAGGAACTCCGAGAGGCGGGCCTCGAGCAGGGTGTGCTGGGACTGGGTGCCGCAGATGAAACGCACCGACGCCATGCCGAAGCCCCACGTGTCGAGCGCCTCCCGGCTCGCCGCGACCACCTCGGGATGGTCGGCGAAGCCGAGGTAGTTGTTGGCGCAGAAGTTGAGCGCCTCGCCGCTGGTCGTGGCGACGTGCGAGGACTGCGGGCTGGTGAGCTCGCGCTCGCGCTTGTAGAGGCCGGCCTCCTCGATCTCCTTCAGCGTGGCCGCCAGCTCGTCCTTCACAGCGCCGTACACGTCGCCTCCTCCTGGGGTCCTCCCCCACCTCGTCTGTGCGTATGCCGTGACACGCCGCCGGAACCGCGTGTCACCAGCACTCTGGCAGACGAAGTCGGGGAGGCGGGGGGCGGAGCGTCAGCTCCAGTCGAGGACGACCTTGCCGCCCTGCCCGGACCGGGCCTCGTCGAACGCCGACTGCCAGTCGCGAGCGGGATACCGTCCGGTGATGACCGAGGACACGGCCGCCCGCAGCTCGGGTGACGTCGCGAGCATGGACCCCATGAGGTACCACGTCTCGTACATCTCGCGGCCGTAGATCCCCCGGAGCGTGATCATGTGCGTGATGACCCTGCCCCAGTCGATGGCGTAGCGGTCCTTGGGCAGCCCGAGCATGGCGACGCGGCCGCCGTGGTTCATGTTGGCGAGCATGTCCTCGACGGCTCTGGGCGACCCCGACATCTCGAGGCCGATGTCGAACCCCTCCGCCATGCCGAGCGCCACCTGCGCCTCGCGCAGCGTCCCCCCCGCCGAGACGTCGACGACGAGGTCCGCGCCGGCCGCCTTGGCGAGCGCGAGCCGCTCCGCCGAGAGGTCCGTGACGCAGATCCGGCGCGCTCCCGCGTGCCGCACGACGGCGGTCGCCATGACGCCGATCGGACCGGCGCCCGTGACGACCACGTCCTCGCCCACGACGGGCCACTGCAGCGCCGTGTGCACCGCGTTCCCCAGCGGGTCGAACAAGGCGCCGAGCTCCGGGTCGAGGTCCGCCTCCTGGACCCAGGCGTTGGTCGCCGGGATGACGACGTAGTCCGCGAAGGCACCGTCACGGTCGACCCCGATGCCGATCGTGTGGTGGCAGAGGTGTCGCCGGCCGGCCCGGCAGTTGCGGCAGAAACCGCACACCACGTGGCCCTCCCCGGAGACGCGGTCCGCCACGGCGATGTGGTCGACGTCGGCCCCCACCTCCACCACCTCACCGAAGAACTCGTGGCCGATGGTCATCGGCACCCGCACCTTCTCGGCCGCCCACTCGTCCCACTCCTCGAGGTGGAGGTCCGTGCCGCACAGGCCGGCCCGCAGCACCCTGACCTTGACGTCCTTGTCACCGCACTCCGGCTCGGCAACCTCCACGAGCTCGAGACCGGGACCTGCCGTGACCTTCCGCAGTGCGCGCACCCAGCCATCATGCCGCTCCTGCGGCCGAACGAGCAGGCCCCCGAACACGGCGCGACCCGCGCCTCCGCTCCCCGATTCACCGCTCACCGCTCGTCGCGCGACGGGCGCCGCTCGGCGCACTGTGACGCACCGCACATCGCGCCGTCGCCCCGCCCACCGGAACGGCCGGTCGCGACACTCCACACGGGCACCGGCATCCGCCCAGCCTTGGGCCGAGCCGGGCCACAGGGTCCGGACATCCGACCCTGGAGGTGACCCGTGAGCAACGAGGCTCGCACGCAGCAAGAGGACGCGTACCTCGAACTGCAGTCCACGTCCGAGTTCCAGGCGCTACGGAAGAAGTTCCGCGGGTTCGTCTTCCCGATGACCGCGTTCTTCCTCGCCTGGTACTTCCTCTACGTCCTGCTCTCGATCTTCGCGCCGGACTTCATGGGCCAGCGCGTGGGTGGTGACGACAGCACCATCACCGTGGGCCTGCTCTTCGGCCTCGGCCAGTTCGTCACCACCTTCGCCATCACGTTCATCTACGCCCGCTGGGCCAACCGCGAGCTGGATCCCCTCGCGGACGCCCTCGGTGCCCGGCTCGACGGCATGAAGGAGCACTGACATGGCGCTGACCCTCCCGTTCGCCGAGGCCACCTCGGTGGGCTCGCCCGCGCTCAACATCGCGATCTTCGCCGCGTTCGTCATCATCACCCTGACGATCGTCATCCGGGTCTCCTCGGGCAAGAAGACGGCGGAGCAGTACTACACCGCCTCCGGAGCCTTCTCCGGTCGCCAGAACGGCATCGCCATCGCGGGCGACTACCTCTCGGCGGCCTCCTTCCTCGGCATCGCCGGTGCCATCGCGCTCACCGGCTACGACGGCTTCCTCTACTCGATCGGGTTCCTCGTCGCGTGGCTCGTCGCGCTGCTGCTCGTCGCCGAGCTCATGCGCAACACCGGCCGGTTCACCATGGCCGACGTGCTGTCGTACCGCCTCAGGCAGCGCCCCGTGCGCATCGCCACCGCGATCTCCGTGCTCACCGTCTCGTTCTTCTACCTGCTCGCCCAGATGGCCGGGGCTGGCGGTCTGGTCTCCCTGCTCCTCGGAGTCACCGGGGAGGCAGCTCAGAACGCCGTCATCGCGCTCGTCGGCATCATCATGATCGCCTACGTCCTCATCGGCGGCATGAAGGGCACGACCTGGGTTCAGATCATCAAGGCGGTCCTCCTCATCGCCGGCACCGCCGTGATCACGGTGTGGGTGCTCGGTCAGTACGGGTTCAGCTTCTCCGCCCTGTTCCAGGACGCGGCGAACAACTCGCCCGCGGGTGAGAAGCTCTTCGAGCCCGGCCTGAAGTACGGCGTCAACACGACGACGAAGATCGACTTCATCTCGCTCTCGATGGCGCTCGTCCTCGGCACCGCAGGCCTGCCGCACGTCCTCCAGCGGTTCTACACGGTCCCGACGAGCAAGCAGGCGCGCAAGTCGGTCGAGTGGGCGATCTGGCTCATCGGCGGGTTCTACCTGCTCACCCTGGTTGTCGGCTACGGCGCTGCCGCGCTCGTCGGTCCCGAGGCGATCAACGCCGCCCCCGGCAAGGCCAACTCCGCGGCTCCCCTGCTCGCCTACGAGCTCGGCGGGTCGGTGATGCTCGGCGTCATCTCGGGCATCGCCTTCGCGACGATCCTCGCCGTCGTCGCCGGACTGACCATCACGTCGTCGGCGACGTTCGCCCACGACCTCTACAAGGAGGTCTTCAAGCGTGGAGAGACGACCCAGGACCAGGAGGTCCGGGTCGCGCGCATCGCGGCGATCGTCATCGGCGCCGTCGCCATCGCCGGAGGCATCTTCGCCAAGAACCAGAACATCGCGTTCCTCGTGGCGTTGGCCTTCGCGATCGCTGCGAGCGCGAACCTGCCGACGATCCTGTACTCGCTGTTCTGGAAGGGCTTCAACACCCGCGGAGCGCTGTTCTCGATCTACGGAGGGCTGATCAGCTCGCTGGTGCTCATCATCTTCAGCCCCGTCGTGTCCGGAAAACCGCCTCTGGTCGAGGGCGGACCCAGTCCGTCGATGATCACGAACACGGCGATCGACTTCCACTGGTTCCCGCTCGACAACCCGGGCCTTGTCTCGATCCCGCTCGCGTTCTTCCTCGGCTGGCTCGGCTCGGTCACGAGCAAGGAGCACAACGCACGCAAGTACGCAGAGATGGAGGTGCGCAGCCTCACCGGCCACGGCGTCGCCTCGGCCGTCGAGCACTGAGGCACCGCCTCACCGCAGACGCAGCGGCCGTGGAGTGGATCCTTCCCTCCGCGGCCGCTGTATGCCGTCCAGCCGAACACAGCGTCGCACTCGGTCAACCGCCGGGCCGGCTCAAGCGTCACAAGGGTGTCCAACGACGAGAAGGAGACCCGCCATGTGGCGTCCGACCACCAGCCCCACGCGCACCCGAAGGGGTGCCCGTGCCATCGCCGCGCTCGCGGCCACAGCGGCCACCGCCGCCCTGCTCGCCGTCCCGACCGCCTCGGGCGCCGGGACCGCGACCACCGCGCGGACCGCCACCACCTCCGGGGCCGCCACCGCCGCCCCCTACTGCGGCATCACGTGGGGGTCGCTCGCGAAGACCTCCGCTCCCCTCACCTCGGGTCGCGTCTACGGGGTCCGCGCCGGCCGGCATGCATGCTTCGACCGGCTGGTCCTCGACATGACGGGCCCGGCTCCCGGCTTCGACGTCCGGTACGTCACGACGGTGCTGTCCGACGGGTCCGGCTTCCCGGTCCCCGTCACGGGAGGTGCTCGGCTCGCCGTCGTGGCCCACAAGGGAGCGACGAGCGTCCCGTCGATGCCGTCGGTCGCGGGTTTCACGACCTTCCGCCAGGTGAAGTGGGCCGGTTCGTTCGAGGGCTACACGACTCTCGCGCTGGGCGTCCGCGCACGCCTGCCCCACCGGGTCTTCACGCTGTACGACGCCTCGACGAACCGCAGTCGGCTCGTCGTCGACGTCGCCCACCGCTGGTGATCGTTGGCCCGGCCGGCGTCATCGACGGCGGCCGGGGCCAGCAGGTGCGCTCGCGGTCTCAGACCGCGGCCGAGGCCTCCGCGCGCAGCCGGGCGGCGAGCTCGTCGTCCACCGTCGAGAAGAACCCGCCCACGACGTCCTCCAGGTGCGCCAGGCTCTCGGCGCGGAAGAGGACCGGCTGGTATGCCGTGATGTCGTAGTTGAGCGTTCCCATGACGCGGAGGTCGAGAGGGCGGATGTCCATCTTCCGGAACTCGTCCATCTCCCCGTAGCTGGAGAGGATGCCGGCACCGTAGGCCTTGGTCTCACCGTCCTCGGCGATGACGCCGAACTCGATGGAGAACCAGAAGACGTCCGCGACGAACTGCATCGCCTCGTCGGACTCGAGCCGTTCGCTGGCCCTGCCGGCCGCCTCGGTGATGGCGGCGAAGCGCGGGCTGGCCAGCTGGTTCCCGTGCCCGATGACCTCGTGGATGATGTCCGGCTCGGGCGTGTAGAGCGGCTGGCTCGGGTGCCTCAGGTACTGCGTCGAGTTGAACGTCCGGCGACCGAGGTCGGCGTAGAACTCGCGCAACGGCACCAGTCCGGGGGCGGACTGGTAGCGCCAGCCGGTCAGCGGCTCCAGCCGCTCGCTCACCTCCGTGAGCTGGGGAACGTGGTCGGTCGGCAGCCCGAGCGCCGCCTTGGCGGCGAGGAACTCCGAGTGCGCGTACTTCTCGTGCTTGGGCGCCAGCTCGGCGGAGACCAGCCGCCAGATGCCCTGCTCCTCGTCGGTGTAGTCGATCGTCGGCACCGGGTCGCCCGGGCGGCGGGCCAGTGCCGCGGCCGCGATGTCACCGCGGCGGGCCCGGTATGCCGGGTCCGTGAACCCCGGGTGGTTCTCCCCCAGGTGCACCTCGACCTGTCCGTGGGCGTCGGTCGTCACTGCTGAATAGAGCTGTCCATCCTCGAACACCCCGCTCACCTCCTCGGGAGTGATCGTGGCCTCGTGGGCCGATCTCCCGACGGTGCCACGGATCCCGACGCGATGGAACCGATGCCCGACACTCTGGTCAAACCGCGCACACTTTCGCCACCCTCGCGCGCCAAAGGGTAGGCACAATGTCTGGTGGAACGACGATGCACGGAAGTGGAAGCGGAGGCGAGGTCCCACGGGCCCGGCAGCACCTGTCCCACCACGCCGCCCGCTCGTCGCACGCGGCGCCCGCCCACCGGCATCCGACGCACCGGCGGTTGCCCGGTGACCCGCTTGCGGGTTGGCTTGGCCCAGTCACTCAACGAGGAGGAGCACGCCGTGACCGACGACAGCCTGTCCAGCCACGCGCACGAGATGAACTTCGCCCCCGACCCCGCGTTCGCCGCACAGGCCGTCGGCACCGCCGACCTGTTCGACCGCGCGGACGAGGACCCGGAGGGGTTCTGGGCGGAGCAGGCCCGGGCGCGGCTCACCTGGGCCACCGACTTCGAGCGCACGCTCGACTGGGACGACGCCCCCTTCGCGAAGTGGTACGTCGGCGGCCGGCTCAACGTCGCCTACAACTGTGTGGACCGGCACGTCGAGGCCGGCAACGGGGAGCGCGTCGCGATCCACTTCGAGGGGGAGGGAGGCGACACGAGGACCATCACCTACGCCGACCTCCAGCGCGAGGTGGCCAAGACGGCGAACGCGCTGGCGGAGCTGGGTGTCGGCGAGGGGGACACCGTCGCCATCTACATGCCGATGATCCCGGAGACGGTGTTCACCATGTTGGCGTGCGCCCGCCTCGGAGCCCCCCACTCGGTCATCTTCGGCGGGTTCTCCTCCGAGGCGCTGCACACCCGGATCGACGATGCACAGTGCAAGGTCGTCGTCACCGCCGACGGGCAGTTCCGGCGCGGCAAGTCGTCACCACTCAAGGGCGCCGTCGACGAGGCGCTCCGCTATGACAACCCGGTCGACAAGGTGCTCGTCGTCCGGCGCACCGACACCGACGTCGAGTGGACCGAAGGCCGCGACGTCTGGTGGCACGACCTCGTCGACAGGCAAGCGGCGTCGCACGAGCCACAGCCCTTCGACAGCGAGCACCCCCTGTTCATCCTCTACACCAGCGGCACGACGGGTAAGCCCAAGGGCATCTTCCACACGAGTGGCGGCTACCTGACCCAGGTGGCCTACACGAACGCCGTCGTCCACGACGTGCATCCCGAGTCCGACGTCTACTGGTGCACCGCCGACGTCGGCTGGGTGACCGGCCACTCGTACATCGTCTACGGACCCCTCGCCAACGGCGCGACGCAGCTGATGTACGAGGGGACTCCCGACACCCCGCACCAGGGCCGCTGGTGGGAGCTCATCGAGAAGTACGGCGTGACGATCCTCTACACCGCCCCGACGGCCATCCGGACGTTCATGAAGTGGGGAGACGACATCCCTGCGAAGTTCGACCTCTCCTCGGTGCGGCTGCTCGGCAGCGTCGGTGAGCCGATCAACCCGGAGGCCTGGCTCTGGTACCGCAAGAACATCGGCGGCGGAACCGTTCCGATCGTCGACACCTGGTGGCAGACCGAGACCGGCGCGATCATGATCAGCCCGCTCCCCGGCGTGACGACGCTCGAGCCCGGCTCGGCCCAGCGGCCGATCCCAGGCATCGCGGCCGAGATCCTCGATGACGAAGGCAAGCCCTTCACCGAGCCCGAGAAGGTCGGCTACCTCGTGCTCACCCGGCCCTGGCCCGCGATGCTCCGCGGCATCTGGGGTGACCCGGAGCGCTACAAGGAGACCTACTGGAGCCGGTTCGGCCCGAAGTACTACTTCGCCGGTGACGGCGCCAAGTACGACGTCAAGGGGAACATCTGGCTCCTCGGCCGGGTCGACGACGTCATGAACGTCTCGGGCCACCGGCTCTCGACGGCGGAGATCGAGTCGGCCCTCGTGTCGCACCACAAGGTCGCCGAGGCTGCCGTCGTGGGGGCCACCGACGACACGACCGGTCAGGCCGTCTGCGCCTTCGTCATCCTCCGCCAGGATGCCGTCGAGGAGGCCGACGAGCAGGACGAGGGCGGCGAGCTCGTCCAGGAGCTGCGCAACCACGTGGCGCGCGAGATCGGCCCCATCGCCAAGCCCCGCCAGATCATGATCGTCCCCGAGCTGCCCAAGACGCGCTCAGGCAAGATCATGCGCCGCCTGCTCAAGGACGTCGCGGAGAACCGTGAGGTCGGCGACGTCACGACGCTGGCCGACTCCTCGGTCATGAGCATGATCAAGGAGGGGATGACCGCCGGCTCGTCGTCGGAGTGAGCCGGCCCACGAGTCCACGGACACTGCGGCTTGCTCGGCGTGTGTTGAAGGGGTGCGAAGTACGCACGCTCCGCCCTCGGCCAGACCTTCGACCGCATCGGCATGGTGGTCGTCGAGGGGGCCGCCCTGCACTTCGAGCGGACGCTGGACCTCGACGGCACCGTGCACGCGGACGAGGCGTCCGAGCAGGACGTCCGGGACATGTTCGAGGCGCTCGTCGCGGTTCCCAGCCCGCCGTGGTGGCCGGAGAGCGCCGATAGACTCCGTACCGGAGAGCCGGGAAGTCTGGTCGGCACAGGGTCCCGCAGGCGCGGACCCGGTCCGTTGACCTCGACCAGAGGAGAGCCGATGAGCCCCGCCGCTCCACCACCGACGCGGCCCGCCCTGCTGCGCCGCTCGACGTGGACCGAGACCCAGTTCGTCACGGCTGCCCTGCGCACCGAGACGACCGGCGGCGCCATCCTCCTCCTCGCGGCAGTCGCGGCGATGATCTTCGCCAACAGCCCGTGGCGCGACGCGTACGCGGCTCTGAGGGACACCTACGTCGGTCCGGACTGGGGTGACCTGCGGCTCACCGTCGGGCACTGGGCGGCCGACGGACTGCTCGCCATCTTCTTCTTCGTCGCCGGTCTCGAGCTCAAGCGCGAGTTCCTCGTCGGCGACCTCCGCTCCAGAGCCAAGGCCGCGGTCCCCGTCTTCGCCGCCGTCAGTGGGGTCGTCTTTCCTGCTCTCGTCTTCGTCGCGACTGTCCTCGTGCTCGGGGCCGACGGAGACGCCACCCGTGGGTGGGCGATCCCCACCGCCACCGACATCGCCTTCGCGCTCGCCGTCCTCGCGGTCATCGGCTCGTCGCTCCCGTCCGCCCTGCGGTCCTTCCTCCTCACCCTGGCGGTCGTCGACGACCTCATCGCGATCACCATCATCGCGGTCTTCTTCACGTCGGACCTCCAGCTCGTGCCGTTGCTGGCCGCCATGGTGCCGTTGGGGATCTTCACGGCGCTCGTCCAGCGCCGCATCACCTACTGGTGGCTACTCCTCCCGCTGGCGTTCACGACCTGGGCCCTCGTCCACGGCTCCGGCGTGCACGCGACCGTCGCCGGTGTGCTCCTCGGCCTCGTGGTGCCGGTGAAGCCGCGCGCCTCGGTGCCCTCGGTCAGCACTCACGACCGCAGGACCGACGTCGCCCACCGCTTCGAGCACCGCGTCCGGCCCATCTCGGCCGGCGTGGCAGTGCCGGTGTTCGCGTTCTTCGCCTCCGGCGTGACCGTGCTCGGTGGCGGTCTCTCGGCGACGCTCGGCGACCCTGTCGCGATCGGCGTGGTCCTCGGGCTCGTCGTCGGCAAGGTCGTCGGCGTCTTCGGCGCCACCTGGGTGCTCGCCCGGTTCACCCGGGCCCAGCTCGACAGCGGTCTGACGTGGACCGACGTGCTGGGGCTCGCACTGCTCACCGGCGTGGGGTTCACCGTGTCCCTGCTCGTCGGTGAGCTCGCGTTCGGCAGCGGTTCCGAGCGCGACGACCACGTCAAGCTGGCGGTCCTCCTCGGCTCGCTCTTGGCCGCGTCCCTCTCGGCCGTCGTGCTGCGCATGCGCAACCGGGCTTACCAGCGCCTCGCGGAGCTCGAGTCCCTCGACGAGGACGCCGATGGTGTCCCGGACGTCTTCGAGCGCGAGACCACGGGAGACTGACGGACTCGGCGTCTGGGTAAGGTCGTCAGTCGAGGGCCCGCCGTGGGCCGAGAGCGCGCGAGTGAGGCGGAGACGCATGACAACCGGGACAACGGGCACCGAGCGGACCATCGGCCAGCTGGTGGCCGACGCCACCCACGACCTGGAGGGCATCGTCCGCGGTGAGATCGCGCTCGCCAAGGCCGAGGTCACCTCTGGTGCGAAGGTCGCCGGCAAGGGCGCCGGCCTGCTGGCCGGAGGGGCCTTCCTCGCGCTCATCGGTGTGGTGTTCCTCCTGCACAGCGCGGCGTGGGGCATCGCCGAGTGGCTCCCCGTCTGGGCCGGCTATCTCATCGTGGCGGGCGTGGTGCTCATCCTCGCCGTGGTCCTCGGCCTCCTGGGCAAGAGAGCCCTGGACAAGGCCCGACCCGCACCGGAACGTGCGATCGACCAGGCGCAGCAGACCATCGCCGCCATCAAGAACCCGCAGGGTGGGGCTGTTGTCGACAGCGCGCCGCCCGCCGCGGCCTCCACGACGGCATCCGGAGGGACTGCTTCAGCAGGAACCGCGGGCGCCGCGACGGGGGCGCGTTCCACGGCATCCTGACGTCACTCGAGCCGCCGGCCGCGGCATCCGCACGTCCCTCGAGCAGCAGCAACATCCACGCACGACGGGCGGACACAACCCGATTCGGCACGTCGGCCCGCTCACCCCGCGGCGCACGTCCCGGTCGACACCGCTGACGACGACGCCAGTCGGACGGCTGGGCTGATCTCCCGCAGGGTCAGCGCGTATCCGGTGTCCGGGTCGTCCAGGGAGGTCGCGAACACCATTCCCACCACGGCGCCGTCCGGGTCGAGCACGGGGCCTCCCGAGGCTCCCCGACGCACCTGCGCCCGCAGCGAGTAGACCTCTCGCACGACCCCGGGACTCCCGTAGATGTCGGCACCACGGGCGGTGAGGGTGCTGCGCACCCGGGCACCGCCGACCCACAGCCCGTCGTCGCCGGGGAAGCCCGCGACCACCGCCGGGTCGCCGGACGACAGGGCAGGACCAGGCTGCAACCGCGGTGCGTCGAGCCCCGGAACGTCCAGGATCGCGACGTCACGGCGGGGGTCGAAGGCGACCACCCGTGCCTCGCGCTGGCGGCCGGTCCCCTGGACGCTCACGTTCACGGAGTCGCTTCCTGCGACGACATGGGCGTTGGTCGCGACGCGCCCCGGCGCGACGACCCAGCCGCTTCCGACCTGCGCCTGGTCACACGTCTCCGACTCCGCCCGCACGTGGACGACGGAGCCCAGTGCCCGCGCGATGTCGGGGTCCTGCGCAAGCGCGGTGTCGGGGGGTGCCACCGGTGAGATCGGCTCGGGACCCAGCCCCTCGAAGACCCGTGGGAACACGCCACCATCGAGGGCCGAGGTGACCTCCTCGACGAGGCGGCCGGCCGACGGCGGAACCACCTCGTCGACGGCCGTGACGACCGCGGAGCGGGCGAGGAGGGCCTGGGCGCCGGGCGGTCCACCGACCCGAACCGCCCCGGCCACGACCCACAGGACGAGCACGGAGGCGACGAGCACTGCCACGAGGCCGAGGGCGGCGTCGACCGCCCGGGCACTCGGCGCGCGCACCGAGTCGCGGAGCCGACGGGCCAGCAGCAGCATCAGTCCCTGACCCAGGGCGGCCGAGGCGAGCACGACGAGGACGAGGGCGAGGGCACCGGCGGTCGTCGACGAGTAGAGACCCTGCTCCTCGAGCCATTCGGGAACGAAGCGGAGGGCGAGGAACCCACCCCCGACGAGTCCCACGAGGCCGAGGACCGCGGACAGGAAGCCCTGTCGCCACCCGCTCCACGCATAGACCGCCAGCAGGCCGACGAGCACGAGGTCGAGCAGGACCGCGCCGCTCACTCGCTGCTCTCCCGCATCCACGGCGAGAGCACTCGGTCGGGCAGAGCCCGCTCCGCGGTCGTGTCCCAGGGCTGCGTCATCCCCCCGAGGTCGAAGAGGCTGCTGAGCAGCATCGCCGTGAAGCCCCAGACGAAGAGCCCGTGGACCTCGAACCCCGGTCCGCGGTAGGGACCCAACACCGTGGTGAACCGGTTGGCGGGGTCGAGGAGGTGGGTCACCGGCACACGCAGGACGCGCTCGACCTCGCCCCGGTCGACGACCCCCACGGGCACGGGTCTGGGCCACCACGCGAGCACCGGCGTGACCGCGTTCTGGCTCGGGGTGAGGAAGAGCTCCGGGAAGGTGGCGAGCACCTGGACGCCGGCCGGGTCGAGGCCCACCTCCTCCTCCGCCTCGCGGAGGGCCGCACCGACCGAGCCGTCGTCGTCGGGGTCGACCCTGCCGCCGGGGAACGAGACCTGCCCGGGATGTGACCTCAGGGTGTGTGCTCGCTCGGTGAGCACGACGTCCTCGCCGCCGCGAGGGTCGGGACCGAAGAGCATGAGCACCGCAGAACGACGCTCGTGCTCCGCTGGGGGAGCGAACGACGAGAACCACTCGTGGTCGGCGATGTCCGTGCGAGCAGCGAGTGCGGTGAGCCAGTCGGGGGCGGGGACGCTCACGGGCTCGCCGGCGGGTCGTCGGGGAGGGGACCGGGCGGGGGATCCGGCAGGAGCGCGCCGGGAGCCAGCTCGTACGCGAGGAGGGCGCGGGCCTTGACCGGCTCGGTCTCACCCTCGCCGTATGCCGGGCACCACCTCGCCACGGGACAGGCACCGCACGCCGGTCTACGCGCATGGCAGGTGCGACGGCCGTGGAAGATCAGCAGGTGGCTGAGCATCGTCCACTCACGCCGGGGGAAGAGGGGGCCGATCGCGTGCTCGACCTTGACCGGGTCGGTCTCCTGGGTCCAGCCGAAGCGGCGTGCGAGCCGCCCGACATGGGTGTCCACGGTGATGCCGGGGACGCCGAAGGCATTGCCCAGCACGACATTCGCCGTCTTCCGGCCGACGCCCGGGAGGGTGACGAGGTCCTCGAGACGTCCGGGGACCTCACCCCCGAACCGCTCGACGATCGCCGCGCTGAGGGTGATGAGCGAGTTCGTCTTCGCCCGGAAGAAGCCGGTCGGGCGGATCACCGCCTCCATCTCCTCGCGGTCCGCACCCGCCAGCGCCGCGGCCGTGGGCCAGCGGGAGAACAGCGTCGGCGTCACGCTGTTGACCAGAACGTCGGTGGTCTGAGCGGACAGCACGGTGGCGACGAGCAGCTGGAGCGGCGTCTCGAAGTCGAGCTCACAGTGCGCGTACGGATACCGCTCGAGGAGCGCGCGGTGGATCCGGCGGGCGCGCCGCGTCCTGGCGACCGAGGACTCCTCACCGGTGCGGGCGCGCCGCACGGCATACGAGGGCGTCACGGGCACCGGCTCAGCGTACGTCGTACCGGCGACACCGCTGCCGCACACCGGGCCCATGTGCCCAGGCGGACAGCTGCCCACCGCGCCGGCCGTCGTCGTCATCCGCAGGACGGACTCTGGCACACTGGCCGCGTGGACCACGACGTCGTGAGAAGAGC